>RRYU01004545.1_pt1 | contig 18632 bp, 20 predicted proteins | sample 2162651 | NCBI WGS metagenome assembly RRYU01 (sample SAMN10267283, study PRJNA491782) | microbial mat metagenome | isolation source: biomat in the production well | place: Japan: Minami-Kanto gas field, natural gas well KTG3 | collected 2017-06 | reverse complement strand
GTTGCAAGAGCAGCTTGAGAGAGCACCTGAACAGTTGACACATTTATGGGTTCACCATTACAACTTGCTCCCCCACCAACTATTCCGTTATAAAGCATGTCTGTAGCAAAATCATAAATCACACCGAGAACAGGCATCTTCTGATGCCAGAGAGCAACTGAAACACAACAAGCAGGGAAACCACGGACAAAATTAAAAGTGCCATCCAAAGGATCAATAATCCAACAAGGCTCTGAAATTTCGACGTCTATTTTGCCACCGCTTTCTTCCGAAAGAATTGGCATACTTGTTTGCGAAAGCATTTTCAACAATGCCTCGTCTGCCGCTTCATCAGCTTGCGTTTTAATATCACGTCCACCTTCCAATGCCACCCCAGCATTTGCACTAAAATATTCACGAAGGATCTTTCCTGCATTTTGTGCGGCTTTAATTGCCGTTTTCAATAACTCTCTTTCTTCGTCCATTCTTGTATTTCTATAGCTGAAATTGATCTTTGTTCATGTTTTGACAACAGTCACGATCCCACTCGGTAATTCCCATATAATGATCAAGCCAAGCATGCATTATAATTGCATGAGCACTTTCGACAATACCGTATGTCCTTGCTGAAACAAATATATTCAAATCACCAAGAGTACGAGACGTATTATCTTGTTTAAGACCTGATAATGTAACAACACTCATATTCATTTCTCGTGACTTTTTTATTGCATTAATCACATTTTTCGAATTACCTGATGAACTAATCGTCACAAGAAGATCACCAGCATCAGCATAAAACGCAAGTGGTGCCGAAAAAACATCATCTGAACCGAGATCATTGACAACTGCAGTAAAAAGAGCTGAATCACTAAAAGAGTTTGTTTTTACACCTCCGTTTTTAGACCAATCTAAAGCCATATGATTGCATATAGATGCACTAGCACCGTTACCGCATAAATATTTTACTCTTTTATTTTTTTTTATTTTCTCGGAAATTTCACATAATTTATCTAAACCTCGCTTTTGCTCTACTTCATCACCATTCTTGTCGGTAAAAATCACGGATTGCAAAGAATCATACAATGCACTCACGTAATTTGAGTAATATGAGTCATTCATAATCGTTGAGGGTTACTTAGGTGTATAAATTTTATTCTTGATGATTTTTAAGAAATTCACTTACAATTCTCATCTCTCCTCTTGCCATCTCACCTAAATATAGGAAATCAACACCAAATGCCAAAAGTGTATATCCTTGCTTTATTTTATCTATTAGCTTTTTTGATTCCGGTTCAACAACATGAAAGCCAAGAGCCTTATCAAATTTTTTTGAAGCTATCACAATTTTTTTCATCGCCTCTTTAACTATATCTTTTTCATATTCTCCCGGGCAACCTAATGACGCTGACAAATCATAAGGACCGACCATTAAACCATTCAAATCATTAACTTGCAGTATACTTTCGACATTATTAACAGCATCAATATGTTCTATTTGTGCTATTACAATCAAATCATCTTTAACCCATTTTTTATACTCTTCAAAACCCAACCCATACTTTTGGGCTCTAAACAAACCCACTCCACGCTTTCCTTCAGGCGGATATTTAGCATAGTTTATTGCTCTTTCTGCGTCTTCCCTATTATTAATCATAGGAACAACTATTCCATCAGCGCCAATATCCAACACTTTTTTAATAATAACCTCTTCATTTTTACTAACCCTGACAAATGCCTTAATATCATTAGCCTGTATTTGAGAGATCAATATATGCAAGCTATCTAAACCAATCGATGTATGTTCTATATCGACCACAAGCCACTCGAATCCACCACTTGACATTACGTCAACAATCGAAGGATGAGCAATAGTAATCCATGACCCAATTGTCAAAGAATTTTTCTTTAGTTTTTCATTTAAAGACATTAATAATTATTTTAATTAAATTAATCAAAAAGCAGTATTAAAAAACACTGATCTATTCTTAACCCAATTTTCTTGCCTTGTAAAGAATCTCAGCCAATTCAAAATCCTCCTCTTCATCTATATCAATAGCATCCAACTTATCCATTACAAACATTTGAGGTTTTAATCCTATACGTTTATTGCCTGATGAAACAAATGACTTTTTCGAAAATATATATAAATTAGAATTCTCGTCATAAACAGGATCTAAATCTTGAGTTCTCTTTAATTCATTTAAATTGTGATTCACTGGATTTCCATTTTTATCATAAAGTCTACTTTGTATTTTATTTACAGTAAACAATGAATCATAAACATCATTTTTATCGTAATAGCTCTCAATAGCATCATTAATCACCTCAGTTGTCAAAAGTGGATTTGTACTATGAGTTTGCAAATAATGCCCTTCTCCCAAAACATCCAAATCGTACTTTATAATATCATTCATTCCAACAAAATCTCCTCTGATTTTTTCTGGCCTATCTATAACCACTACTTTCTCACCACCCTCTTTCAATACTCCACGTTTTATGTCACTCGAGTCTGTATTAACAACAATCTGACTTATATATTTTGAATCTTTCAATGCTTTTAAAACATATCTATATAAAGGATATCCCAAAAAAAATCTCATATTTTTATTTGAAACCCTTTCAGAATGCCCTTTCATTGGCATTAATGCTATCATATTTATACCTTATTATTATCCCAATATTTTGCCACCTCTTCTTTTTTCAAAAAATCGTAGAAAAGTTTCACGTAATCCGCTCTTATTGCCATAAGGTTTCCAGTTGCGTTTGCATCAATCAAGTCGCATGGACATTCTGCTAATCTCCTGAACGAATGTTTACCACCATATTTTTTTACAGGATACCATTCAAACAAAAACACTTTATACCCATAATCCATCATAAACTCAATCATATCTTTATAGGTATAGCCTAAAACATTTGTTTTTTTATCTTCAAATTCACACAAAATCAATTTTGGATTTATTTCATTAAAAGGAAAACCTTTTAACACATAAAAATCATGACCTTCTGTATCTATTTTTAAAAAAGATATATCTTTTATATTTTTTTCCATCGTGTAATCAGTCAAAGACACAGTTTCAACATCATATAATTTATTATGCTTGTTCGTGAATGGATGTAAAGACGATATTCCTTTTGACTCTTCCGAGACATAAAATGATAGCTTCTTTCCAGATTCATCTGACACAGCTCGATCATCAAAAACAAATTTTTCATTTTCGAGCATTTTTTTTATTGCCTTTTTTTTATACTCATCACGATCTGGCTCAAACCCATAAACAACCCTTCCCTCACATAATAGATCATAACTGGAACTCCCATTAAAAAGTCCAACATCGACAACATCACCAACTATATTATTCTTTATTATAAATCTTGCTATCAATTCAGATTCATCAAAAGCAGTTAAAAAACCATAAAACTTTTTCTTCAAATATTTTTTATCTATTCCGAGGAAATCGGAAAAATTCAAAAGAAGCGACTTAATATATTTATATTTCATTTTATTCAACGCTTTTTATTCAAGCCATCATTTTACAGACTTTCATACAGGTCAATCTCTTTATTTTTCAAAATACTACTATTATAGCAAAAATTATTTTAACTTTAACATATTTAAACCACAGAAAACCAGCAAACTCTCTTATTAATACATAAGAACAGGAGATTACATGCAAAAAAAATTAACAATGAGAAAAATGCACTTATCAAAGTAAAGATATAATAACTAACCCCCAATAAAATCATTACTTTTTTTGCATTACATCAATAAAACACCTTATTGCCATTTTCATTTTCCTGAAATCAACAAAACTTTTCTTATTAGCCAGCAATTTCAAATCAGTCAATGAATTCATTACATTATTATAATCATTTTCTTCATCTCCAGACAAAGATTTCTTTGAAGACTTATAAAAAACTGCTTTGACACCTTCATCTCCTTTCAACATTTCAAAACCATAACTTCTAAAAACATTTTTTAAAGTTGTTAAGCTAAAATTATAAATATGCGCCAATACGGTATAATCTTGATAATTACAACTATACCTTTTTTTATTTTGTATATCAATAATACCTGGCACCTCTATATATATCAAAGAGCCTTCATGAGTCAACAAATCTATTGTATTTAGAGCTTTTTTTAAGTTAACAAAATGCTCTAGGACATGACTTAAAATTAAAACATCTATTTTTTTCTCATATTTTGGCATTAATTCTTCAAGTCCACCATTAATCACTTTTATCCCTTTTTTTTGAGCAATTTTTAAGGCATCCAAAGAATAATCGCATCCTATAAATTCAGCATTATTTCTATTAAAATATTCATTCTTTAGCATTACAATTTTTTGTCCAGAACCACAGCCAATTTCTGTAAATATTAAAGCTTCATTTGATATACTTGGAGATAAATATTTTATAAAATTCTTCGAATTTTTATTTGCAGTAGTATATTTTTCCGTCAATCTCCCAGTAACTAAAGGCCAATAAATATCCGAATAAAATGAAGGCAAATTATCTTCCAATAAAACTCTATTCAGCATTATCAATCCACATGTGCGACAAATACTCGTCCCAAAGGGCAACCCAAATCTATCGAATCGAGAGATATTTTCTAGATCTTTCGAGCCACAAAAACACACATTCACCTCTTTAACTGTATACTGTCCACTATATATTCTTTCATTTAAAAGATTAAAAGCAGCTTTTCTTATACCAGTAATAGGAATACCTAACTCATTCATACCTTCTTTTATATCGCACATGATATTGTATATCTACGAATTAAAAAAGCCTCTATCAATCAATTTAATATCAGTATAGTTAAACAGTAATATTTTTAATATTCAAAACAAATATCACACAAAACTCTAATACAATTTTGAACTTTAACAATAAACTCAACTAAACATGTAGCGAACATATTATCGTTGAAAGGTAACCACAATTACTCATAGCCAAAACACTCAAAATCTTCAGAAAAATATTCTTCTATCAAACTTTTGCTATAAACATCAAGAACATTTTTTCGATCATTTTTTCTTTTTTTAGAAACATTGTATCTTTCTAAAGCACCCTTTTTTTCTATTTTCAACTCATTCAAAACAAAACATAAATCATCATTTAAACTTTCATACTTGCCAACATAGTCAACAATTATATCTCCGTCATTACTGCAAAGATAATCAACCTGCCTAAATGGCTTTGTTTCAAAATAAGAGACAAGAAACTCCCGAAATTTTTTTTCGCGAGCATCTTTACAAAGCGGCAACCAAGGCGATTGCATATAATAATAATAAGCACTTAAGGCCCTATCATAAGGATTTCTTACAAATGCAAATTTAAAATATTGCTCATATTCAAACCCCATAGATAGTTTAACTTCATTTGCTTTTGCATGTTTACGGTGACCCAATAACAACTTACCACCATCACCCATAATCTTAAACAGATTACCATATAACTTTCTTGTAAACCAGTTACCATATGCGAGCTTGTACTTTAGCGAACTATAAGGAAGCAAATATCTTGTAACAGACGTACCCGCCGTTTTAAAAATATGAATAAATATAAATTTTTTTGAGTTAGATATCAGCATTATAACTTTTTTTATTTATTCTAATAAAGGAAACAGATACTCCTAAAGCAACCCACATGCTCATAGCAGTTAAATTTTCTTTTGTAGCACTCATAGAAACAAATAAACATATTAATGATGTCATAGAAGACAAACCATTATAAAAATCAATACTATTTTTATCATCAAGATTATACAAAATATTAAAAACTCTTTGTATCATCATCAGAAAAATAGAAGCCCATAACAAAACCCCTATAATCCCACAATCAACAAGTATTCTCACAAGCATACTATGTATAGGCATCCACCGCCCCTCTTCATATATCAGCTTTAAATGTGAAGACCATTCAGGAATGTAATTTGGCAAATAAAATCCTGCTTGCCCTAAACCAACCCCAAACCAAATATTATTATCTTTCCACGCTTTTAATGCAGAATACATTCCACCATACCTTCCTCTATTTGACCCACCTTCAAGAGTAAAAACAGATGTAACAACTTCTTCAATAATAGGATACATTATCCCTCCTCCAATAAATACAATCAAAAACGTGTATACGACAAAACTTTTAAAATTAAAACGCCGAAAATAAAAGAAATATAAAATAACAAAAAACTGAATCATTAAGACGTAATACATAGTACGTGAATATGACAAATATGCAACAAATACATAAAGAATAAAAAGCAATATTTTTTTTCTTCGAATTGTATTCACAAGAAAATATGGGCCCATTGTTGCATAAAAAATACTCAAATGAGCAGGCTCCTGACTAACAGATGATAGGTCATATTCCCCATAAAAATATTTAACTATATTTTTCATTTTCCACTCATTGGAAACAAACCCTATAACATATTTATAAAAAGCATAAAAAGAACCTTTTAATTCATAAGCTATAAATTCAAAAACCCCAAAAAATAAAACAATAAAAAAACAAAAATTAATTGTCCGCACTAATTCTGAAAAATCATTTTGACTATGAATAAAGTATGCCACCGCAAATACCACACTAAAACCAAAAAATAAAACCAAAAACTGAGAAGCATATCTAGCAAACCCGCTTCTCCCCAAATAATAACTACTTTGTACATAATCATAGTTAACAAACAAGCTTAAAATAACTATAACAAAAAAAAACAATACTACATTAAACCACTTTTTTTCATATATAATTATTTTACCGCTATTATAAACTGATATATAGTACAAAAAAAACAATAAAATTAACGGATAAACTGCAGCTTCTCCTGATGCTTCTCTAAAAAGATTTTTATTGTATGGCAATGCCGTGAATGGCAAACATATTATAGCAACCTTTAACAAAAACAGACCAACATATTTATTTTTTATTTTTTTAATATTTAGCATTATCTTTTCAAGAAATTATTAAACTTATTTAAGCTATAATCATATGACAAAACACATCATTCATTAAGAGCAAAGTGTTTCATTATAAGTTTTAAAAAACTCAAACAGAACCCATAAAAAAAGATGAGCATCCTAAGAAGATATACGGATAGATTGCTTATAATCTTTTTTAGTAAGAAACGACACTTTTATACTTCAAAGATGTATACGGCTTTTAATTGAAAAATAAATTTGATGTCATCAAGTAGTCTTTTTTTCATAAGACTTTGAATTATAGCTGGTTTGCTTAACCTTTTCTGGAGTGCATTGTTGAATATTGTATACCCTAATCTGAATGAAAAACATGTGGTCACTGAGGCTAGGCTCTCTCTCACCTACCCACCTTATAAAGATGCTTCAGGTTGTCTCCAGAGACAGCTATTTTTTGCATAAAAGTGTTTTTTGGGGCCTCGCAACAGGGCGCCTATTAGCTATCCTTGAGTGTTGTATTCATTGAACTACAGTGCTTGAATTCTTTGTAGCGTTCAGGACCGTTAGTTGACAGATTCGAGGAGTACAAGTACTCATACTTGAATCTTTGCTATAACCGTTATGAACACGTTATCAATAGCTCGGCCTTTGCCGTCAATGGAGAACTTGACTCAAGCCTCTTCGATCGCTGTCATGGTGAACATTTCGCTGATGAACAGGTTTCCCTGAAAACATCGGTACATTATTTAGCATCCACGGCATTCGCTACCAAACAATTGAGCACGTACCGACTTTTCAGGACAATGATGGTCATCATATACAGAAGTACTTTTTTCACTAACACATAGGTTAGATCGGTTGCCTAAACCTGATTGCTGTGCACAATTGCGAAATTTCTGGTAAACACAGATAGGCCTTTATTACCCAATGCTGGTTTCGAAGCATTAGGTTTCAAACCCGATAGCCTTTAGACCGATCAAACGACAAAACCTCCTAATCCTTTAGATTATTTGATCATGCAACCTTTCTTCTGCGATGCTACACCCAATAGCAACCATAATAGGGCTCCTGTAGACATTGATGGCCGATCAGATGTATCAGCTCGTAGGTATAGGTTCGCAGCCTCAACATCTTTTTGAGTTAATAGCAAAAAAACCGAAGTGATGAATTGTAAGCAAGTTACATTGTTTCTTGATGTCCAGCTTTGGATGCTCCTTAATGATCATATCTCGGTCCACCTGCACATTTTCAGCTTGACAGCCTTTTTTGTAAAAATCGCTCTTGACCTGCAACAGGCTAATTTTTCAATGGAGTTGTAGGGCGTCCCCTGCCCTTGCTATTACCCTTGTTTTCTATATCTGAGCACCCCAACGACATGATTAAAAAACTCACGCTTCAATTGTACAATCTGGTTCGGATGCAACTCGTATTTCTGGGCGAGCTAGGTTGCAGTTAACCGTTCACTAAAGGCTTCAAGAACTACTTTGGTCTTGTTTGCATCTGCTTTTTTTCATAGTAATAGTACATTTACCAGTTTTCTCTCAAATAAACTGCCCTTTTTTTGGGGACTATTCCAGTCCCTGCCGCGCAACGTATAGGTGATTCGTTCTTCGTTGAGTTTTAACTTTAGATACTCATAGCCTAAAACTTGATTTTAGAATTATCCGGTTTTTAGGAAAGTGGCCAATCAGAAAAGCTCACCTCTCTCAAAACAGAAATCGCATCTCGCATTGAATAATGATGATTACCAATAAACAAACCATTTTTATCAATGTAACTGGCATTTTGAAGCTTAAAAGGAACTTCTGCATCAAGAAATTTCACTGCTTCATTTACAGCGAAATTGCCAGCCACAATTGGTCTGCATTCAAAACCAGATTGGTGAAGCTTATTTATAATACCTTTTCGCGTCAACGAAGAACCTTTCCTGAGAACTAAACTGAAACCAAACCAGCTACTCTTTCCAATCTCTTTCTGTATCATCAAATCAGGATGATCTTTGATCACCTCTTCAAAGTGCTTTGCGTTTTCTCTCCTCTGTTCGATAAATCGAGGAAGCTTCTTTAGCTGCTCGATGCCTATCGCACCTTCAAGCTCAAGCGGCCGGACATTATAACCAGGAAGAACAAACCTGAACGACTCTTCAAACATGTCGTCGCTTTTTTTACCACAGACCATATTATTGCTTGGCAAATTTCGGGTCCATCCATGAGCCCTCAACGAAAGGAGAATATGGTACAGTTCTATATCATCGGTAACTACCATCCCACCTTCCATGGTTGAGATATGATGACTAAAAAATGTGCTAAAGCTACCCATAACACCAAAAGTTCCGGTTTTTCTACCGTTATAGCTTGCCCCCATCGCCTCGCAGTTATCTTCAAGGAGTAAAATATCTTTATCTCTGATTATTCTCGAGATTCGATCGAAATCATTTGGATTCCCAAGAAGGTTGACCACCATGATCATTCTGGTTTTGAGAGTAATTGCTTCTTCAAGCTGGTCGAGATCATAGTTCAGGGTATCAAGATCAATATCAACGAAGCGCAGTTTCAAGCCGTACTGATACAGCGGAAAATAGGTAGTACTCCATGAGACAGCAGGTACAATAACTTCGTCACCGCGCCGCATTGGGTTTTCTTTCCTGTAAAAAAGTGCCGCCGTCATGAGCAAATTGGCTGAAGAACCTGAGTTTACCATAACGCAATAACGGCTTCCGATATATCGAGCGAACTGTTCTTCAAATGCGGCAACTTCTGCCCCCATCGTAAACATTCCTGACTCGATAACCCGAAGCATTGCGTTTTTTTCTTCTTCTCCCCATGTTGAGGAGGCAAGCTTAAATCGAAAACTCATAAAGCTTATCTACCTTGATAAAAGTTGTAGGTTTGTGTTATCCCTTCTGCAAGAGTAGCTTTAGGCAACCACCCCCAAGCTTGCTGTTCTTCGATTGAAACAAGCTTCTGCTTCATTCCCGCTGGCTTGGAAAGATCATGAGTGAAGCTTCCTTTGTAACCCAGCACCTTGGCTACAGTCCTGTAATAATCATTGATAGAATAATCATGCCCTAATCCGACATTCATCACCATAGGAAGAGAATCGAAATAATCAAGGGAGCGTATAACAGCTTCTGCAAAGTCACCGGCATACATAAACTCACGACGAGCACTTCCGTCACCCCAAATCTCTACCGTTGAATGTCCAGTTTCGATAGCATGATGGATTTTGTAAATAATAGCAGGAATCAGATGGGAATGTTCAGGTTCAAATTTGTCATAGCGTCCGTAAAGATTGCAAGGAATCAATGTCTTGTAGAAATATTCTGGATCTTCAGAATTGATATACCTGCACAACCTTTCCGTCATGATCTTTGCAAGAGCATACCCTTCGTTTGTTGGCTCAAGCTCACCTTGCAAAATCATACCCTCTTTCAGTGGATTAGGTGCATTTCGAGGGTACATGCATGAACTACCGAGGTTCAAGAGCTTTTTAACTCCTGTTTTGCGAGCCGCCATAAGAATATTGCGACCCATATCCATGTTTCTCACAAGAAAATCAACCGGCTGCGCGATATTCGCTTGTATACCGCCGACTTTCCCCGCTGCATGAATAATAATGTCAGGCTTGATTGCATCGACTTGCGCAACTGTCGCTTTATAGTCTGTAAGATCAAGTTCCGCACTTGACGGGAAAACGAAACTCCATTCTTGCGCTGATGGATGCTCCAATATATTGCGACCCACCATACCACTTCCTCCGGTGAGCAGAACAACTCCTTTATTGGTCATTGAATCGACAAATTGTACTGAAAAAACTATACGCTAAATATTACTAAGAATCGTTTCTTGCATTCGCATAGGCCAATTCCTTCTGGGTTTCTTCCCAGTCGAACTTAACCATTATCCTGACGAGTTCTTCAAACTTCACCCGAGGTTCCCATCCAAGCTTTTCTTTAGCTTTTGCTGGATCGCCAATAAGGAGGTCAACTTCTGTCGGACGGTAGTATTTTGGATCAACGGCGACAACAACGTTACCGCTAACAGGGTCAATACCTTTTTCCTCTGCACCTTCGCCTACCCATTCGAGTTCCATATCAAGCGCTTTAAAGCTAAGATCGGCAAACTCCTTCACTGAATGCGTTTCCCCTGTTGCAAGCACATAATCATCCGGATTGTCCTGCTGCAGCATCCTCCACATCCCCTCGACAAATTCCGGTGCATAGCCCCAATCCCTTTTTGCATCGAGGTTTCCAAGGAGCAGTTTTTCCTGTAAACCTGCTTTTATCCTTGATGCTGCCTGTGTAATTTTTCTTGTAACAAAGGTTTCTCCCCGTCTTTCGGATTCATGATTGAAAAGAATACCGTTACAGGCATAAAGATCATATGCTTCTCTGTAATTCACTATGATCCAGTACCCATAGAGTTTAGCTACGGCATATGGCGAACGGGGATAAAATGGAGTTTTTTCTGTCTGCGGTATTTCCTGAATCTTCCCATACAGCTCACTTGTCGATGCCTGGTAAAATTTTGTCTTAATATGCGTTTCGCGAATAGCATCAAGAAAACGTAGCGTGCCTAAAGCATCAACCTGTGCGGTATAATCCGGGAGATCGAATGAAACCTTCACATGGCTTTGAGCTGCCAGATTATAGATCTCTTCGGGCTGTATTTTTTCAAGTAAACGGTTCAGATTGCTTGCATCTGTCACATCGCCATGATGGAAAAAGAACTGGTCTTTATATTGTTCATCTGTAATGATATGATCTATACGAGCTGTATTGAACGAACTGCTTCGACGGACAATGCCATGTACCTCATATCCTTTTTCAAGAAGGAGTTCAGCAAGATACGATCCATCCTGTCCTGTAATACCAGTTATCAGTGCTTTTTTCATTGATATATCTTTTTGTTTTTTCATTACTTATCTTTTCTCAAAACTGTAAACAAAAAAGTTACCGCCATGACAGAGTATTTATTCCAAGACGGGAGCTAACCATATACGCTGCGATCAAATTTTGTGAAGCCAAACATACTGCTGTTGCGATAACTGCTCCAAAAGGCCCATAGATTGGAACGAAGAATACATTCAATACAACACTCATGACCGCCACAAATGCCACATTATTACGCATTAGTTTTTCATTGCCACTCATCATTAGCAAAAACCCAACAGAACCCGTTGCAACGTTAACAAACTGGCCTATAGCAAGAATCGAGAGCAGGATTCCGCCTTTTTGAAATTCTTCACCAAACATCCCCATCACCCATTGCGGGGCCACAAGGAAGAGCAAGAGCAAAGGGCTAGCAACAACTGTCATCAATTTCGCTGTATTCCTTGCTGTTTCGCCTAGTGCAACCATATCTTTTTTCTTGTACAATTCAGCAAATTTAGGAGCCGATATGCTATTCACAGAAATAAGGATCATGCTTGTTAGCATTGCTGTACGTGATGCCATGCTGAATAAGCCAACATCTTCTTTTGTCCCCCAAATACCAAGAGCAAACGTTGCGGTCCAGGAGACCATCATGTTCAATGAAGCAACCCAGAATAGTGGTATGCTGCTTTTCAGCAGATCATTTGTTCGAAAGGAGCCAGAAAATTTCCGCAACTGAGGTGTTGCAATGTGCCAGAGAATAACACCTAATAACGCAGTGAGTATTGCACCCAACACATATGCCCAAATCGCTCCATTGACACCATAGCTTGCACCAAACAACAAGAGAGCTGTCAATGAAATCGCAGGGACACTTACACCAAAAACAATAAACGAATCCCTGATCCTCTTCAAGCCTTTGAGCGCTTGCGCATGAAGCATGACAAATGTCATCGGCACTACAGCCAGAGACATCCAGCGCATTGGAATGACCAATTCAGGCTTATGAAAAACCTTGTCCACCAGAACCGGAGCAAAAGCAAACACCGCAACTGCAGAGAAGAATGAGGCAATGAAAGCAAGTTTCATGCCCTTCAAATAGACTCCTTTGACAGCAGCCCAGTCATCCACTGATGCGTTTGCGGCAGTGAAACGCAACAACGTATTGTCGAGCCCCATGCGCCCGAAAACTGTAGCAATCGTGGTAACCGTCAATGCAAGGAAATAGAGACCCGCCCCCTCAGCCCCAAGGGTTCTTGCAAGAACAAGATTGAACAAAAAAGTCAGCCCCGCCCCCAGCACCTTTAGCACAAGTGCAACCGCCGCCCCGTTGATCACCTCCAACATATGCTCATCGAGCCTGTTCCTTAAAGCAGGAAACCTGCTCAAAATGAACTCAACTACTTTTTCCATTGATGTAATTCAAGGTAACAGAAAATGGGTACTGGGCCCTGTGAAATATCTTGTTTGATTTCACGGGGTTGGGATGGGAGTTACTGATTTTTTGGGGAAGGGAGAAAGATTGTGTTAGGTGCTACGCGTTCAGTAAAAAGTGAACAGCTCTTTGTTCAAGGGGAAATATTCGGGATTCAACGTTCAAGGATCAATGATCAAATGGTTCAGTGTTTTTGACTTGTTGAATATTTTTCTCCTTTCAACTGACTGTTTTTCAAGTAGCTGATAAAACCTGAGATCTTTTTACTCAGTTGTACGCTTTCGTTAATCAGATCTTTGTATTCTTCATCATTAATATATCCAAAGTCACGTGCCCGATGAATCTGTGACCGTGCTTCTCCACAGGAACCCTTTGCTATATAGAGAAACTGTATAAACTCTTTATTCCCATCTCGCTCAAATCCTTCCGCGATATTATCCATGATTGAGCCTGAAGAGGATCTGATTTGATCCTTGAATCTGTAATCTTTACTGAATGGTTCTCTATTCGTAATGTCAAAAATCTTCTGACACAGTTTTTTTGCGCTTTTCCAGATGTCAAGGTCTTCAAACTTCTCAATTCTCAACGGATCTGGATTAGAGGTTCAAAGTTTAAGGCTCAGCAAGTAATAGTTCTTAGTCAGAGCGAATCGGTACTGGATACTCGGCAATGGGTAACGGACAGAACCAAGCTCTGAGTTCTTGGTTAGGGGGTACTGTATAATCAGTTGCTAACTGGCCTTGAGACTTGTCACTTCAATCTGGTTGTGCTTTTTCTTGGCATCCTCAACGATATTTTCTACCCTTTGGGCTGTCTCATCATCAATCCAGTCTGCACCACATAACGAACAGATCGTTGCCGGAACATCCCTTACCACAATAAGTGCATCCCCTAGGTCAACCGTAACAGTTGTGGCTCCTTGCACTTTTTCCCCACCACACAGCGGGCAACGTGTAGTATTATCGGTATTCATCGCTTCTTCCTTGTCTTGTAATCTGCATCAAAGTACTGTAAATCAGGCCTATATACTGTTATAATATAGCAAGTTTCGCTTTTATCATCATATGCGACCACAACATGAATCGGATGTTCACCGACATACCCAAGAATCAGATAGCTGGGAAACGGGCGATCATTACCATAAGACTCTATAATCTGCCCTTTTGTAAGTACCGTAAGAACATCGTTTCTTGAAATACCTCTTTCCAACATTCGTTCAAGAACATGCTTTTTCCATTCAACACGCTTCTTCTCTACCGCCTGTTTGAACTTTACAATAATCATCCGAGACTAAACAGCTATTTCTTGATTGAAAACGATTAGTGCTACCACGCGCTTAGTTCTAAGTTGAACGCAATGAGCAACGAGTTGAAGACTGTGCTAAGTATTAGGCGTTACGTGTTATGCAAACGGCTCCTGAGATTGTCCTGAAGCCTTGTCAGCATCCCCAATATCTTCTCGCCAGTATCAACCCATTCTTTTCCATCTACTTCCTCTATATAGTTGATATCCATCCCGATATAAACCTGCGTTATAAATTCTGCTGCTGATCCCTTAGCTATATCGAGAAATTTAATTCTCTCTTTTACTGAGTCTTTCTCCATGCCTTCAGCGATATTGCTCGGAATGGAGAGCCCCGATCTTGTTATCTGATCACGAAATCCAAAATCTTTGGTGTCAACCAGCTTTTTGTATACCTCAGCACTTAACCTTGCACTTATCTTCCAAACCTCAAGTTTCTCACATTTCATAGCACCTAGCACTTAACTCGTAACACTTAGCACGGGGAATGCTTCTATCGAAGCACATCCCCCAATTCGATATTGAACACTTTCTGTTGCCTTAGCCAGAGGAGGAGGCGGTAGATTGCTCTGAGTTTGTAGGATGCTGCAAAATAGACTGTGAAGCAGAACAGGTAGATTGTGAAAAGCAGATAGTCCGGGACGCTCATGAGGGTGCCGATGACGGCGATGGATGACGAGATAATGGTCAAACTGACAATCAAAATAACCACCTTGCGATGATTGAAGCCCATTGCTTTGATGATATGATGCAGATGGGTCTTGTCGGGGTGGAAGGGGCTCTGACCTTTCAACACTCGTTTGACCATCACGGTGATGGTATCGGTAACCGGCAGGGCCAGCACAAGAAGTGCTGCGGCAGGAGAAACGATACTTCCTGTTTTCTGGGTTACCTCGATCGCAAAAAACGCCAATACGAAACCGAGGCTCATGCTCCCTGCATCACCCATAAAGAGCTTTGAAGGGTGCCAGTTGAAGCGCAGGAACGCTGCAAGCGCTCCGACAAACGCGATGCTGATATAGGTCAATTCCGGCTGATTATTCAACCAGGCAAGCATGCCGAATGCACTGAAAGCTATCAGCGAGGTTCCTCCGGCAAGGCCGTCCAGCCCGTCGGTCATGTTCACGGCATTGATGACCCCCACAACACAGAAGAGCGTGATCGGCCAGGCAAGCAAACCGGTCTCGATCGCACCGAAACCCATAAGGTTACCGAATGAATGCAGCACGGTACCGCCGAAATACATGATCGATGCCGTAGCTCCCGTCTGAACGACAAATCGGATTTTGAAACTGACGTCATGACGATCGTCGATTGCACCTATGACAATAACCATGAGCATGGCGATGATAAGCCCCACATTCTGCCAGAACGGCATAAACAACAACATGGTAATCAGAACACCGGTGATGATACCGATGCCGCCAACAAGCGGTTTGGCAATGGTGTGAATCTTGCGCTTACCGTCAGGATGGTCGATAAAGCCGAGCTTCTCCGCATGCGATGCAAGAAACATGATCATCACATAGGAAACACCCAGCGACACAAGATACACCCCTGTGTACTTTGCAAACGGCAATGCAACCGCAGCCGCATCAACCTCTGTACCCGCAAACAGGGCACTGTAAGAGACAAGAGCAAACAAAGGAATGGGGATAAAGAAGAAGGGGGACATGGTTTTCTCCAATTATGAGCGAATGGGGGAAGGAGAAACGATAAAAGCTCCGCTTCTTTCAGTCGCAATTTTCATGCGAAACTGAAAGAAGTAAAACGAAACTGCTTTAATGTATATTGTACGCAAAATAAACGAAAAAAACAAGCACACTATATGTATTTTTAGCGAATTATTACCATCCGATTTTTAGAGCGAGGGCAGGGGCTGAACCGGTATTTTGAACAAAAGCTTCGCCTCCTTCAGTTACAATGGTTTATTTTTTTCTGAAGCGGGGGTTGGGGTATGTTCAACTACTGCAATATACGACTTTTTCTGCAAAGGCGGTAGCGAGAGCAGGCACAATGCAAGACGTAACGAAGACTTCACACTTGACAGATTTCAAGGTAACCGGCAACATAAAAGAATTATTTCCCGCCACCTGCCTGAGCGGTTATTCTTCAGATTCGCCTTCGCCTTCCTCACCATCTCCTCCATCAGTTTCACCGTCATCATCTTCATCAATGTCAGTATCCGGGCCAGGAGCCCCTGCCCCACTGGATACCGATGAGCCGACACTTGAGCCAACGGTCGCTCCAACGGTCGCCTGAGCGCTGACATCGGACATGTTTCCTGCCTGAGCGAAAAGATCTGCAGAATACAACCCTGCTGCTACGAGCATGAGAATGATTTTCAAAGTTTTTTTCATCATTGTCTCCCGTTTTGAATTGAGATATAACTAACCTATACATTGTCGTGAGCGCCTCGGGTACGAGACGAACGGAGCACAAAAACCGGAGTGTACATGGAGTACATGAGGATTTCGAGCACCGACCGACGAAGTAATCATGGCGCGCAACAAATTTATATTTTGAAACCTGTTCCTACCGCAAAAATAAACCTTACATCGTCACCGGAATTGTCCGTAAGATCGGCGGCACCAAGCGTTACAGCAACCGGGAACTTGTCGAGCCAGAAAGTCTTGGAAAGGCCTGCGTTGAGGTTAATGCCGTTCCAGTCCACAATAGCGTTGAATTCCTCGAAGAGCTCATAGGCAACATTGCCAAAAACATAGGTACCATCATCGCCTTTGCCGGCAGCAATGTCCTCATCACTTTTTTCACCGAAACGACCGGAACCGACACCAACACTGAAATGAAGCTTCGAAGATCCTGTTTCGTTTGCAAACATATCTCCCTGAATTCCGTGACTGACGACGACATAGTAGCTTTCGTCGGCATCACCGCCTTCGGTAAGCATAACGTTTTCAATACCTGCACCGACAGCCGTACCGCCACCAAAATCATGGTGCAGATGAAGACTCATGGAGTATTCTTCCCATTCGTCAAGATCAAGAGAAATAAAGGCGATCTGGGCTCCGAGATTCTTGATCGGGTCACCGACACCGATACCAAAAGCCGCTGCTCCGTCAGCTTCGTCGCGATAAGGCGCATTGACCGTACCGCCGACACCGGCGAAAACAACGCCGTTAGCTGCCCCCCATGCAATAGGTGTTGTCAGTGATTTGCCATGAATGTTCGGCAGAATGGTCTGGGGAATGTTACTCGGCTCGATGGCATGAGACGAGATCGGCATGCAGACAAGCGCTGCAAAGATGAGGGATAGAATTCGTTTCATGGTTTCAGGGGATTAGGATTAATGGGTAATAAGTGAAGATATCAGGTTTCGCTCCATTTTCTATGGAGCCCGGTAAGTAAACGACCTACTCGATCCATTTTTTCAGTTACATCCGAACAGTCAAAGGTATAACCAAGCATTTGCGCGATTTTCGCCTGTGTATCCAGCTCAGACAATGAACCTCTTGCAATGTTTATGAAATGAGCGTACTCTTTTCTCCCTTCTCGTGCAGCACCTTCGGCCAGATTTGAGGGAATTGATACTGCAGCTCTTCTCATCTGTTGAGTCAAACCATAAAGTTCTTCTTTGGGAAAGCTTTGTGTTTGCTCATAGACAACCTTTACCAATCGCATTGATTCTTGCCATACCTCAAGCTTCTCATGTGACATTATACCTATCGACTATCGATTTCTGTTTTAAGCCTACGCTTCTAATCACAAAAAAACTATCGATTCCGGCATCAACTACCTAAAACCTGCTCGTCGTTATTACCCAGTACCCTGTGCCGGCTCAGCCGGCACTAATTCTTCTGCTCTTCGAGGTATGAGCTGTAGGATTTGTAGCTGTAGTACCCTTTGTAGCCGTAGCGCCCGTAATATCGTCCGTATTGGCCGTAACCGGCTTTGTCCGACGGACCGATGATTGCCACACCGAGCAATCGGTGTTTGAGATAGTCCTGTTTCTGGACCTCCTTGAGCAAGTTCCTGTTGGTATACCCCATACGCACAACCATGAGTATTCCGTCAACAGCCCTTGAAATAAGCGTCGCATCACTGAGCAGCAACAGCGGGGGGGTATCGAGAATCACGTAGTCCCACTCTTCTTCCAGTT
>RRYU01006547.1_pt1 | contig 18647 bp, 20 predicted proteins | sample 2162651 | NCBI WGS metagenome assembly RRYU01 (sample SAMN10267283, study PRJNA491782) | microbial mat metagenome | isolation source: biomat in the production well | place: Japan: Minami-Kanto gas field, natural gas well KTG3 | collected 2017-06 | reverse complement strand
CTGCCAACGGATCAGCGGCCGCTTGCCTCCGGACTCAACCGGAATGACCGACCAACCCAGACGACCATAGTCCAACGCCGCCTTTGTAAGGACGCCGCTTGAAGATCCACTGGCCCGTTTGCGCCTCAATTCAGTTTGAGAACCTTTGTTTTGAGAACTCGATCCCGTTGAGACTGATCGCAATGACTTAACGCTGCCGCAGGCCTGTTCCTGCCACAACGGTGTCTCCTGTCCTTCCTGATGACTTGCAGGATTTCCCTCCACAGTCTAGCGAAGGATTGAACGAGTGGGATGTTCCACGAGCGTTTGTTCTACTTCTTCTGCGCCCTGCCTTCCTCGATCTCAGATAGCCCTGGTTTACGGAGTGGCCTCTCGGACGCCTACCGGGCAAACTCGTGGTCGAGTTCGCAGGCTTCCGCTTCCACTTTCCCTGACCACCGCCATATTCGTGAGTGTTGCGATATCGCTGCTGTTCTGGGTCTTCCGCAAGTTATTCAGAATCGGTGAGGAACCGAGATGACAGCGCTCTATCACCCGCGGGAGGCATTGGTCGCAAGTTCGTAGCCGCGCTTGAAGCGGTCGAGCACCTCCAGGAAGCCGTCCGGCAGCCGCGTCCGCACCTCGGCGACAATGGGCTCGGGCACAGAACTGTAGAAGGCCTGGGCGATGCCACCGGCGATGCAGGCCATGGTGTCGGCATCCCCGCCCAGGGAAATGACGTTGCGCACCGCGCCCTCGTAGTCGGCCGACTCCAGGAAGGCGATCAGGGACTCGGGTACCGAGCCCTGGCAGGAGACGTCGAAGCGGTAGTCTGGGCGGATGGTGTCCAAGGGGCGCGTGAGGTCGCAGCCGAAGCGATCCTGGATCTCGGCCTTGATCATTGCCTTGGACGTGCCGGCACGGGACAGAAAGACCGCCAGCGCCGTGGCCTGCGCGCCCTTGATCCCTTCCGGGTGGTCGTGGGTCACCGCCGCGCTGCGGGCCGCCTCCGCCAACACCGCATCCACCGAGTCCAGGGCGAAGCCCACCGGGCTCACCCGCATGGCCGCGCCATTGCCCCAACTGCCGTAGGGACCGGCCCCCCTCGTTGAACAGCCAGCGGAAAAAGCTGCCTCCGTAGTCAGCTTTCGGATAGGCCCGGCCGTAACGACGATACGCGGCGGTGTAGTCGCCATCGCCGAGCAGGGACTCGGCGGTCGCCAGGGTCAGCACCGTGTCGTGGGTGCTTTCATTCTTTGCCTCCAGATATTGATTTTCACCGGTGGCATCCTAATCAGCCCGCTGTCAAAGCGGTCACGCACGTTTGCCGGAACTACACAGTAGATCAAGCATGCCTTACCCGCGCGCTCTAGATAACGCACGAGGCCTCGGTGAGCAGGGTCCCGGCGAGATACCGGCTGGGATCGTCCCGGGCAATGGACAGGATGGATCGGCTAGGCGCCCAATGGATACGCCCGTTCCCCTCCGATCTGCTCCAGGTCCGCCGGCGCCGTCGGTCAGGTCCCGAATACCGGGCGGGACCTCACCAGGAATTTCGGAGTACTCCAGTGAGTCTGGTAACCTACTGAAAAACAGAGCTTATGGTAGGCGAACTGTAACTCCTTTTTTTCGCCATGCTCGTTCAACCGTCAGGAGGCCACCCGTGATAAAATCCGAGCTGATCATCGAGTTTGCCGGCGACTCCACCGAGACCGGGGAGTCGATGGAGCAACGACAAAGCCTTCTGAATGCGACCTGCAACGCCCGGAACATCGCCAACCTGCCTAAGTATCAGCGCTGCAAGGCGCTGGAGCGGTACCTGGAAAGCTACCGGGCACAGAACCGCGGTATTCAGGACGCCAATTTTCTCCGCAAGGACATGGAACACATAATCAAACAGAAGAACCGACTGTTTCCACACATCAAAAGCCCATCGTCGATGCACAAATCGGAGACGACGGCGACCGCTACAGCATCTCCGCCGTTTCCATGCGAACCGAGTAATCCCAATGAGCAACCAAACCTGCAGCACCTGCGGCGCCCATGTTTCCCCCTACGACGGCGTCTTTGTGGGGTACAAAGAGGGGGATAAATTCCTGTGCTCCCGCTGTTACAACGAGTCCATAGCCGAGGAGCTGGGACTCGACTACGAGCATGTCGCGTTCGATCCGATGACCCTCCAGGATCTCGATGGCGTATCCCACACCTTCCAGTTCCGCCCCCATATCTTCGGCGATCGACTGTCCCTCGAAGCCCGCGAGGTAGGACCCGAGCAGGGTTACGAATTCTCGGTGATCGCCGACGCGGAACAGGACCTTTTCGTCACCTTCCAGGAGCTGTTCGAGCGCATCCGCCGGGAATTGGGCCGCAGGCACATCGAGCCAGATGGCGACGGTTACCGGATTACCCAGGATGACGTGGTCCGCGGGCAGATCAGCGAAGACCTCGACAGCGTCGAGCGGATGCCCCTGCTGATCATCGACGGCAAACCCGTCACCTGGGAGGCGCTGGGCCGTATGGTCGCTCCGAATGTGGGGTTTCGCTTCAAGCTCGAGATTTTCGACAGTAGTGAAGAGAAGTGAGAGTCTTCCTGACCGGCGTCGCTTGTGTCGGCAAGACCACCGTGGGTCGTCGTCTCGCCGAACTCATGGGCCACCATTTCTTCGATCTCGATACCGAGATCGAGCAGTTCTTTGGAATGTCCATCGAACGGCTGCAGCAGAAATACTGGATGCCCCACGACTTCCGCAAAGAGGCCGCCAAGGCGCTCACCCATATCCTGAAAAAACCGGAAAGTCAGCAGGCCGTCATCGCCCTGCCGCCGAGCGGACTGATGGGCGGCTATCTGGCCGTCATCAAGAAAACCCAGGGACTGAAGGTCGCATTGCTGGACAGGCCGGAACGGATCCTGGATCGCATCGTATTCTACGATGTGGATTCCAGGCCGATGGACAAGCACCTGACCGACGGAGAGCGACCGTTGTACCTGAAGGAGATCAAGAAAGACATCACCTATTTCAAGAAGTCCTACACGCGGGCTGATCTACAGGTCAGCATCGAGGACAGGGATGTCGAGCAGGCCGCCCATCACCTGTTGGCGCAACTGACAGCCTACAGCCCCTAATGTTGCCTGATCCAGATACTACAGCGGAACACCTGCAAGGCTCGGTCGCGTGTCACCTTCCACAGTCCCGAGAGCGATTTCTACTTCATCGGCTCGGACACCCCCGAAGACATCCACGATAAGCTGATGGAGGTGGTGACCGAACGGATCCCCAAACGGTTCGGCCTCGATCCCATCGACGATGTCCAGGTGCTCACTCCGATGAACCGCGGCGGTCTGGGCGCGAGGTCCCTCAACGTCGAATTGCAACACCGCCTGCAACTGATGATGGGAGACCGAGCACATGGGTTTTGATACCGAACCGACCGGCTATGAAAAGACCGTCCTGTCCGATCTACAGGGCGCTTGGCAGTGCCTTCGCCGTGAGGTCGCCGACAACCCGGGATTCGATGGCTGGGACAAGGCACTGTTACATATCGACGAGGCCATGAGTTGGGAATGCGTCCGTAATCTCAGGCGGATGAACAAGATCTTGGTGCTGGTGCGCAACCTGATCCAGCGGGGGAAGGCACCAGAGGGGGTTCTCGAGTGTCTGGAGTCGGTTAACGAACTGATGGTCGAGACCCTGGACGCACTGGACCATCATGCAATTTGATGAAAAACACCTTCCGATGCTATCGGTGCTTTGAGGCTAGCATACCATGGAACCCACTTTCACCACCAAACAAGGACAGTACCTGGCGTACATCGATTGCAGAAAATATTTCCTGTTTCGCTTCGTAGAAAAGCGAACCCCTGCCGCATCGGGATGATAGCGCCATCGAATACGCCTCTCTCTGTCCTCACAGCGAGAGCATTTTCTGGCCGATTCCGACACTTGATGAGAAACCGTGATGGGAGGCGATCACCTGTGAGCGCTTGGAAACAAAATCCGCTTTTCGCTAAAACTACAGAATCGCTCCGCGCTCTGCCAGGGCGTACTTGCTCAAACTGCTGGTAACAATCTCAAATGCGTCGTCCACTGAGTCCGTACGGTGGAAGAGGGCGATGTCTCCACCGTCTATCATCCCATCACGAACCAGTGTGTCGAAGTTGACGACCTGCTCCCAGTATCGGTTACCGAAAAGGATCACCGGAAGATGTTTGCGGATCTTGCGGGTCTGCAACAGCGTGAGAATCTCGAATAGCTCGTCGAGTGTCCCTAACCCACCCGGAAACACGATGACGGCCTTGGCCAGATAGGCGAACCAGAACTTGCGCATGAAGAAATAGTGAAAATGTATCGACAGTTCCCGAGTAATGTAGCGGTTATTGAAATCCTCGGCGGGCACCGAAATGGTCAGCCCCACGTTCACCCCCCGGGATTCCGATGCCCCCCGGTTTGCGGCCTCCATTATCCCGGGACCGCCTCCAGTGCAGACGACGAACCGGCTCTCGTCGTCTTCGAGTTGCTTGGACCAGTCGGTGAAGCGTGAGGCGAGTTCCCGCGCTTGCTCGTAGTACTGGGACAGTTCGAGCCGGCGTTGTGCCTGCTTCAGATCCCCCCCGCTTTCCCGGGCGGCCAGCAACTCCCTTTGCGCCTGCTCCCGGGAAACTATTCGGGCGCTGCCCATGAAAACGATGGTGTCGTCGACCTGATAGTGCTCGAACCGGCCTTTCGGCCCTTCGTATTCCGCGAGAATGCGCAGGGACCTGGCGCCGGCGCTTTTCAGAAACTCCTCATTGAGATACGCCTTTAGCGATCCGCGTCGTCCGTTGTCCTCTTTGCCCATGTCCGGTCCCCTTTGGTCGATGCCTTGGTGAAGGCAATAATGGACGTTAGATCCCGTGCTGTCCACGAAGCGGCGGGTTGTGCGGGAGGTTCCCGGGTGGATGCGGTCATACTCACGGGAGGCACGGAATCTGCTTATCGCATGCTGACAAACCGCCCGGATATGCTGCTCATGGCCGAAACCGGTGGTAAGAATCCGCGACTCGTTACTTGCGGAGCTCAGAGACAGGATGCATGCTGACTGTCGAGATGGGGATCAACCTTTACACTGTAGACGATATCGGAAATGGCCAGGCCTCCGCCGGGTTTCAGGAGGCGAAACGCCTCGCGGTACACAGCCTCTTTGTCGGGCGACAGGTTGATGACGCAGTTGGAAATAACTACGTCAGCAAGTCCATCCGAAAGATCGACCCGCACTTAGTCGGACAAAATAAACTCAGTTGCCGCGGCCAGGTTCACTTCGGCCCCACACATCCCGCAGAGATAGACTTTGCCTTCGATAGTCATCGTTCGAACCTCTTTATTCGTACAACGTTGCTAACCACTCTTACGGTCGGAATTGGTTGGGCTTTGAGCCTAAAGCGCTCGACGAGGCGATATGCCTCAAACTCAACATAGGAAACAGATCTCGCTCTTTACCGACGCTGTCAGACCGCCGCTCCCCCTACCGCGCGAGCGGTTTAGTCCGATGGCAGAGTCGAGATGTGGCGCGGTGGCGGTAGATCCAGCCTATCTGTTGCCGCCCTTTTCGTCTGCGCGCACTGTTTTTCTACCCGTCTCCTTCTTTCACAAGCCGGAACGATAGCTGAGGATCAAGCCTGACGAAATTTTGTTTTGGCGTGCAGGGACATTTTAAAAGCGCCTTCAGGCCGATTATCGCGCTGAGTATAAATCGCCCGAATGGAGTTGGAAATAAGGTTGCCGGTTCTCGAAAGTCGGAACACTGCGGCGTCCCGGCTGCGGCTGTCCGTAGGCCGGCGACTCATTCCAGCGCGGTGCTTCGGTTCGCCTCAAAGGATGTGGCGACGTCTGATAATTACCGGTATATCGCCGTCCATTGTCTGATTCGGAAGCCGTATTCAGCGGCCGGAACCTGTAGCCGGTAGTTTCTTGGACGTTTGGATACATGGGGCTGTTGTAGGGACCTGACGATGGCCCATAACCGTACTTCCCGGGCCGTTCCCATTCGTTCAATCCGTTTCCGGGCCTCGCCAGTCCCATCCCGTATTGCGGCATCTGGCCGCGATCCATTGGTGCGGATTCCACCCGAGGGGTGTAGGAACGGGGCTTCGGTCCAGTTGGCATTCGCCGACCGCTGGTGTCCGACACCTTAGGGGTCTCGACAGATTGGCGTCCTGAATCGGGCGCATCAGAGCCGTTAGACCTCAGCAAGATACCCGCCAGCATTCCCAGAGCAAAGGCGATCACAAGGCGATGTTTCAAACTGTACCTCCAAGACGGTGTAATGTTAGCCACACATTTTGATAAGCTTTTGTAATATTAGCACAAAGTTATATTATAATAAACAAAGGCATTCAGAGGCCCCTATTAAGAACCTCGTACTGGTTGATTCCCTTGAATTTTTCTGATCGCCGGTCATAGCGTTCCTGGCATGATAACAATCCTCGTCCCCCTGCTCGCCACCCTGGCTGGCCTGCTGCAAAATCGGGCCTTGCTCCACCTGGAGATCCTCGCGCTCCGCCAGCAGCGGGCGATGGTCACTGCCAGAGACCGCAAACGGCTCCATTTCCGTCGCCTCGAGCGCCTCTTCCGGGTCTGCTTCTACCGCCTCTGGCCGGGCTGCCTCGACAATCAGGTCTAAAGAGCGCGTGTCCATCGACTTCTTCACCGTCCCCACAGCCACCTTTGGTATTCTATTAATGTAAAAGGGAAGCACAGGAATATATAGTGCACATCTGAACCAGAGGTACGGAGACCGCCCTACGATGAAAGCCGGAATTCTCTGGCAATATCCAGCGATTCTTTGCCGCCGACGTTCAGGTACCTGGATGTAGCTGTCACCGAACTTTGCCCCAACAGATCTGGAACTGCCTCGGTATTTGTGGTTTTCTTATAGATCCACGACGGTAATGTTCGTCCCAAGCTGTGAGTGCTATAGCCCTCTGGGAGAAGCCCAATCATTTTCACCCAGTGCTTGACCAACTTACGATATTGGACCGACGAGACCGGGGTTCCATGGTCGTCGCCGCGACGAGTTAAAAGGTAGTCCTTATCTTCAGTGCACTCTGGAAAAGGTTTCGGTTTCTGAAAAAACGAAACTTCCGCGATTGGATGGTTCACCTCAAGCTGACATTCGGAGAAACAGTGACCGTTATTCGGATAGCCGATGAACCTCAGTATGGTATCCATCCTTCTCCAGAACGATCGTGCGGTAACCCGCCATGGTGGTATCGAAAGCCTTCTCGTTTCGGGCCGCGAACTGCACGCAGGTCGAAGGTGTGGTGTACAACGCAGCTGCGCCTATTTGCCCGGCGAACTCTTGATGCACATGTCCTGCACAAATCACCTTAATTTGCGGCGAGGTTTCGATAAGCTCAACGAACTCAGCGGCATCATTCAGACCGAGATTGTCGAGCCAGGACACATTGATCGGGATTGGAGGATGATGAACAAAAAGCAAGACGGGGTATCCTGGGCCGCTCGCCAGTTGTGCTCTGAGCCACTGTAGCTGGTCACCGTCGATGTGGCCACTGGTCTCGCCTGGGGTATGCGAATCGAGCCCAATGACTCGCCAGTCCTGGCATTGAAGAGCGAATGTGAGAGGGCCTTCGCAGTCTGGCAACAGTTCTGGAAAAACCGCGCGCAGTTTGCCTCGATCATCGTGATTACCAGGAATCACTCGGCAACGAGGTATCCAATCGCCGAGCGCCTCGCGCAGCATCTTGTAGGTTTCGAGTGCCTCATCCTGTGCCAAGTCGCCAGTGAGAATCAGATAATCGAAATCGTCCTGCTGGCGGCTCACAAGATCGAGCACGGCGCGAAAAGTCGTCCATGTCGGCACCCCGGCCAACAGGCTATCCTGATCTCGGTAGAGATGCAGATCCGAAAGCTGGACGATACGAATGCTCATTCCCGCCTTCAAAGCCAGGTTACGCTATTGAGCCATTCTTGAAGCGCAAGGGCATGTCGTACCTCAGTTCAGCGATCTCAGCGTATTCAAGCGCAATAATACGTTCATACTGGCTCACATCAAGGCCAGCGAACGCTGCCATCAATAGTTGAATTGGATCGGCATGGGACACGAGAATCAAAGTCCGCTCATGATGCTTCTCCTCTAAATCACGTATAACCCTTACTACTCGGTTTTGCGCCACCTCCGGCGGCTCACACCCATATTGACTGATCAGTTCCTCACTCCCTACTCTGTCCAACAGCGCTGCTACAGTCCGATAGTCTTTGCCCTCCAGCTCACCGAATGACATCTCCCTGAGTCCTATGTTCAACCCAACTGGCACGGAGTTGCCGAGACCCTCTGCCAGTAGCTCTGCGGTCTCCCTGGTGCGCCGAAAGTCTGAGGCGACGATCTCTGTGCCGTCCAACAGGGGGCTGTGTGATTTCTTGTATACCGCCGCAGCCCCGACTGCTTGTCGCCGTCCCAAGTCGGTCAGACCGAACCCCTCAAGTCCCCTTCGAGGATCCCCAACCAGTACGCCAAGCACGTTCGCTTCCGACTCGCCGTGGCGCATTACAAAGTAGCGATTGCGTAGAACTCTCAGCCCATGGCCCGAAGAATTAATATCACTATTCCGCATCCGCTCATTCCTCCGATCTATGAAGTTTAGGTTTCTTATCACGAAACCGAAACCTTCTGAGGGATTTTTGCTTCAGACAAGAAACATTTTGCTTCTGAAGTTTCCGAAACCCTTGTCGTTCCAAAACCGAGCAGGCGCTGCACGGTTTGCTCGTCGAACGCCCTAATCCACAGACATGTGCAGGATGGTCTATAAACAAATGAGGTAACAGCAAACATCGACCCCGTCTTTCGCAGAGCGATGCAAGACAGGCACTCTCTTCGTGGCGGCAGGCGCGCCTTCCTTCAGTGGCTGGAGGGACTGGGGCTCCCAATGAGTCCCGAGGAGCGATGGCGATGAAAATGCGTATGCAGACTTTTGGCGAGATCGAGGTCGAGGGCGAGCGCTATGATTGTGATCTCGTCATTGAGCAGGGTAAGATCCGCAAACGTCGGAAAAAACCTTCGAAGGCTTATCGCGAGCGCTACGGACACACCCCGCTGTCCGCCGACGAGACCATCCCCTGGCACGGCAAACGGCTGTTCATCGGCACGGGAATGTATGGCAAGCTGCCTGTCATGCCCGAGGTATACGCTGCGGCGGAGAATGAGCGGATCGAGGTGGTCGCGCTGCCAACTCCGGAACTCTGCAACGAGCTACAGAAGTTGTTGCCCAAGGATGTCAACGCCGTTTTGCATGTGACCTGTTGAATGTCATTTTGCGCAGCGCGGCATCGGCAATGGCAGCCCTTGCGATACGTGGATTCCGTCAGACACATCGGACGGAATAAGCGAATAATTTTGCAGCACCGCCTTCTATGTTTGGTGTACACCAGTGGAATAGTTCGGACATTCAGGCCGGCCTTCCGGCACAAGTTAATGGTTTCCCAGACAGTCTGCCTATCATGAACAGGCGTGAATTCATCAAAATATCAGCCGCTCTTGCCGGCGAAACGGCGGCACCGGCGTTGCTCACCGGCTGTGGCGGCGCCCCCCAGCCACCCGGCAGTGGCGATGTCAGGGCGACCCCGACGATCTGTGAGATCTGTTTCTGGAAATGCGCCGGTTGGGTTCACACCGAAAACGGCCAACCCTGGAAAATCACCGGTAACGAGCAAGACCTAAACAGTGCGGGACGGCTTTGTACCCGAGGCACCGGGGGCATGGGCGCCTATCTGGACCGGGATCGCCTGAAAACTCCCCTGCTCCGGGTGGAAAAAGGGGGCAGGCAGCGCTTCGAGCCGGTCGCCTGGGATGAGGCGTTGGATTTCATCGCCGAACGGATGCAGGCCATCGCCGATGAGCATGGGCCGGACCGGATGGCGCTGTTCAGCCACGGTTCCGGTGGCACCCATTTCCGGCACCTGTTGCGCGCCTATGGAAGCGGCAGCTATGTCGAGCCGTCCTTCGCCCAATGCCGCGGCCCTCGCGCGGTGGGATTCCAATTGACTTTCGGCGATACGGTCGGCTCCCCAGGGCGCACCGATATGGCCCATTCGCGCTGTATCGTCCTCATCGGCTGCCACCTGGGCGAAAACCTGCACAACTCCCAGGTGCAGAGTTTCGCCCAAGCGCTTCGCAACCGGGCCACCATCATTACCGTGGATCCGCGTTTTTCCGTGGCAGCCGGCAAGTCTGCCCATTGGCTGCCCATAAAGCCGGGCACCGATCTGGCGCTGCTGCTGGCCTGGATGAATGTGATCATCGCCGAAGGGCTGTATGACAAGCCCTACGTCCGGCGCCACACCCAGGGATTCGGGCAATTGGCGGACCATGTCCGCGCTTTCACGCCCGAGTGGGCCCATGGGGAGACCGGCATCGACCCGGGGCTGATCCGCACCACGGCCCGGGCAATGGCCAGGGCCGCGCCGGCAACCCTGGTCCATCCCGGTCGCCACGTCACCTGGTACGGAGACGATACCCAGCGGATACGCGCCATCGCCATCCTGAATGCGCTGCTTGGCTCCTGGGGGCGCAAGGGCGGCTTTTATTTCCCGGAGTCGGTGGAGCTTCCGGAATATCCGGTGCCGGCCTACTGGGAGCCCGAGAGCACCTGGAAGGCGGCGCACGACAACAAATACCCCTTGGCCCACCGGGGGTTGTCCCATGCGCTCATCGAGCACTCCGCCGGTCCGAATGCCCATTACCGGGGCTGGATCGTCTACGGCACCAATCTCCCCCTGTCCGTTCCCGGGGTGGGCGCGACCTTGCAGCAGGCGGCACAATCCCTCGATCTGTTCGTTGCTATCGATATTCTCCCCGCAGAGGTTACCGGCTTCGCTGACGTGGTCCTGCCTGAATGTACCTATCTCGAGCGCTTTGACGGACTGCGCAATACCCCGGAGCGGCAGCCTTCGGTGGCCCTGCGCATGCCGGCGTTCGAGCCCAAATACGATTCCAAACCGGGTTGGTGGATTGCCCGGGAACTGGGGCGGCGCCTGGGTTTAGAAGAATACTTTCCATGGCAGGATTACAGAGAGGTCCTGGACTGGCAACTCAATCAGATCGGCAGTTCCTTGGAGGAGATGGAAAGGCTTGGTGTCAAACGTTTCCCGCGCAAGACGCCGCCTTACCTCGATGAAGGGGAGGACTTCGCATTTCCCACGCCATCCGGCAAGATCGAGTTGTATTCCAGTGAGTTGGAGCGGCACGGATTCGACCCTCTGCCGCGTTACACGCCGCCCGATCCGGCACCCCCTGGCTTTCTGCGCCTGATCTACGGGCGCGCCCCCGCCCACTCGTTCGGCCGCACCACGAACAATCCCCTGCTGTTTCAACTGATGCCAGAGAATCATCTGTGGGTTCACCCCCGAGTGGCCGCCGCCCGGCAACTGGTCAATGCCTGTAAAACCGAGAACAGGGTCCCGGAGGGCCTGCACCGGGACTGGGTGGTGGAGCAGACGCGCGGCCGCTACCCGAATCTGAGCACCGAATTCCGTTCCGAGCGCTGCAATCATTGCGCCCGGGCCAGCTGCGTGAGCGTCTGTCCCACCGGCGCAAGCCACTACTGGCGGGATACCAACATCGTCCTGGTCGATACCGACAAGTGTACCGGCTGCAAGGCCTGCATCGCCGGTTGTCCCTACAACGCACGGTTTGTGGTGGAGCCACAGGGGTATGTCGACAAGTGCACCTTCTGTGTCCATCGGCTGGCGCGGGGGCTTGAGCCTGCCTGCGTATCCACTTGCCCCACCCGTTGCATGTATTTCGGAGTTCTGGACGACCCAAACAGTATGGTCAGCCGTCTGTTGCAGACCCGCGAGTACAAAACCCTGTTGCCCGGAACCGGAAATGAGCCCAATGTCTATTATCTGGTTTGAGCCGTTCCCTTCCGCCCGCCCCCTGGGGGGGCCGCCATCATGGTAGAGCAGTCCCTGGTGACGCTGCGCCACCACCCCATGGTGGATCCCGTGCTCGACATCTGGGGTTGGGAGATCGCCGTCTACCTGTTTCTCGGCGGTCTTGCCGCCGGCATCATGTTCTTCTCCGCCTGGGCGATCATCGCAAAGCGTGAGAAAGAACTGCCGTTCGCCGCCCACCGTTTTGCCCTGTGGGCCCCCGTCATCCTGTCCGCCGGCATCGGGACCCTGTTCCTCGACCTGGAATACAAGCTGCACGTATTCCGCTTCTATACCACCTTCCAGCCTGCGTCGCCCATGTCCTGGGGTTCCTGGATACTGATCCTGGTGTATCCGGTCAATCTGCTGTTGATTTTCGCCACGCTGCGCCGGGGCTACCCGCGCCTCGCCGGTTACCTCGGTGGAATCCCGCTGGGCACCGTTTTATTGGATCTCAGTGAGCGCTTCCGGCGGCCCATCGCCTGGTGCAACCTTCCCCTTGCCATCGCCCTGGGCATCTATACCGGCATCCTGCTCAGTGCCTTCATGGCCCGGCCCTTTTGGAATACCGGTCTGCTGGGTCCGCTGTTCCTGGTCTCGGGCCTGTCGACGGCGGCTGCTCTGGCCGTCCTGGCGACAAAGCACCCGGGCGAGCAACACCGGTTCACCAGGATCGATCTCAGCCTGATACTGCTGGAACTGGGACTCATAGCCCTGCTGCTCATCGACCTCGGTGGCGGCCCGCAGGTGAAGACCGAGGCTCTCAACCAAGTCTTAGGAGGCGCTTTGACCATCCCATTCTGGCTGTTCTTCGTCACCGGTGGCCTGCTTCTGCCACTGGTGCTTGAAATTCGGGAGCTCATAGGGCGTCCCAGTCCAATGTTACTGGCACCGATGCTGGTGCTGGTCGGCGGTTTTGTTCTTAGACAGCTCACCTTGGACGTGGGCCAGACCAGCGGGTGGGGATACGTTGAAACCCCATACAACGTCGAACTCCTGGAACGGCTATCGCCTGACTGATCCCGCTGTGTTCTGGTGCCAAAGATCAGATGACCTGACTTCCGGTCCGGAGCGCCGCCAGAAACTCCGCGATAGCGCCCCAATACAGACGGCCTCCGAATGCCATGATCGTGTTGTGGTCGGCGTTCGGGATCATCACCAGCCTTTTCTCGTCCGAAGCTGCACGCTCATGAATCCGTTCCCCGTTCCAGGGCGGAAGCAGGACATCCCTCTCTGCATGCAGGACAAGCACCGGAATCCGCACCTTGGCCATTTTGTCTTCATTATCCATTCCCAAATTATCCCGGAGACCCAGGGACTCTAACGAGATCCCGAACAAGGCGAGTAGCGGTGGGATCTGGGCAAACCCGCTTTCCACGATGAGGCCGGCGATGTCGACGCCGCGAGTCGATGCAAGTTCAATGGCGGGCGCACTGCCCAGGCTCCGCCCCATCACTACCAACGGTCCCGTGTGACCTCGTTTTTTTAGAAACGCAATTGCCTCATCGAGAACGATCGGTGCATCGTCGATGAGACTGCTCGTTGAAGAGGTGCCGGTACTGCTCCCATAACCTCGATAGTCGACGGATACGAGTGATGCGCCTGCCGAGAGGAACGCCGGTGCGATGTGATCGTAATCCGGAACGATCTCGCCGTTTCCGTGAAAGTGCAAAACGGTAGGGAGCGACAAATCGGAAGGATGGTAACGGGCGGAGACACTAGCCCCGCCCCCAACCGGGATCGTGAAGTCCTCACTCCCCCACGGAGCGGGAAGCCCGTGTGCAGGACGTGGGAAGAAGATGGCCGAATTAACCACCGGATGATCTATTTTCTTTAAAAGACTCACTTTTCCCACTTCGGCACCTCGAATAACGGTAGATTGAATTTCACCACAAGATACTACGCGACCGAAACACGGCGTTGACGACAAAACGACACGAACCATATCCTGGGCGCTTGAATGGGGTTCAGGGCGTCGGGGGGTTGGAATCCGCTCGCCCGGAAATGCAAGAAAGCAAGAAAGGGGTCCGATAGCAAGAAAGGGGTCAGACACGATATCGGACAACAATGTAGAGTCTGACCCCGTTACCGATTAATTTCCGTGACCCTAAGAGCAGCGTGCTGACCCAATCACTTTTTGACCTCGATCTCGACCAGCTGCACATCACTGTCACCGACATTCTTGACGATATGTGTTTCCGCCGGCCGCCAGACAACTTTGCCCGGCTTGAGCTTTTTGCGTACAGCTGTTCCATCGGCTTTGACAAGATCCAGCGTTCCTCCCTGTAACACGTAGACCACGCGTCCATAGTCATGCGTGTGCTCCGGAGAAGCGCCACCGGGTTTGAAAAACAGTTCGAAGACATGCACTTCAGTGTTGTCCATCAGCACTGTTTTCATGAACAACGACTCTGCAGCCAGAAGCTGGGCTGAAGCGAAAGAGAGCAGTGTGAGTAAACTGACGATAACTGGCTTCTTCATTGTCGGTCTCCAATAAAGAGTATGGGGTAAAACAGTTTGGCCTTAACCCGATAACCGGGCCGGCCTGCTATATTATTTACAGTCACAGGCTCAGTGTTCCGATTTATATCCGATATTTGGCCGATTCTTTTCCGATTTTTTTCTGCCTGGATGTGCTTTATGTGACTGGTGCCGATTCCGAATCCAGGCAGTCAATCAGAGCTGGTCTTCCAGCCACATGACTTGAACCTTGATTTGTGATCAAACATGGAATCACACCGTGCATGAGATACGGCTTAAGAAAGCTTCCCGCCAGGCCCACCGTGAACATTAAAGAAGGGCCTTGAGGTGTTAGAGAAAGAAGCTGTGGGACCGGCTCAATTACCCGGTCTGACTATTGACGGCTGGCGCGTCGACCACATGACCCACAGCATCACCAAATCCGATAAAGTGATTCGACTCGAACCCAAAGTAATGGAGGTGCTTGCCTGCCTTGCTGGACGCTCAGGTGAGGTGGTAACAAGACAGGAGCTGGAAGATACTGTTTGGGCTGGGCGTATCGTAACCGAGGATTCCCTGACCAGCATCATTGCGAAGCTGCGTCGGGTATTCGGTGATGATGCAAGGAATCCCAGGGTTATCGAGACCATACACAAGGTTGGTTACCGTCTCTCCGCCGCGGTGATCCTTTCGGCCCCGGACTCTGTAAGTGATCGGAGTCGCTCACCCCTTAAACTGCTTCAGCAAAGATATATCAAACAATGGACCATCGTCCTGGCAGTTGTATCAATTATTGCTGGGCTTGTTGTCTGGTCATTATTGACCCCGGAGTCCGCTCGAAACCCGCTTACCGGAGCGGTTTCACACCCTGATGAGAATCCAGCTGTCGTTGTGCTCCCGTTTGAAACTCTCGGTGCCGATTCTGGAGAGAACTATTTCGCAGCCGGGATCACCACCGATCTTATCACTGAGCTGTCCAGGTTCTCGGGACTATTCGTGATTGCTCCGTATACCGCATACAGCTACTTCGAAAATAATAAAACGGAGCACGTAATCGGCAGTGAACTGGGCGTACGTTATGTGCTTGCCGGAACCGTTCGTAGATCGAATGATGGTCTGATAATCACCGCACGTCTCACCGATGCATTGGATGATCGCGTCCTGTGGGCCGAGCGTTATCAGCGCGATTTAAGCGACCTCTTCAAGATTCAAAGCGAGGTGGCTGGAATCATCCTGAGCGCACTCAGCGTCAAACTGGCGCCAGGGGAACACAGTCAGCTGATTAAACGCTATACAACGACCAGTGAGGCCTATGACCAGCTGTTGCGCGGCAGGGATTATTACGCGCGCAGATCAAAGTGGGATAATGATATTGCAAAGGCCCATTTCGAACAGGCTATTCGACTCGATCCAAGATTCGCGCGGGCCTATACAAGCCTGGCGCTGGTTCATTTACGCGATGCGATCGATGGCTGGAGTGACGACCCGCACTACTCGCTGGGTCGTGCTGAGCAGTTGGTCGAAAACGCGCTGCTACTCGACGAATCGATACCGCAGGTCTACTTTGCTCAAAGCCAGGTGGCGCTGTTCCGACGTAACTATGAGCAGGCAATCGATGTCGCAAAGAAGGCGATCGCTCTCGAACCCAACTATGCAGATGCCTATGCTCTGCTGGCTTGGGTGCTGAACTACGCAGGCAGGAGTGATCAGGCAATGAAACCGATGCAGACAGCATTGCGCCTGAACCCACAGGTACCCTCCGTCTACTTGACGGTTCAAGGCGGTATATTCTACATGCTGCGCCGGTACGACATGGCGGCGCAAAACTTCACACAGGCACTTGTGCTCAATCCCACTACCCAACGGCTCAGGCTCTGGGCGACAGCGGCATATGCCAAAGCGGGATTAATCGACGAGGCGGAGTGGGAAGCGGAGGAACTGTATGCATTGAATCCCGAGTTGACATTGAATGATATTGTACAGAGTTTTCCCTTCATGGATCCGCAGCATATGGATCATCTTCTCGATGGTCTTCGAAGAGCGGGCCTCCATCACAACCAAGGCATCTCTGATTAACCAGTATGGTGGTTTACTCAACAACGGGTATTGTCGCTCACTTTATCCCGCTAGATTTTCCGAGAATAATCCACGCCGCTTGTACCGAGTTATTTCACTGTTTTGAGATTACATCGAGAGGCTGAAAACCCATGCGGCAGCTCACTATCAGGATGACTGCGATCGGCCAGGAAGAATCGTTCGGACCTCCACCGACGACCGTCAGGTTTTGTCCTGATAGCAGACACTCGCGGAACGCGTTCAAGGACCGCCGCAGAAAAACACGCAACAAACCTAAGAGAACATTCCTGGGCAGAGGTGGGGGTGTAGAAAGGCGCTAATCAGGGACACGCACCTGCTTGGCGATTCCTTGCGCAATACCGCGCCTCCGCTTCCTCGAAGTGTCGCTTTCGCATCTCTCTGCTTCGATCTCAAGGACCGTTGCTGCCCGATTTCGATACTTGATGACAGTGATCCAAGTGGTATAATCGGGCAGGGTAGCTTATTTTTCCTAATCCTTTTCCGCCGTTTTCCCGAACTCCGGACCGGATTCCGTCCTCAAGCAGGCACACAACCTCAATAACTGCCGAAACCATCTGCAACCGAAAGGAGATCGTTATGAGCAGACGCCGCAACTTGATTTTCGATGGGGTGGTTTTTCTCTTTGCCCTGCTCCTAGGCGGCGCGTCCGCCGCCGATCCGCTGGCTCGTATTGAAGTGAACGACACGGTTGGAGAAATCGCATTATCCACGACCGACCCATTTTCCGTTGTCATCGACCTGGAGGCCGACAACTGGACAAGTTCCGATACGGACTGGTGGCTGGTCGCCTACATGCCCGGGGGCACCTGGGCCTACTACGTCTATCCGGACGGCTGGCGCAATGGCGGAACCACCTTGGATGGTATCGCTCCGGCTTACCAGTGGCCGGCATTCAGTTTTTCCGGATTCGAAGTTCTCAGTGGGTCGGCCCTTTTGGAAGGGAGCTACCATTTGTATTTCGGGGTCGACGGGAACATGAACGGCAGTCTTGACGCGCCGATGTTTTATGACCATATCAGCCTGTCCGTGGCGGCCGGTGCCAGTTCCACCGTGAACGTCGCGGGGACCTGGGTCGGAACCTGGGGCAGCACCGTCCACAGTTTGAGCGGCACCTTCTCCGCCGACATTGTGCAATGGGGCGCGCTCCTGAACGGATCCATCTCCGTTCCCCAGATCGGTATGAGCGGAGCGGCGCTGGTAGGATCGGTTCAGGGGAGCACGTTTGTCTTCGGCGACATTGACAACCGCATCACCTTCACGGGCACCCTGTCCGACGGGTCGACGGCCTCTGGAAGCTATGCCTATCCGGCCTTAAGCGACAGCGGGACATGGCAGGGTGGCAAGGGTTCTGGCAACAGCTCCTGTACCGATTTGACGGGCCTCTGGAGCTTCACAGAAACGGGAATAAGCACCAACTGTCCCATAGGGAATGAAGTGCTCTACACGAGCTTCGCGATCGTACAGGACGGTTGCGGCTTCGTGGCATCCGACAACGTTGGCGGAACCTTCAATGGCACGGGTACGGGAAACAGCTACTCGCTCAGCGGCTCGCGCCCCGATGAGGTCGGGGTCACCCAGGCCACCTCGACGCAGCTCACCGTCTCCCCGGACGGCAGCTCGCTCAGCGGCCAGACTTCCTGGACGTGGAACGACGGCAGCTACAGTTGCTCAGGGATAAGCTCCCTGTCAGGAGAGCGGATGTAGCGGCCACGGCGACCATTCGGCCCCCGACCGCACCGACCCAGGGCGGCAGAGGTCTGTCGGGGCCCGGGCCGGCATGGGCAAAGCCCTTGCTTCGCACGCCTTTCGCACCCGCTGCCCCCAGGACACGCCTGAGGATTTCTGATGAAATCACCCTATTACAAACACGAGGGGGCGGACGATGGGTGGGCAGATTCCGGAGAAGCTGTGTGGACGGCCGCTGAGCGCGGCGGACGTGGAGACGATCCATCGGGAGATCCGCTTGGCGCAACCGCCGATCCGCTCGGAGATTGCCCGCAGGGTGTGCCGGGCGCTGGAGTGGACCAATGCGCTGGGGCAGCCGAAGCTGATGAGCGCCCGAGTGGGACTGTTGCGGCTGCATCGGGCGGGAATTATCAAGCTGCCGCCCCCCACCGGCGGCAACGGCAACGGCCGGCCTCTGAAGCATGAGCCGAACGAGTGGCCGCCCGAGCGTCCGCTGGGTGG
>RRYU01005110.1_pt1 | contig 18657 bp, 15 predicted proteins | sample 2162651 | NCBI WGS metagenome assembly RRYU01 (sample SAMN10267283, study PRJNA491782) | microbial mat metagenome | isolation source: biomat in the production well | place: Japan: Minami-Kanto gas field, natural gas well KTG3 | collected 2017-06 | reverse complement strand
TGGGGCGATTGGCGGTCAGGTGGGTATGATCATCGCGCTGGTGATGGCGGTGGCCATGAATATGGGTGCGTGGTGGTTCTCCGACTCGTTGGCGCTGCGCATGAGTGGGGCGCACGAGGTTAGCCCCGCCGAGGCTCCCGAACTGCACCAGATGGTGGAGGAGTTGTCTATTCGAGCCGAAATTCCGAAGCCACGTGTCTATCTGATCGAGAGCGAGACGCCCAATGCCTTCGCTACGGGGCGCAGCCCTGCTAAGGGTGCGGTGGCCGTGACGACCGGGATTGCCCGTTTGCTCACCCGCGATGAACTGGCGGGTGTGGTGGCCCACGAGTTGGCGCATATTAAGCACCGCGATACGCTCATTTCGAGTATTGCGGCCACGATTGCCGGTGCGATCTCGATGCTGGCCGATATGGCGATGTGGAGCCTGATGTTCGCTGGCCTGGGCGGCTCGGACGATGGTGAGGATGAGGGTATTGCCGGGATGGTCGGTGGTGTGCTGATGATGATCCTGGCTCCGATTGCGGCGATGATCATCCAGATGGCCATCTCGCGCTCACGTGAGTACCTGGCAGATGCGGGTGGTGCGCGTATCCTTGGCGACCCGCTGCCACTGGCGAGTGCGCTGGAGAAGTTGGAGTGGGCCGCAGGCCGTGTGCCGATGCAGGCTAGCCCGGCCACCTCGCACCTCTACATCATCAACCCGCTGGTGGGTGGCTTGGCCGGACTCTTCCGTACCCACCCCGCCACCGCCGAGCGCATCGCACGCCTGCGGGCGATGAGCGGCCAGGGTGTGGTAGTGGCGTAACCTGACGCTCGTACCTTGTGGCGCTGCCAGCATTGGCTGGCAGCGCCGTTTGTTATTCGATACCCACACCCCAACGATGGATCACTCCGTCGTTGGCGGCGGAGATCAGGTACTCCCCGTTGGGAGTGAAGGCCAGCCATACCACTTCTATCGGGTAGCTATGGGCCTGAAATTCACGTATCGGGCTATAGTCATCGGTGCGCCAACAACGAATCACGCCGGCGCTCCCACTGACGAGGAGGCTGCTATCCGGTGCGAAGGCAAGTTGACCAGTATCGGAGAGGTTGATCCGACGCTGTTCAAGCAGGATCGCCATATTGCTTGTATCGGTGAGATCCCAGAGGGCTACATGCCACTCATAGTCCCTATCCATTCCTGAGCCAGCGAGGAGTTGACCATTAGGGGCAAAGGTAAGGGTGGTTCCCACACCTCCATGCAGAGTACGTATTACATCACCACTACGGGCATCAAGCAAGCGAACTTCGTTGGGAGATCCCACTGCAAGCATGGTACTATCAGGCGAGAAGGTGACACCTGCCCAATTGCCTTCCAAACTGAAGATCGCGCTTCCTGAAGCGATCTCCCAAAGGTGTACCGTCCCTTGACTCTGCGCCGCCAATAGCGTTCCATCTGGTGAGAGGGCTAGGGATACGGCGTAATCTTCGATAAGTGGGAAGGAGCGTACCATTGTAAGGCTTGGTGCATCCCAAAGGTTGATCCGCCCATCCCACGTTATGCCCGCAAGCCAGCGACCATCAGCAGAGGCAGTTAATGCACGGACAACCGTAGAGAGTGTTTGCGTGACTTCGCCACGTACTAGGTCATAACGGATGAGATCTCCCTGCCGCAGATCAAAGGTATCACCGGTAGCAACCGTCAGGCTATCGCCATCGGGGCTGATACAGATGCCAGCAATGGTGAGATATGGGATCGACTGATCGGGTTCGATTGGCATAAAACCAGGACTGATACTCGCAACCAGTTGGAGTTGGTTCGCATTCTCGGCACTAATAGCCTGAAACGCCTGGGGGGCAGCGCGAGTCACACCCCAGAATTGTAGGCCATTGGAAATCTGCATGATCAGCATACGGCTATCGGGCGAGAAGCTGATCTGACGCACATTATTGGCATGAACATCGAGGAGCGAGCTATCCTGGCCAGTGTAGGGATCGAGCATACTGATGAGAGTAGAGTTGAGGCACACCACCAACAGTTGTGCATTGGGAGCCAAGGCCATACAGCTAGGTTCACGGAACCCAAAGAGGGAAAGAAGCGACATCTCGCCGGTGTGCAGATCCCAACGAATCAACCGGCTATCACCAGAATCACTACTCTGCGTTGCTACTACAAAACTTCCATCGGACGCCATCACCATCTGCTCTATCGCCCCCGCATCACCAAGTTGACCCTCAATTGCGCTCAGTTGGCGTAGTTCGCTACCAGTTGCAACATCCCACAGCCGGATCGTACCATCGGCGGATGAGAAACCGGTGCAACACCTCACTATCCGCAGCCAATTCAGGTCGCATCACCTTGAGCGCCACATCAATCAGCAATCGCTGGTCGTGCGCCAGAAAGACCTGGCCAAACCCGCCCTCGCCGAGTAGCTGGCGAATGTGATAGTGGAGAAGGTGATCGCCCGGTTGCATGATACCCCCGTTGTTGGTCTCGCATTACTATGCTCTTCCATACTATACAATACCCCCGCAGATCTTTGTTCGTGCGAAGAAGTTCTGGAATGCGCCGCATGGCTTCGACAGGCTCAGCCGGCTGAGCTTGTCGAAGCCATGCATACACCACCAACCTGAAGTACAATGGATGCATGAAGAACCATGCACCCATTCTGCTCTTGTTGTTCACCCTGCTGTTAGCCGCGTGTAGCCCCAATGTGGCGCAAGTACCGCCAACGGCGACTCCCGCTCCGCCGACAGCGACTCGCGTTCCCACGGCGACTCCGCTGCCGCCAGCGCCAACCGTACCCCCCGATCCGCAACGCATCGCCGCTGATGCTGCCGAGTTGGCAACCTTTACCGTTGCCCCCCGTCTGGGCCGCGATCAGGTCGAGTTGGCCCGCGCTTTGGGCAGTTGCCGCACCTCCCCCGATGCATGCCCCACTGTTGTGCGTACCACCCCCCTTGATGTGGCTGTGGGTGATGCGCGCGATTTCTGGGTGGTTGATTTTAATACCGATGCTCAGTATGAGATTCCGGCTGTGTTGCGCTATGCTGGCCCGGTGGTGCTCATGTATGTCCAAGAGGGCCTTGAGTATGATCAGGCCGACCTTGAGTATGCCGCGAAAGCCTTTGAAGAGGAGATCTACCCGCGTACCCGCGAGGTCTTTGGCTCTGAGATCCAGCCGGGGGTGGATGGTGATACCCGCTTGACGATTCTCAATGCCGATGATCCGAGTGGGATGGTGTTGGGCTACTACTCGTCCCAGGACTCGCTGCCCGCTCAGATTAATCGCTTCAGCAACGAGCGCGAGATGTTCTTTATGAATGCCGAAGCGATGGATTTTACGAGTCGTCGCTACCTTGAGGTCTTGGCCCACGAGTTCCAGCACATGATCCATCAGAACCAGCATTCTAATGCGGCTACGTGGTTCAATGAGGGCTGCTCGCAGCTCTCCGAAGACCTGAATGGCTTCTCGAATAGTGGCTTTGCGATGCTCTACCTGTTTAACCCCGATACCCAACTGACGGCATGGGCTAGTGCGCCAGAGTTGGTGGGGCAGAATTATGGTGCTTCGCACCTCTTCATGCGCTACATGTATGCCCAGTATGCCCAGGCCGATCAGATCCGCCCGTTGATGCAGGCGGATGCCGGGGATAACCTGGATGCGTTTGTCGATCTCGCTGCCCAGACCCGCCCCGACATTAGTGACTTTGGTGCGCTGGTTGCCGATTGGGCTGTGGCTAACCTGGTTAATGACCCGGACGTTGCCGATGGCCGCTATACCTATGATACTGGCCACGAGTTGCCCGATCTTCTGCCTATGAAGGCCGATACGACCCGTGTGCGTGGGAATGTTGAAGGTACGGTCAGCCAGTTTGGAGCCGATTATCTCTCACTGCCGCGTGGTACAACGCAGGTTGTGTTTGAAGGTTCCACCAGTGTGCAGCTTGCGGCTGCGATGCCCCAGGGCTATGCGTGGTGGAGTAACCGGAGTGATGATAGTGTGGCCACTCTCACGCGGGCGTTCGATCTGCGCAATCTCTCTCGTGCGACACTGACCTTCGATACCTGGTATGAGATCGAGAATGATTATGACTATGCGTTCGTGACGGTCTCGACCGATGGGGGGCAGACGTGGGAGACGTTGCCGGGGAACCTAACGACTGACGAAGATCCCCAAGGGGCAAACTATGGCCACGGTATTACCGGAGTGAGTGGGGTACCCGGCGGGAAGATCGAGGATGGTGTGCGGGGTGAGTGGGTCAGTGAGGAGATGGATCTGAGTGGCTATGCTGGCCAGGAGATTCTGCTACGCTTCTGGCAGATCAACGACCAGGGGCTGCATGCGCCGGGGATGCTGATTGATACTATCGCCATTCCCGAACTCGGTTTTGTGGATGACGTAGATACCGGGGCAGGTGATTGGCAGGCTGAAGGGTTTGTGCGGGTAGATGGCGATCTGCTCCAGCACTGGCAGGTACGCCTCATCATCACCGATGCTGAGGAGCAGGTACGGGTTGAGGCGCTGAGTGTGGATGCCGAGGGGCGCGCCGTGGCGACGCTCAACCCCGCTGAGCGCGCGGTGCTGATGGTGATGGGGGCAACCCTACACACGACCGAGAAGGCGAGTTATCAGGTACGGGTTGATTCATGATCTCTCTTCCCCACATTCCCCGCGCTGCGATTGGTCCGGCTTTGCTGGGTATTCTGCTGGTGGCCATGGCGCTACTGGTGCATCCGCCAGCGCGGCCAAGTTTGGCTCCACCCACAGCGGTAGAAGCGAATGCCCCGCAGGAAGTGAGCGTAGCTCCAATAGAGCCACTTCAGGGTACCTACCTGACGGTGCAGTTACTCGATATTGTGCTCGCCGAGGGCGTGATCTCTCCCACCGACCAGCAAGTCTTCGCGACTGAGCTTGAGCAGGCGCTCAGCTATGTGAGTGACCGTTTTGGGAGCGGGCCAAGCGGGCGGGTCAAAGCCTATGTTGGGCTAGAGCCAAGTTGCGGCATCCATGGCATCGCCTACACCAACGAACGGATGGTGCAGGTCTACACCTGCTCTAGCCTCCCTCGTGGGCGCGCGGTCAACATCCTGGCGCACGAGTTTGTCCACCAACTCGCCCATGATCGCTATGGGAGCCGCCATCTCCAGGCCGATCTCATCCTCTTGGAGGGGTTAGCTACCTGGGGGGCAGGCAGCTACTGGTTGGGTGGTAAGCAGGACTTTGCGACCTTTGTGCGCCCATGGTTGGCGGATGGAACGAGCCTGCCCCTCACTACCAGCTATGTGGGTCGCCCGATTGGGGACATGAATACGCTCTACTACCAGTGGGCCAGTTTTGTTGAGTTTCTGATGCAGGGATATGGGCGCGAACGTTTCGATGCGCTCTATGTCACTGGCAGTTCCGAGCCTGGCTCAGCCGATTACCAGGGCATCTATGGCAAGCCGTTGGCGGAGTTGGAGCAGGAGTGGCGGGCGTGGGTGGTGCAGTAGACGGTATCAACCTTCGTCACGCCCCGCTCAACGCCGCTAATAGCCCCGCCCGGTTGACCATCCCCACAAACATTCCATCCACATTCACGACCGGCAGTGCCTTGATCTTATGTGCCATCATCAGCCGCACGCCTTCGGCAACGGAGGCATCGGCACGGATGGTGATGGCCGGACAGCTCATGATCTCTGAGGCCACCCGATCATACCCCTCAACCTGTATCGCTGCTGGTGCCTTACTCAGGCTCAGCCATGCCACCAAGCGCCCCAGCGCACTGGGCTGCATGCGCCGCGAAGATCGCCGCAGCACATCCCCATCGGTGATGAGCCCCAGCACCTCCTGGTTGGCATCCAGCACTACCACCCGCCGCAATGGAGAGAGCATCAGCGCGTTGAGTACCTCCACCACCGGCGCGTCGCTCTGCACCGTAGCCGAGGTGACAAGCATCAGATCGGCAATGCTGGCCGGGGCGCCTATGGGTAGTTGGATCGCCTCGTCGGGGTGCTGGCGCATACCTTCGGCAACGGTCTTGAGAAGATCATAGCGACTCACCATCCCCACCAACACCCCGCCCGCCCCCACGACCGGCATGCGCTTGCGATCATGCCCCGACATGACGGTGGCGGCCTGAGCCAGGGGCATCTGTTCGGGGAGCGTCTCTGGTTTGGGGGTCATCAGGTCGGCGGCAGTTTGGGGTTGATGTCCTTCAGCTTCATCCGCACTGACATGCATATTCAGTGGCAAGCAGCGTTGCAAGCGCACCGATAAGCCCTGGCTGCCCCGGTTGAGCAGATCGCCATCGGTGATGATGCCCACCACCCGGCGTTCAGCATCAATCACTGGCAGTGCCCGTAGCCGCCGCTCGATCAACAGGTTGATGATCGTATGTACCGAATCATCAGGGTGGACACTGACCACCGTGCGGCTCATCACATCACCCACCATCAAGTGGCGGGGGAAGGGGTCGCGCTCGCGATGGCGCACATGCACCACCTCGACCGGAGTGATGGCGATCATACCATCCTGCACCAGCCCACGCAGGGTCGGGAGGAGCGCGGCAATCCGTTCAGCATGATCAATCACGGTGATCACCAGTGGCAGGTGGCTCGTCACCTCAATCGCCAATTCACTATGCAAGACATGCGTACCACCATAGCCAGCCACCCCACGCAACACCGTCGCCCCTGGACAACCGGCCTCACGCAGCGCCTCGATAATCTGCATGGCGGTGGAGCGCCCATGGTGGGTGTCGCTCTCGGTGATGTAGATCCAGATCTGTTGGGATGATGGGGTGTTCATGGTGTGGCTCCGCATGGTAGGAGGGGCAATGCGCCTTGTCACCATGCTACCACAATGCCGCATGGCTTCGACAGGCTCAGTTACCACCAGCGGCGCGTTGGCTTCGACAGGCTCAGCCAACGCGCCGCTGGCGTTGGCTGAGCTTGTCGAAGCCAAGCCTGTCGAAGCCATGCGGCGCACCCCAAGGCTTTTTTGCGCTAACAAATCTTTGCGCCTTCGCGTCAAAAGAGGCTGCACTGGTAGAGAATTTACCCTAATGCCCAGCGCAGCCGCAAACTATTGCTGATCACAAAGACCGAGGAGAAGGCCATCGCCGCTGCGGCGAGGATCGGGCTGAGTTGCCAGCCTGTGAAGGGGTAGAGCGCCCCCGCTGCCACCGGGATCAGGATCACATTGTAGAGGAAAGCCCAGAAGAGATTCCAACGGATGGTGCGCATCGTGGCCTGGCTGAGCCGAATGGCCTGGGTGATGCTGTGCAGATCGCCCCGCATCAGGGTCAGATCGGCCGTCTCCATCGCTACGTCCGTGCCCGTCCCAATGGCCACACCAACATCCGCCTGGGCTAACGCGGGCGCATCGTTCACCCCGTCACCCACCATGGCCACCACCAACCCCTCCGCTTGCAGCCGCTTCACCTCAGCGGCCTTCTCGTGGGGGAGTACCTCCGCCATGACCCGCTCCACCCCCACTTGGGTCGCTATCGCCTCGGCGGTGCGCTGGTTGTCGCCGGTGAGCATCGCGACGGCAATGCCCTGCTGGCGCAGTTCGGCTATCGCCGCCGGGGAACTGGGCTTGATCGTGTCGGCAACGGCAATGACTCCCAGGGCTTGACCATCCATCGCCACCAGCATAGCCGTCTTGCCTTCAGCTTGAAGGCGCTGCACATGGGTTGGCAAATCACCCAGGGCAACACCGCGCTCCTGGAGCATGCGCAGCGTCCCCACCACAATCCGCCGCCCCTCCACCGTCGCCTCCACCCCGGCTCCCGCCACCGCCAGGAACTCAGTGGGTGTGGTGAGGCTCAGCCCTCTCGCTCGCGCCGCCTGCACAATCGCCAGCCCCAAGGGGTGCTCGGAACGACTCTCCGCCGAGGCCGCCAACTGCACCATATCCACCTCGCCCGCGTGTACCACCTGCATGCTGTTGGTGACAGCGGGTTGCCCCTGGGTAATCGTACCGGTCTTGTCCAGAATCACCGCCTGGATGCGGGCAGCACGTTCGAGACTCTCGGCATTGCGGATGAGAACCCCGTGCGCCGCTCCGGTTCCCGTCCCGACCATGATCGCGGTGGGGGTGGCCAGACCCAGGGCGCACGGGCATGCAATGACCAGCACCGCCACGGCAAAGAGCATCGCCTGGGTAGCGCCAACCCCGCCGATGCTCCACCATCCCACAAAGGTGAGCAGCGCCAAGCCGATGACTACCGGGACAAAGACGGCAGCGACTCGATCTACCAGGTGCTGTACCGGGGCACGCGAGCCCTGCGCTTCTTGGACGAGGTGGATGATCTGGGCCAAGGCGCTCTCGTTGCCGATGCGCAGCGCACGCAGTTGGAAGCTGCCACTACGGTTGAGCGTGGCACCGAGCACCTGATCACCGGGCCGCTTCTCCACCGGCAGGCTTTCACCCGTCACCATACTCTCATCCACCACCGAATCGCCGCTAATAATCAGCCCATCCACCGGGATCTTCTCACCGGGGCGCACAATCACCATCTCACCCTTGCGCACCTCGGCCACCGGCACATCCACCTCCTGGCCACCGCGTAAGACCCGCGCCGTTTTGGGTTGCAGCCCGATCAGCGCCCGGATAGCCGCGCCAGTCTGACTCTTCGCCCGTGCTTCCAGGTACTTACCCACCAGAATGAGCGTAATGATCATTGCGGCGGTTTCAAAATAGACATGGCCAGCCGCGCCACTCAGCAGGAGTAGCAGGCTGTAGAGGTACGCCACCGAAGAGCCCATAGCGATCAGGCTATCCATATTGGCCGTACCGGCGCGCAGCGCCTTCCATGCATGCACATAGTAGTCACGCCCACTATAGAACTGCACGGGCGTGGCCAGGAGCAAGAAGAGCCAGTTGAGCAGATCACTACGGGCGGGGAGCGACTCCATGGCGCTGTGGCCAGCCATAGATGCCGCAGCCCCGATCCACCAAGGCTGGAGCAGGCCGAAATCGCGGCTCATAGAGAGGAGAAAGAGCGGCAGACCAAAGACCACACCCACGATCAGTTTGCGGCGCTTATCAGCCAACTCGTGTGCCCGCGCCGCCGCCTCGACATCCTCCGGCGGTGTTGCATCGGCCACACTCGTCTCGATCACCCCGTACCCGGCACGCTCAATCGCCATCTTGATCTCGTCCGGCCCGACATGCTCCGGTGCAAAGGTGATGCTCGCCCCCTCAGTACTCAGGTTGACCTGCGCATCTACCACGCCGGGAACCTTCTTTAATGCCCGCTCTACCCGCAACACACAGGAGGCACATGTCATCCCGGTGACGGGAATGGTGATCTGCTCAGACATAGCAAGCCTCGCCTCATCCTAACCGCTGCACCTCGTCATAGCCCGCCTCTTGAATGGCGGCAATGATCGTTGCACTGCCCAGATCTTCATCATGCTCAACCGTAACGATCTTGGTATCGAGGTTCACCTCAACCCGCTGCACCCCCGGTAACGAACCGACATCGGTGGTTACGGCACGGACACAGTGTTGACACGAAACCGCAGGAACCAAAAACTGCTCACTGATCATGGGGAAACCTCCTTAGTGCATCTTCTCAAAGACCTGCAACAACTCATTGACGACCCGTTCACGTTCACTGACCTCATCGCTCTGAATAGCCGTGGTGACACATGTGCGCAGGTGCTCAGCCAGGATGATGCTGTCGAGCTTGGCCAGGGATTGCTGAATAGCCTGCGTCTGCTTGAGCAGATCGATGCAGTAGGTATGGGACTCAACCATCCGCTGCACCCCCCGCACATGGCCCTCGATGGTCTTCAGGCGATTGATCAGGTCTTGTTGGTGTTCCTTGCGCATTGGGTAGCTCCTTAACCCCCTCCCCCAGGGGGGTGGGTACAGTATAGCATACTCAGGGCATGTGCAAAGTCTTTGGGGCTGCGCCCCAAAACACAACAAAAAAAGATTTTCGGGGGCGGCGAAGCCGCCCCCAACCCCCACCGGAGGTTACTTTGCACATGCCCTGATAGCATACTTTCATGTTTCGCCTACGGAAAACCCCGTATGGTATAATCGGGACATTTCTACTACCCCCGGCGGTTGGTGGATTCCATCATCGCGTCTGAACAATGCCCTATGACACACGTCCTTGAGCAACTGAATCAACTGCTCTCGGCAGCAGTCTTGATTGTCACCTTTTCGCTATTAGCCTACATCACGCTCCAGAACTGGCGTAACGACATCACCCGTGCGCTCCTACTCTTACTGAGCGGGGTAGTGGTGGTCTATGGTGGTGATCTGCTCATCAGCAGGGCGAACAATACAGTGACCATGCTCTTCCTAGGGCGCAGCCAATGGTTCGGTATTGCGATTGTGCCAGCGGCCTACATCCATTTGGCGAGCATGCTCCTCACGCTAGGTTCGCACCGCGAGATCGCCCTGCGGCTGCGCTGGCTGGTTTGGGTTGCCTATGGAGGTAGCGCCGTCTTTTTGGGCTTGGTGTTACTCGGCACCGATCTGATCATCAGTGGTGAACTACCGAGCGGCCCAATTGCCCAATTCAGTGCGGGGCCACTCTTCTGGTCGTATACACTCTTCTTCGCCATTGGGATGGTGAGCACCCTGCTGGCCGTGATCGACTCGTGGCGCAGTGCGCTTACCCCGGCGCAACGCCGCCGCATGACCTACCTCGGCGCCACGTTTGCTGCCCCCGGCATCGGTGTCTTCCCGTTCTTAGTCTTTGGGATACCCACCATCCTGCCGGAGAGCATCATCCTGATCCTCCAGGGCAGCGCCAGCCTGATCGTGATCATCATGATCACCATCATGACCTATAGTGTGGCCTTCCATGGCGTGCTGCTACCGGATCGGCTGATCAAACAAGATTTTATTCGCTGGTGGCTTTATGGCCCATTTGTTGGTATCATGATCATCCTTTTCATACAGTCTATGCCCGTCTTTGAGCGGCTGTTGGGGCTACCCCGCGATACCCTGCTCACCTTTGGAGTGATGATCATGACCGTCCTGATGCCGATCTTTGTCAGTCGTATCCGGCCCCTCCTGGATGCACTGGTCTACCATCAAGACCACGACGAGATTGATTATCTGCGCAACCTACCGCGCAGCACCTTCACCCGTGCCGATCTGCGTTCGCTCCTAGAGAACTCACTGGTGGCGATCTGTGGGGCGCTGCGGGTTGAGACGGGCTTTGTGGTTGCTCCCGGCGATGATGGCTTTACGGTCAAGGCCATCTCCGGCTCACGCCGCGAGGTGAAGCGTTTTGTGGGTGAGCACACCCTCGAAACGCTCATGCCACAGATCGAACGTCTCCCACCCCACGATACCGAGGGGCTACTGCCCACCGATGCCTTCTTCGACTGTGATGGCTTCTGCCTCTTACCGTTACGCAGCCCCGACGGGTCGTTCCTGGGGGCATTGGGGATTGCATTACCACCGGAACAACTCCACCAGGCCAACGGCATTGATCCGAGCGTGCGCCATTTGATTGGCGTACTCGCCCACCAGATGGAGTTGGCGCTCTCGACGGTGCAGATGCAGCAGCTCATCTTCGATGCACTACGTGGGCTGAGCCCAGAGATCCAGTCGCTCCAGCAGATCTCGTCACGGATCGAGCAAGCAACCCCGGCTGAGTTGGCCAAGATTGACAACGACCTGATACTTAATCCCGACTTTGCGCAGATGGTCAAGGACGCACTCACCCAGTTCTGGGGCGGCCCGAAACTCTCGGATAGCCCCTTGCTCGGATTGCGCACCGTCCAGCGCCTGCTCCGCGAGCAAGGAGGCAGCCCCACCCGCGCCCTCCAGGCGGTGTTGCGCCAAGCGATTGATAACCTACGCCCCCACGAACAACTCGATCCTTCTGCCCAGGAGTGGCTGCTCTATAATTTGTTAGAAGGTCGCTTCCTGCAACGTAAGACGGTGCGCGATGTTGCCCATCGTTTATCCATGAGTGAGTCGGACTTCTATCGAAAACAGCGCATCGCTGTCGAAGAGGTTGCCCGCCAACTCACGCTAATGGAGGGCAGTGAGTCATGAAAGTGCTCTTGGCCGAAGATGAACCCGACATCCAGATGATTACCCGTATGGCGCTAGAAGATGACGGCTGCTCGGTGGTTGCGGTTGGCGATGGGCAAGCGGTTCTCGAACGAGTACGTAACGAATCATTCGATGTCGTGTTGCTCGATGTCATGATGCCGCGTATGGATGGCTTCACTGCCTGTGCGAAGATGCATGCCGACCCTGATATGAGCCACATACCCGTCATCTTCCTCACTGCCAAATCACAGGAGCTAGAGGTGCAGCGGGGCCTCGATATGGGCGCACGCGGATATATTGTCAAGCCATTTGATGTCTTCAGCCTGGTGGAGCGCATCAATGAGATCCTTAACAGACCGAGCGGCTAAATAGGTATAACACAGGTCAAGCAACAATCTACCATGATCATTCCACCACGCAGCCCAACAGAGGGATGTGGGGATAGCAGCCCTGAATGGGTGGCTAGCCTCGACAACCTCGAATCCGCCACTCTGCGAACCCTCTATGCGGCGAGTCGGCAGTGTGCATGTGCAACCAATCGTAACGAGATCCTCGATCTGCTCGTCAATGGGGTACATGCGCTCACGGGTATGTCGAATGCACTCTTTGCCTCGACATCCGAATCAGAGCTACTACAGCGCGTTACGGGATGCCATCTGCCGCCGGGGGTGCGTGAGTCACTCCATCTCTCCCCCCAGGTGTTGGCTATGCTCGATATGCGTGGGGCACTCATCCACGATACGTGTGCGCCAGAGTGGGAGAGCGTTGCCACGACTATGGATACCCATGGGCCATTGTTGGTGCTGCCCGTTTCCATTAACCCAAACACCAATGCACTGCTGATCCTGGCGCTGCGTGATGCCCAACTCAGCTCGCAGCAGCATCTCGCCCTGCTCAATCTGATCGCTGATGTACAACGCGCATTGGATCGCGTTGCCCGTGCTGAAGCGATCTGGCACGATACCAACCTGAACCACTCCAACCGTATTATGGCTGCGGTCAATGCGGTGACGGACATCGGGCTGCTCTATAGTAATGTCATAGACCAGATGCTCAATGCCATTCTGAACCAGATTCTGAATGCGCTGAACCTTGCAGCCGGAGCTATTCTGATCTATAACGATGAAACCGAAGACCTGGAGGTGGCTTCGGCACTCGTCAACCATCAGCATGGGCAACCATGTGATTGCATCACCCTCTGGCAACCAACCCTGCTCACGTCGAGTGTGGCCGAAGCACGAAAGGCCGCCAACCAGGGTCAGGTCTTGGTGCGCATGATCCACGACGATGCGGAGTTCCAGAGCCATGAGCATACCTGGGGGATGGCCCAGTTGATTAGTGTGCCCCTGTTGGCGGGTGGCTGGCTCACCGGTGTCTTGCAGGTGGTGGCGAATGATGAGAGCCCGATCAATCAGTACCAGTCCCAGATCCTGCATATCCTGGCTCGTCAGACGGCGGTGGCAATAGAGAATGCCCGCCTCTTCGCTCAGACGCGCAACGACCAGGAGCGCACGAGTGCGGTGGTTGATGCCACCAACGATGCGATCTTGATGCTCGATGAGCGCCGCCGGCTCATGATCATCAACCGGCGGGCACGCTTCTTCTTTGGTATCTCGGAGCGTGAGTTGCAGGAGAAGGAGCTTGAACAGATGAGTGTGATCTTCAACCGTATTTTTGAAGATCCACCCCGCTTCCATGGCTGGCTCAACCAGCTACTACACTCACCCACCGAACGAGTGGTGGCCGAGTTCCGTATTATTCGCCCCGAACCACGCCTGCTCCAGTGCTTCTCCGCTCCGGTGATGGATCTGCATGACCGCTACCTGGGGCGGATTTTGGTCTTCCGCGATATTACCCGCGAGCGCGAAGTGGAACGCATGAAGAGCGAGTTTGTCGCTACGGTCTCGCATGAATTACGAACCCCACTAACCAGCATCCAGGGGGCACTGCAATTGGTGTTGGGGCCGAAACGCGCCGGGAGCGATGGCTTGCCCCAGCGTGCCCGCGATCTGCTGACCGTCTCGCTCAATAATACCGAGCGCCTCATTCGGCTGATCAACGATATTTTGGATGTGGCCAAGATTGAACAGGGTCGGATTCAACTACGCCGCCAACCAGTGACGGTGCATGATCTCTGTCATACGGCTGTGGCTGAAATGCACGCCTTTGCCAATCAGCGCGGGATTCAGATCGAGATGGATCTCCAACCGGGGATGCCGCGTGTCCTTGCGGATCAGGATCGGTCTACCCAAATCTTGATCAATCTGCTCTCTAATGCAATCAAGTTCTCTCCTAGTGGTCAAACCGTGCTGTTGCGTGTCCGCACGGATGGGAGTATGGTCTACTTCGCGATCCAAGATCTTGGGCGGGGTATTGCTATAGAACACCAGGAGCGCATCTTTCAGAAGTTCGTGCAGATTGATAGCTCGGCTACCCGTGATGTTGGTGGCACCGGGCTGGGGTTGTCTATCTCGAAGGCGCTGGTGGAGGAACAAGGAGGCCGGATCTGGTTGGAGAGTGAGATCGGCCGGGGTAGCACCTTCACCTTCACCCTGCCCGTCGCACCGGGGGTTGCTGTCTCCCATGATCCGGGTGCGAATGAGCCACTGGCGCTCTTGCTCGGATTTAGTTCCGATACCGCCCGTCTCTCTGCGCAGTTCAACGCGGTAGGATGGTATGTCCACGAGGTTGCCGATCCTTTCAGTGCCGATCTTCCATCTGCACAACTCGCCATCCTGAACCTCCCCCCCGATGGCCACGCCACCCACACGATGCTGGATCATGTCTATGCCGAGGCTGCCCGCCGGAGTATGCCCCTCATCATCCTGGGCAAGCATACGCCTCAGGTTACGCATGGTGTCACACTGATGGAGAGCACGGCACGGGTGGAAGAGATCGTCCAAACAGCGTTATCTATCGTCTCGAACCGACAATTGCACGTATTGGTGGTAGACGATGACCGCTATGTGCGCCCGGTGTTGGTGCGCCTCCTGCAACGCCACGGTCTCCATGTAACGAATGTGGCTGATGGAATGACGGCACTGACGGTCATTGAGCAGTCACACCCCGATGTCGTGCTGCTCGATGTCAAGATGCCCGGTATTGATGGCACCGAAGTCCTGCGACGGATCAAGGAGAATCCTATGACGGCCAAGACAAGGGTGATCATCCTAACGGCAAATGACCTCGGTGAGTCGCTACAGTCACAAGTACTGCGTCTCGGAGCCGACGGCTATCTGGAGAAGCCAATCACGTATGAGCGGCTGATCAGTATGGTGATGTCGCCTCGGATGCAGGACGAGGATCACCATGAACTCTAGCTCGGTCGACCTGGATCGGTTCGTACATACACTGATGTCGCCACTCACCGCCCTGCAAGGGGCTGTTGGATTGTTACGCCGCTCGCGTGAAGATGAGCAGCGTTCGTTGCTCCTACTCGCAACGATTGATCGCAACATCGAGCGTCTGCGTCTAGCGTGCGACCAAATTCTCAACAATGCCCATGTCGTTGACAACCATATTCATGTTGATTTGCCAATGATGACGGTTGGGAACCAACATAGCCCAGCACCAACACCCGTATCCGCACCCCACGAGAGTACAGTAGCGGTGCGTTGCCATAGCCCAATGCCCAACCTAACCATACCGCTACCACAACAGACACTACTCATGATCGTCAATCGGAACAGCCTCGCAGAGGGTCTGATCATGGAACTGGAGGTACGGGGGCACCAGTTGATCTGGGCGCAGGATACGAGCGAGGGGATTGACCTCGCCCGCCAATCACGGCCGAACATCATCATCCTCGATCCGCACCTAGATGCCCAGGCGGCTATGGTCAGTCAGATCCTGAATGAAGATCCAGAGACAAAGATGATCCCGCTGATTGTGCTGCACGATCTGCGGGGTGAGAGTGCGTTGGATAATGCATGGCTCCTTGAACAGATCGAAATGTGTTTCGACCTCACCTGCCACCATCGCCTCAGCCTACCCCACATCCTCATCGTGGAAGACGAACCCGATATCGCCTACCTGATTGCGGCCCAGTTTTCCGGCGAGGGCTACATGACGACGGTGGTGAGTAGTGGGGCTGAGGCACTACGGGTGGTGCGTCGGCAGCAGTTTGACCTCATTCTGCTCGATCTCTTACTACCCGATATTGATGGCTTTACCGTTCTCGGTGGTCTGCGCGTTCAACCCGAAACCCAACTCACCCCGATCATCCTGCTCTCGGCGATCAATTCACCCGCCGATAAAGTGCGCGGCTTGCAGTTGGGTGCCGATGACTATATCACTAAGCCATTTAGCGATGTGGAACTGAATGCTCGTGTCCAGGCCGCTATGCGCAGGAGCGAACGTGAAGGTGGCGCCAATCCCTCAACGCGCCTGCCAGGGAATATCGCTATCGAACGCGCTATTAGCCAGCGTATTGAACAGCACGATAGCCCCTTTGCCGTCTGCTATTGCGATCTGGACAACTTCAAAGCCTATAACGATACCTATGGATTCCTGAAGGGCGATGCGGTGATCCAACGCACCGCCCAGATCCTACTCGACGCCGTGCGTGAATTTGGCAATCCCGGCGATTTTGTCGGCCATATCGGTGGTGATGATTTTGTCCTGATCACCAGCCTTGACCGCCTAGATGCGGTCTGTGAACACGCGATTGCCCGTTTTGATGCGACTGCCCCACTCTTCTACGACCGTGAAGCCCGCGAACGCGGCTATATCAGTGGCCACGACCGGCAGGGCCAACCGACGACCTACCCCTTAGTAAGTATCTCCATCATCGCAGTCAGTTCACGCCTGCGCCATCCCAGCCACCCCGGCGAAGTTGCCCAGCGTTCGGTCGAACCCAAGAAGCGCGCCAAGCATATGTCGGGGAGTGTCTTTATTGTTGAGGAGTAGCGCCTACAGGTGCGCCACAACCTCAACCCCATTCTGCGCCATGGAGTGCAGGAAGAGGGCATGGTGCAGATCGCCATCGTGCGCCATAATACCCAACTGCGCAGCCACCTCCACCGGTGTATCGAAGGTGTCCACCATCGCCGCCGGGACAATCACCCGCCGCTGAAGGTTGAAGGCGTTGGCCTCTAGGCGCAGGTGCATCGCTGCACTAAAGACACAGAGATCCGTACAATCCCCCACGATAATGAAGGTATCTACCTCTGGGTGCGCCGCCATCCACTCCCCCATGCTCGTTCCAAGGTGTGAACTGAGCGAATTCTTGGGGATCGTGGTAATCGCATCCGCAAAGGGCAGTTGCGCCAACTCCGCCACTGTCTCGCTCTCAACCGTTCCGGCCACGCAATGCGGGGGGTAACTCGCAAACTCAACGGCCTGGGGATCGTGGGAATCTTGGGTCAGAACGAAGTTGCGCACCCCTAACGCAAAGGCACGGGTAAAGAGATCTGCGACCGAGGGGAGAAGCGCCGCGACCCGTGGCCCTGCGAGTGGCCCAATGGTGCAGAATCCGTTGATCAGGTCAATTGAGAAGATCGCGCTACGCTCCGGGTGATCGCCGATGATCTGTGCCAGATCCGCAGCCGGAAGGTTGGCGTACCAGTGATCAAGGTAGGCCAGGAAGGGGGGCGCGGTGCGGCTAAGGTTCAGTTGGTGGGTCATCACGAGCCTCCAATCTAATTAGTGTATTATTGACACTAGTTATACACCGCTTAAGGGTGATTGTCAAGGTCTGTAGGCATTAGCCGCAAAAGACCACAGAGAACAGCAAGGTGGCATAGCGCAATGCGCCCCTACGGTGCATCCTCTGCGCCCCTCCATGACCCATACATCTACCGCAGCGCCCCCCGCAATGATGCAGAATCCCGTGGGCGCATCACGATGCGCCCCTACATGTGGTTCACCGGAGCGCATCGTTACCGTCATCCTCTGTGCCCCTCTGTCTCCTCTGCGGTTGAACCCACGGGAGTATTTTTGACCGCAGAGGACGCGGAGGTGCGCAGAGGGTTTCTCGATGCGATCCTCTGCGCCCCTCTGTGTCCTCTGCGGTTGATGTGGTGTACCACAGACACCCCTCACCCCCGCACCACCACCACCTCGCGCCCGCCCGGTGTGGTAGCCGGAACCGCACTGGTACGCTCAGCAATCAGTGGCTGACCGGGGCGTTGGTCAAAAATGACCAGCCACCCGGTCGGTAGCCCCAACCCAGCCAGGTAGCCATCGAGTTGCACCAACCCATCGGCGAGGGGGTCGGGCATGCCAGTGCGCCACACCTTCACCTCGATGGGGAGGCGCACCCCGCCCAACTCCAGCCGCAAGTCGAGCCGCCCGCGCCCCACCGCATATTCACGTTCAACCCGCCCACCGCCGTTGGCCACCCGATCCAGAAACGCCATCAGTACGAGGTGAGGGGCAATCTCGTGATACGCAGCAGTACCCAACAAAGGCTGACCGTGCTGCCGCCAGAAGGCAAGGAAGGCGTCCAAGAGCCGATCAGGATCGAGATGCCCGGTTGCGGTCAGCCATGTCGGGGCCACCGAGGGGAAGAAGGAGCGGGTAGTGAAGGTGAGCGTGCGCGGGATGACCGCCGCATAGATCGGGTTGGCGATCACGAGGCCGTGGGTGGCATCCATCCGTACCAGCCCCAGATCCAAGACGAACTGGATGTCATCGGGGGGCAGGGCGGCGG
>RRYU01004021.1_pt1 | contig 18671 bp, 11 predicted proteins | sample 2162651 | NCBI WGS metagenome assembly RRYU01 (sample SAMN10267283, study PRJNA491782) | microbial mat metagenome | isolation source: biomat in the production well | place: Japan: Minami-Kanto gas field, natural gas well KTG3 | collected 2017-06 | reverse complement strand
TTTTTCTCCATGTCGAAGAGTTACAACATGCCCGGATGGCGGGTCGGATTCATGTGCGGCAACCGGACCCTGGTCGCGGCACTCGCTCGCATCAAGTCATATCTCGACTATGGGACATTCACCCCGATCCAGGTTGCAGCCATTGCCGCCCTCGAGGGGCCTCAGGACTGCGTGCGTGCCATCAGCGACATCTACGAGAGCCGTCGCGATGTGCTCTGCAGCGGTCTGAACGCCGCAGGCTGGCCGATCGAGCCGCCCAAGGCGACGATGTTCGTCTGGGCGCCTATCCCCGAGCCCTATCGCGCCCTTGGCTCGCTGGAGTTCTCGAAGAAGCTGTTGCAGGAGGCGAGGGTGGCAGTCTCGCCGGGGATCGGATTCGGCGAGTACGGTGACGGCCATGTGCGCTTCGGACTGATCGAAAACGAGCATCGCACCCGCCAGGCCATTCGCGGGATCAAAGAGATGTTTCGTCGCGAGTCGCGCGCCGGGAGCTGACCCTCCATGGGACAGAGCCTGATGTGAGCGAGCCTGAATCGAGCGACAAGGCGGATGAGATTGCGAACACGCTGGAGCACAAGGGGAACTGCATGGAACCGGTGAAGGTTGGGCTGCTGGGTCTTGGGACGGTCGGTGGGGGCACGGTCACGGTCTTGTCGCGTAACGCCGTCGAGATCGCGCGTCGTGCCGGGCGGGGGATCGAGATCTCACACGCGGCGGCTCGCGCCTATGATCCGGAGCGGATCCAGGGGCTCGAGACCATCGGGCGGATCGGAGACGATGCATTCGCGGTCGTCGACGACCCGGAGGTTCAGATCGTCGTCGAGCTGATCGGGGGTTACTCTCCGGCGCGCGAGCTGGTCCTTAAGGCGATCGCCAACGGCAAGCATGTGGTCACGGCGAACAAGGCGTTGATCGCGTTGCACGGCAACGAGATCTTCGCGGCTGCTCGCGAGCGAGGTGTCATGGTCGGATTCGAGGCCGCGGTCGCCGGCGGGATCCCCATCATCAAGGCGCTGCGTGAAGGTCTCGCGGCCAATCACATCGAGTGGATCGCCGGCATCATCAACGGTACCGGGAACTTCATCCTGACCGAGATGCGCGACAAGGGCCGCGACTTTGCCGATGTTCTCGCCGAGGCACAGGCGTTGGGCTATGCCGAGGCGGATCCGACCTTCGACGTCGAGGGCATCGACGCCGCCCATAAGCTGACGATCCTGAGCTCTTTGGCGTTTGGGGTGCCGCTTCAGTTCGATCGTTGCTTCATGGAGGGTATCTCCAAGGTCGGTGCCTTGGACGTCGCCTATGCGGCCGAGCTGGGCTATCGCATCAAGCACCTGGGGATCACGCGCCGCAGCAACGGCGGGATCGAGCTGCGCGTGCACCCCACGCTGATCCCCGAGCGCCGCCTGATTGCGAACGTCGATGGCGTGATGAACGCCGTCCTGGTCAAGGGTGACGCGGTTGGACCCACACTCTATTACGGAGCCGGCGCGGGCGCTCTGCCGACCGCCTCGGCGGTTGTCGCCGACCTGGTCGATGTCGCGCGTGCCCTGACCACGGACCCCAACAATCGCGTCCCGCATCTCGCCTTCCAGCCGGACGAGCTCTCCGACACACCTGTGATGCCGATGGAGGCGGTCGAGACCGCCTACTACCTTCGACTCTCCGCACTCGACCAGCCGGGCGTGATGGCCCGCATCGCCAGTATCCTGGGCGAGCAAGGCATCAGCATCGAGGCGATCAAGCAAAAGGAGCCGGAGGAGGGGCAGACCCATGTGCCGCTGGTCATGCTGACCCACCGGGTGATCGAGCGACAGATGAACGAGGCCATCGCACGGATCGAGGCACTGGATTCGGTGCAGGGCGAGGTGACGCGGATCCGGATGGAGACCCTGTCGGGCTGACCTCGCGACCCACCTTGTGAGCCAGGGTCGCGGCGCCTCACTGTGCCGCCCCGATGCCAGGGACCGCCGACTTCAGTCGGCGCGAGGGGTGAGCGCTCCAAACCCGACGGGGTCTGCCCTGTCCGGGGATCCTCGCCGAGTGAAGTCGGCGGTCCGGGGTCTTGCCGGCCGCCGACGAGTCTCATTTGCACTTGCTGTCCTTGAAGGTCGCGTTGGCCCGGTCGCTCGACAAACTGCTAAACTCAGGTGCACGGCGGATATGATCCTGTTGTGCCGAGCATGTCTCCTCCATCAACCAGACCTGAATCCTTCGGTCTCGAGCGTCGTCTCCCGGCCGTCTTGAGCCTTCCGCTCAGGCGGCTTCTCGGGCTGCTCGCGATCCTCTTCGGCCTGCTCGCCATCAACTCGCTCTATCTCGTTGCCGTGACCGCCGGGGAGTGGGTCTCCGGCGAGATCCTGGAGAACCAGGTCTATCTCCTGATGTTTCTCCTGCATCTGGCCATTGGCCTCTTTCTCGTGATCCCGCTCGTCCTCTTCGGCATCCTGCATCTAAGGCGGGCCTGGTGCCGACCGAACCGCTGGGCCGTCCGCGCCGGCCTCGGGCTCTTCATCACCCTCGTGCTGCTGCTCCTCTCCGGGATCCTGCTGACCCGTTTCGGATTCTTCGAGATCAATCATCCCGGTGTGCGGACCTGGTCTTACTGGATCCACGTTACGACGCCCCTGATCGCGCTCTGGCTATTCGTGCTGCATCGACTCGCGGGTCCGTCCCTTCGCTGGCGGCCGCTGGTGGCCTGGGGCTCCGCCGCACTGGCCTTCGCGACCCTGGCGCTTGGACTCCATCTCGCCGCCGCCGGTCAGACGGAGGATCTGGTAAGGTCGTTCGAGCCTGCCCTGGCTCGGGTCCCGAGCGCCGGTCCCATCCCGGCCGAGCGTCTGATGCAGGACGATGTCTGTGCCGAATGTCACGCCGACATCGCGGCGCAGCACGCCGGAAGTGCCCATCGGCTGAGCTCCTTCAACAATCCCATCTATCGGTTCAGCGTCGAGGAGACCCGGCGGGTTCTGATGGAGCGTGATGGCGCGATCGAGCCCTCACGTCTCTGCGCCGTCTGCCATGATCCCGTGCCGCTCTTTTCGGGGCGCTTCGATGACCCCGACTATGATCCCGATGCCGACCCGGGGTCGCAGGCCGGCATCACCTGTCTGGCGTGCCATGCCGTGACCGCGGTCAACAGCCCGCGCGGCAATGGCGACTACAGCCTGGTCGAGCCGCCGGCCTATCCCTTTGCCGACAGCGATCATGCCCTGCTCAAGGGGATCAATCGCCAGCTCATCCGCGCCAAGCCCGCATTCCATAGAAAGACCCTGCTCAAGCCCCTGCATCGCAGCCCGGAATTTTGCGCGACCTGTCATAAGGTTCATCTGCCCGAGACGCTGAACCGGTATCGATGGCTGCGCGGACAGAACCACTACGACAGCTTTCTGCTGAGCGGCGTCTCCGGGCATCGTGTCGACAGCTTCTATTATCCCGATCGGGCGACGCACTCCTGTAACGCCTGCCACATGCCGCTCAGGCCGTCCGACGATCCGGCCGCTCGCACGTTCGCCGACACCTCGGCCAAGTCGGTCCACGACCATCTGTTCGCTGCCGCCAACACAGCCGTACCCGCGCTGCTCGGACGCCCACCCGAGGAGAATGCCGCGCGGGCGGCCATGCTGGAGCGCGCCGCGCGTCTTGACATCTTCGGGCTCCGCGAAGGGGGAACCATCGATGGGCCTCTGCTGGCTCCGATTCGCCCCGAGCTGCCGAGCCTGGAGCCAGGGCGGCGCTATCTGCTGGAGCTTGTGGTGCGCACCGTCGGAGTGGGGCATGACCTCACCCAGGGGACAACAGACTCGAACGAGCTTTGGCTCGACGTCACCTTGAGTACCGGCGATCGGCTGCTCGGTCGCTCGGGGGCGCGCGCCGCGGATGGCTCGGTCGACCCCTGGGCCTACTTTGTCAACGCCTATGTCCTGGATCGCGACGGCAACCGGATCGATCGTCGCAATGTCCAGGACATCTTTGTCGCGCTCTACAACCATCAGATCCCGCCGGGCGCGGCAATCCTGGTGCAGTACGGTCTTCAGCTCCCGGAAGATCTCGCCGGTCCCGTCACCATCGAGGCAGCTTTGCAGTACCGCAAATTCGATACCGATCTCTACCGGCACATCCGGGGCGACGCGTTTCAGATCAACGATCTGCCCATCGTCACCCTGGCGGCAGACCGGTTGACGCTCCCGATGGCCGGCGGCGCTGCGGTGCCGGCTCAGACTCGAGCGATTCCGGACTGGGAGCGCTGGAACGATTACGGCATCGGACTGCTGCGCCAGGGCCGCAAGGGCCGGCTGCGCCAGGCTGCCGAGGCATTCGAGGTCGTCGAATCCTTGCGGCCGGGGGATGGGGCGTTGAACCTTGCCCGAGTCTATTATGAGGAGGGTCGACTCGACGACGCAGCCGAGGCCCTGAAGCGCGCGGGATCATCCGATCCTCCCGCGGCACCCTGGACGATCGCCTGGTACAGCGCCCTGATCGAGCGCGAGTTCGGTTATCTGGATGCCTCCATTGCCAACCTGGAGGCACTGGCCGAGACAGGTTTCGAGTCGGCACGCGCGCGTGGCTTCGATTTCAGCCTGGACTATCGAATGCTGACCGAGCTTGGTCGAACCCTTTACGAGCGCGCCCGCCAGGCGCGCGGCGAGTCCCAGCGTGTCGAGCGCAACGCCTTGCTCGAGCGAGCGGCCGACCGTCTCGAGCAGGCGCTGGCCATCGATCCGGAGAACGCGTCCGCGCATCACAGCCTGAGCCTGGTCTATTCGGATCTTGGCCGCCTCGATGCGGCGGCGGAGCATCGCCGCCTGCATGAAACCTATCGACCCGACGATCAGGCGATCCAGCGCGCGGTCACCCTCCAGCGCAGCCGCAATCCGGCCGCCGATCATGCCGCCGAGCCGATCGCCATCTATGATCTTCAGCGATCCGATGGACTGGCCCCGGGGTCGATCCACGGACCATCATCTCTGGTCAGCTCGCCATGACGCAATCAAAGCAAACAAGACCAACAGAAGGCGAGGCTCGAATTCGGCGGGCCTTCGTGGTGTCTCTCACGATCATCGCCGTCGCTGTCATGATCGGTTTCATCCTCGTTTGGCTGGCAACCCCCTCGCATGACTCGAGCCCGGTGCAGGATGCCGAGATCCAAGCGCCGTCGCGGACTCCCACACGCGATCCTGGCCGACCGCCTTCAGTTCACTTCACCGACATCACGGCCGAGGCAGGGATCGATTTCGTCCATGTCAACGGCGCCTATGGGGAGCGTCTCATGCCGGAGACCATCGGCAGCGGCGCGGCCTTCCTCGACTACGACGGCGACGGTCTTCAGGATCTCCTCTTGATCAACTCGACCCATTGGCCCGGTCACGAGCCGGAAGGCACGGCGCCGCCGAGCCTGGCCCTGTATCGCAACCTGGGCGGGGGACGCTTCGAGGACGTGACCGAGGCGGCGGGTCTGGATCTGACCTTCTATGGGATGGGCGTCGCGGTCGCGGACTTCGACGGGGATGGCTGGCCCGATCTCTATCTGACCGGTTTGAATCGGAATCATCTGTTTCGAAATCAAGGTGGAAGTTTCGTCGACGTGACGGACCTGGCCGGGGTTGGCGGAGGTGAGGACACCTGGAGCTCGAGTGCCGTCTTCTTCGACTATGATGGCGACGGTGATCTGGACCTCTTTGTCGTCAACTATGTTCAGTGGTCAAGGGAGGTCGACCTTGCGATCGACTTCCGTCTGACCGGTCTGGGCCGCGCCTATGGTGCACCGCTGAACTTCGTCGGGACCGACAACCAACTCTTCCGCAACGAGGGCGATGGACGTTTCACCGACGTCACCACGGAGGCGGGGATCCGTGTGACCGATCCGGTCTCCGGCCAACCGGTCGGGAAGGGACTCGGGGTCATCGTCGTCGACTATGACCGCGACGGCTGGCTCGACCTCGTCGTGGCCAACGACACGGTCCGCAACTTCCTGTTCCGTAACCTGGGCAACGGCCGTTTCGAAGAGGTCGGGATCTTCGAAGGCCTGGCCTATGACCGCAACGGCAAGGCGACCTCGGCCATGGGGATCGATGCGGCCCGCTTCCGCGATGACGCGGATCTCGGCGTGGCGATCGGCAACTTTGCCAACGAGATGTCATCCCTCTATGTCACGACCGACGGCCGCCCGCCCTTTGTCGACGAGGCCGTTCTGGAGGGCCTGGGTCCCGCGTCCCGAATCCCGCTGACCTTCGGGCTGCTGTTTCTCGACTATGATCTCGATGGTCGACTCGACCTGCTGCTTGCGAACGGCCATCTCGAGCATGAGATCCACAAGGTGCAGCAGAGCCAGACCTATGCTCAGCCTCCTTCGCTCTTCTGGAATTGTGGAGAGGACTGTCCCGGCCGATTCGTCCCGGTCATGGAGGCCGGCGATCTGCTGAATCCCTTCGTGGGTCGGGGCCTGACCTTTGCGGACATCGACGGTGACGGCGATCTCGACATCCTCATCACCCAGAACGGTCGCCGTCCAGTGCTGCTTCGCAATGATCAGGCCACCGGGCATCATTATCTGCGCGTCAAGCTGGTCGGACGGCCGCCAAACACCGACGCGATCGGTGCCGAGCTCGAGCTCACGGCGGGCGGTGTCACCCGCTATCGGCAACTGATGCCGGCGCGGGGCTATCTCTCGCAGGTCGAGTTGCCCGTGACCTTTGGGCTGGGCGACACGACCGAGGTCGAGCGGCTGTTGATCCGCTGGCCCGATGGCTCGGAGCAGGTGCTCGAGCGACCGCAGGTGGACCGATTGCTCGTCGTCGAGCAGCCCGAACGGGAGGATCGATGAACGCCATGAAGGCGCTGACCATGGCATGGGCGCTGCCTCTGACCCTGGCCGCTTCGAGCCTTTCGGCCGATCCATTGAACGAGCTCCCGGAGCCCTGGAACGGGCGGCTCATCCCGATCCCGGAGACCGATGTCAGCGGTGCCGAGCGCCTGATGCAGGTCGCCATCGACCAGGCCCGCACTGCGCTGGTCGACCTCTTGGTGAATCCGGGAACCACGGACGACCAGCTCGCCGAGGCCTATGGTCGTCTCGGCGCACTCTTCCTGCTGGTCGAGGTGGAAGCGGTCGCGGATGCCGGTCTGCGCAACGCCGCGACCCTGCAGCCCCATGTCTTCCGCTGGCCCTACTATGCGGGTTATCTGGGCATGCTGGCCGGGCGGTTGGATGAGGCGATCGCCGATCTGGAGGTCGCTCGGGCCTTGGACCCGGACTATGCGCCGCTCGATCTGCGACTCGGCAAGGTCCTGTTGGATGCGGGTCGGCTCGACGAGGCAAAGGCCGCACTGGAGCGGGTTGCCGACACCCCCGGTCTGGTCGCGGCAGCCAACTTCCATCTTGGTCAGATCGCCAATCTGCAGCGCCGTCACTCGGACGCCGTCGTCGCGCTCGAGCGATCGCTCGAGGCCGATCCGGCGCCTTCAGGGGTTCGCTATCAGTTGGCGCAGGCCTATCGAGCCCTGGGCGATGAGGAGCGGGCAAGGGAGTATCTGTCGGGCTTCGACGCCGGAAGTCCTGCCGCGCAGGATCCCTTGATCGCCGAGTTGGAGGCCGCGACCGGCCGCTCGCTGCCGGCGTTCCAGGAGGCGATGCATGTGACGCGCAAGGGCGACTATCGGCTGGCCGCGGAACGTTTTGCGGAGGGGCTGGCTGTCGATCCCGACAATGCCGCGGCCCGAGTGAGTTATGCGCGAACACTCTATCTTTCGGGCTCGAGGCCCGAGGCGGAACGCGAGCTCTCGAAAGCCCTGGATCAGGACCCAAGCCAAAGCCTGGCGAGTTTCCTGATGGGGGTTCTGAAACAGGCGTCGGGCGCGCATGAGGCGGCCGAGAGCGCCTATCGAAGGACCCTGGAGATCGACCCGGGTCATCCGGGTGCGGCCTACTATCTCGCGAATCTCGAGCTGAGCACGGGTCGATTCCAGGACGCGGCAGCTCTGTACCGTGGCGTCTTGGAGTCCCGTGACCCGGTGGCTCCAGCCTATCTGCTCGAATTGATCGCCGCGAGCCGATCGGGTACCGCCGAGCGCGAGATACTGGCGCGCCTCGAGGAGCGTGTCGAGCAGCGCCCCGACGACAGTCAGCTCGCGTATGCGCTCGCACGTCTGCTTGCGGCGGCCGAAGACCCTACTCTGCGCGATCCGGAACGCGCCCTCGCCCTGGCCCGAGACCTGGTCCGGAAGCAGCCGATCCCGCCTTTCCAGCGCGCTCTGGCCTTGGCACTCATGGCTGCAGGGCAAGGGGACGAGGCGGTTGCGGTCCTCCAGTCCGTCGTCGCCTATGCGGCCTGGTCCGTCCCGCCGAGTGAGCTCAAGGTCTTGATGGACGAATGGGATGCGTATCTGGATGGTCGGATCCCCGATGGCCCCTGGGCTGACGGGGACGTCCTCCTGTCTCCGCCGCCGTTCGACCCGCTCGCTGCGTTCCGCGATTATCCGGCTGCGACGCCGTATTGACGCCGGCCACCCGGTCACGATGGGTATCGGCTGACTGGTGGCTTGTGAGACGGCGAACCCCGAGACCCGGGGTCGAGACGATGGGGCTGGGGTGCGTCCCTGACCCCAACCCACACAACGCTCAGACGACGTTTGGGGACGTCGCTCCGGGAGGCGTTACTTATCGGCCCTCGGTGTCGAGGGCGCGGTCGGCACCGTCAGTGCGGGCGCATAGGGATAACCGCCCCAGCCACCATAGGCCGGATATCCGCCCCAGGGGCCGCCCCATCCGCCATATCCCGGATAACCGTAGGCACCGTAGGGACGGCCGTAGCCGTATCCGGGATAACCATAGTAGCCCGGATAGCCGCCGTGCCAGGGCCCGCGATGCCAGGGTCCACCGTACCAAGGCCCATCACCCCAGGAACCCCAGAAGGCATGAGCGGGGAGCGTCGCCAACAGCGATGTCGCAGCGAAAGCCAGTCCAGCAGTGGTCTTCAGTAGCGGTTTCATCTTGGTTCTCTCCTCGTCGATCGAGATCCGACGTACAATCATACGCCGCTGAATAGTATAGGCATTTTTGGCCGTTAGGCTAGCGGGAATCACAGGGTGACCGGTTGTCGCCTCTGATCCCATCGCCTCAGCGACCGAGATCCTTGAAGTAGAACCCGGAAACCAGGCGCTCGACGGGCACATAGTCGTCGGTCAGTGTGGGCAGTCGATCGAAGGGTGTGCCGGTGCGCATCATGGGCTCCGTAGCCCTCAACCACCGGTGATCCAGGCCGCGCGTGGCGGCCAGGGTCTCGGGCGGCTCGCGGGCGTCGCTTGCGGAGATGACGAAGGTCATGCGCTCCGCATCCGGCGGCACCAGATCCATCCAGACATGCACCTGCTCGAAGGAGCCGGCCAAGGTCTTCATCATGCTCTTGACGAGCCGAGGGTCCGGAAAGGCGTCCAGAACGTTGAGCACATAGAGTCCGTCGGGGGCCATGCGGGACTTGACGAGCTCGGCGTACTCGCGGGTGACGAGGTGGTAAGGGATGGAGATGTCGTGAAAGGCGTCCGCTACGATCACGTCATAACGCTGCGAAGGCTCGCGACTGAGGACGATCCGCGCGTCCTGGTGGACGATTCGCATCCCTTCGGTCTGGAGAAACAGGCTTTCTTGAGCCGTTCGTGTGACGAGCGGATCCAACTCCGCCACCGTCACGGACGCACCCGGGGTCCGCGCGCGAACCGATCGGGGCAGGGTGTAGGCACCGCCGCCCGCGAAGAACCAACGCAAGCCCTCGGACCGCTCTGCCCCAAAATGCTCCAGCGCAAGCTCGTCCATCAACTGGACGTAAGGCGCGGCCAGCAGGCCAGGGTCGCTCTGGTGATTCGTGCCGTGAACCAGGTGATCCAGGACAAGGCTCCGGGCGACACCAAAGGGGACACGGTCGGACTCATCCACCACGCGGATACAGAAGTAATTGCTCTCGCGGTCACAGGGGTTGGAAAACCCGTCTCGAGCGTCAGTCACGAGGATGAGTCCGAACGCCGCGGCCAGCACCGCCGTCGGCACGAGGCGCGATGATTTTTTGAAAAAGGGGATGGCCAGCAGAAAGAGCCCGAGTGCGGTCCCGATGATGACGCTACGTGTTCCAAGATACTGGATCAGGACGTAGCCCGTGATGAAGGTGCCGAGGATACTGCCCAGTGCGGCGAGCGCATGCATGCGCCCGACGATGTGGCCGGTGCGTCGATCCAGACCCAAGGCCAGGGTCGTCAGCAGCGGGGTGACGACGCCGAGCAGGACGGCCGGCATGAAGAAGAGCGCCAGGACATAGAAGAAGCTTGCGCCCAGCAAGGTCATCTCGCGTGCCTCGATGAGCGGCGCGACCAGTGTGAGCAAAAAGAGGATACCCAGGCTGAAGAGTCCGGCCAGCGCCAGGGTGATGCCTGCCGCCAGCTCGTTGCCACCCCGGTCGGCCCAGACCCCGCCCAGCCAGTTCCCGAGCGAGAGCCCGGCCAGGATGACGCCGATGATGGCGGTCCAGGTATAGAGCGAAACGCCGACGTAGGGCGCGATCAGGCGGCCCGCGAGGATCTCCAGGACCAACAAGAACGCCGAGCTCAAAAAGATGGTGATGCCGTACCAGGTCACGCGCAGACGGTCGGACACGATGGACTCCGGGATTGGATGATCGGGGCGCAAGGATAGCGAAGGGCGACGTCCTGGACTACGGGACTTGATGCGGTGCATCGGGGGCAGGCGTCCTGCGATTCAGGCGTGGGATGCTGATCCCCCCCTGACCAAAGAGCGTTAAGAGGCTTTAGGGACGACTGTAGGGGCGACTTAAGTCGCCCCTACAGTCGCCTACATCACTTCGCTCGTTTCGTCTGTCTCGGCCGCCTCCAACAGGTCAGACGCCTCGATGTCCAGCAGCTCGCCGAGGTCGAATTCGGACAGCTTGAAGAACCAGGGGCGATCGGGATCCTTGAGGACATAGTCCTGGCTGTCAGCGGGCTGTGATACCCGATAGGCTCGGGTACTGCCGTCTGCGAGGCCGATGTCGAGCAGGAGTCGGGGTTCCTGCTGGTTGTAGGCCGCATCCTCCTCGATCCCCAAAACGCCGCGATACCCCAGATTGGCAACTCGCATGACCAGGGCCATGACGGACTCCTGATCCAGGGGCTGGTCGCTGTCCTCCAATGCCCATGAGCCGTCTTCGGTCTTCGCCAGTGCCCAGCCATCCGTCCCGATGCGGACGATGTCGTCGAGCTCCATCCTCAAGAGACCTCTGTCGATCCAATCGTCGCGACGCGCGGAGACGTCCGACAGGGCGAGCCTCAGGTCATAGACACCCGGATCATCCGGCAGTCGAGCGAAGACCCGGCGGAAGCCGGGCGAGTCGCCGATCAAGAGGCTGGCGATCGGTCCCTTCTCGCCTTCGATCACGAGACGTCGCTCGAACGCCGAATCGGCGACCTTGAACCGTTTGCGGGCCTCTTCGCTGGTGGCGACAGGCAGCGGCCGTTTGAGCTCGACCAGGTCCTCGAGCAGCTGATCGACCTTGAAGCCCTGAGCCTGAAGATCGGCGAGATCGGCCAAGACCCAGCCATCGTCTCGGCGCGCGAGTGCAACAGCCTCCGACCCATCGCCGGCCTCGACGCGGATGCCTTGCACCTGTTCAGGCGTGAAGCTGAAGAGGGGTGTGTCGGCGACGCTCGGGGCCATGGCTCGGCCCCCGCCCAAGCCGAGGCCGAGCGCGAGGAGGAGTTGCAGGATGAGGACGCCGGCCAGGCCCATGACGACCGGCGTGGTCAGGTCGGGCCGCCAACTCGTATTGGATTGATATGTGCTGCGGTTCATACGCGTCTCTGCCATGACTCAACGCCCCTCGGTGCCTGGAATCCGCTCGAGGATCCGGGCGTCGTGCTGCTCGAGCCGGCGGCGACCGCGTCGATAGAGCCAATAGACCAAGGCCAGTCCGGCCAGGGCGAGGAGATAGTTCAGGGTCTCCCAGAAGATCCGGCCTTCGCGTCCGACCGGCTCGAGCAACCGGCTGAACTGGCCACGTCCGCGCAGGGTCAGGAGGCCCCGATCCTCCAAGGACCAGTCGACCGCGTTTTGGACCAGCTCCAGCGGTTTGAGATAGCGATTCTGGGTCGCCTCGGTGGCCAGGCTGATCGCGGTGTCCGAGAGGAAGGTCGAGGAGCCGATCAGGATCAGACGCGCCGAGGCCGGCGAGGTCTCGACCACCCCCGAGATGACGGGCGGTCTGTCACTCGCCGCTGCAGCGTCCTGGTCCGCGGCTTCGTCGACATCATCGTCGTCCGACATGTCTTCGAGCAGAGGCGAGGGACGGCCAGCGAAGGCCGACTGGAAGCGCCCCTCGACCGAGACTGCCAGCACTCGGCTCCCCCGATCGTCACCCCTTGGGAAACCGAGACTTCCATGCGTCTCGAAGTCGGGTTGCATGTTCTCCGAGTCGCTGGTCCAGGACCCGGCAGAGCTGCGAATCAGCTCGATCACCCGTCGTTCGGCATTCTTTTCCGCATCGACCTGGATGGGGGATGACCAGTTCATGGTGATCTGGCCAAGGGCCGCCGTGATCCCCGACTCCTCCGAGAGTCCGTCGCCGCGGACATCCGGAAAATAGGGATAGTCCAGCGTCTGGATCTCTTCGACGATGAATCCGCCCAAGTCGCGCTGCACCGGGATCGGGAACGGGGTGTTCTTGGGATCGAGCACCAGGCTTGGCTCGAGGGCCAGACCCTGGTGAGCAAGCCAGTCCTCCAGTCCGGTCGGGGTCGCGCGCGCCCCGATGGATCGTCCGGTCAGGTCCAGTTGAAAGCTGGACGCGGCCAGGATGACCGTCCCGCCCTGCATCAGGAACTGGTCGATGGCGAACTGCTGGCGTTCGTCGAGGCCCTCGGGTCCGACCACCAGCAGCAGATCGGTGTCCTCGGAGACCTGACCGGAGCTGAGATCCGTCTCGCGCAGGTTGAAGCTTTCCCGCAGGGTCTCCTGCAGGAGACTGTAGCCTGGCCCGGCGCTGGGCTCGCCGAACATGCCCGGCACCGACGGCGGGGTATAGAGGGCGACCGTGCGCAGAACGCCGGGTGCGAAGCGCTTGATGCCGGACTCGATGCTGCGCGCCAGGCCCGCCCGGTCGAGCGACTCGGGGAGCGGAACCGGGATGGCCTGATCGCCGGACTCGAGCACCATGTAGAAATAGAAGGGCGTCGGGTCGAGCAGGCTGACGACGAGCGGCTCGAACCCGAACTGCTCGGCGATACTCTGAGCAAGCGCACCATCGCCCGTCGCCGGATCCTGGATCTCGAAGGAGAAACGATCCCCGGCATCCGCCGCCAGATCCTTCAAGATCGACTCCAGATCGGCCCGAAGCTCGGGCAGCGGCTCGGGCAGACGACCGGCGTCCGAGATGAATCCGCGGAATCGCACCGGCTCGGTCAGGTTGGCGAAGAGATCGCCGCCGCCCTGATAGCCGTAGAGCACCTTGCGGATGACCCGCGTCAGATCGTACTCGGGGTTGCGCAGGCGTACGTCGAGATCCGTCTCGCCCCGGACCTTGACGTCGATCAGGTCCTGGAATCCCAGGCTCTCGAACTGATCGCCATACTGGATCAAGAGGTCGAAGTAGGAGTTGACGACCGATGCCTGATACTTGGTCGCGGTCTGGAAGGCGACCGGTCGGATCCCGTATTGCTCACCGGCCTCGCGCTCGAGCTCGGGCGAGCGCTGTGGATCGACGAATTCGACCCGAACCCGTCCACCGCCTGCGATCTGATACTCGCGCAGCAGGTCGCGGATCTGAGGGACCAAGGGGGCCAGTAATGGATGCGTGTCGGCACTGAAATAGCCGCGGATCAGCAGTGGCTCCTGGAGCTGATCCAGATAGGTCCGGGTGGCCTCCGAGATCGAATAGACACGGCCCTCGGTGAGATCGACGCGGGCACTGCCGATGCTGTTGAGCCAGAGGTTGGCCGCCAGCAGGTTGGCGACCACCAGGGTGGTCACCAGGGTCCAGCGCCGATGATGGCGCGGGTTGGCCGCGCGCTCCGCCCAGCGCAGCCGCTCCAGGCTGTAGAGCGTCAACGCCAGGAAGGCGCCGACGATGCTCAGGTAATAGTAGAGATCCCGCAGATCGATGACACCGCGCGTGATGGACTCGAAGCGCGCGCCACTGCCGATCAGACGCAGGATCTCGGCACCGCCGTGCCCGACCAGATTGGTCAGGGCCGGCGTGCCTATCAGATAGAGGAGGGCGCCGACCAGGGTCGTCCCGATCAGGGCGACGATCGGATTGTCGGTCCGCGAGGAGACGAAGAGTCCGATCGCCAGATAGGCCGAGGCGAGCAGCAGGGTGGCCAGGTAGGCGCCGACCACCGGACCCCAGTCGAGCGGTCCGAGGACCCAGACCGTGAGCGGCACCGGCAGCGTCAGGGCCAGCGCGATCGCGACCAGGGCCAGCGCCGCCAGGAACTTGCCCAGCACCAGATGCAGCGTCGGCACCGGTAGGGTCATCAGGGTCTCGAGTGTGCCGGCCCGTCGCTCCTCGCTCCAGAGCCGCATGGTCAGGGCGGCGCACAGAAAGACCAGGAGGACCGGCATCCAGTCGAACAAGGGACGCGCATCGGCGATGTTGCGCGCAAAGAAGGCGTCGACCCAGAAGAAGACGAAGAGCGAGACCGCCAGGAAGGCACCGATGAAGAGATAGGCGACCGGCGAGCCGAAAAAGGCGCCAAGCTCGCGGCGTGCGACGCGCAGGACGTCAGACATGACTCACCTCCATCTGCTCGAGGGTCACCGCACCGAAGAGGTCCTCGAGGTCACGGCGCTCGGGCTCGAGTCCATAGAGATCCCATGGCTGTGCGCTCATGGCCTTCGCGACCCGTGGTGCGAGCGCGCGCGGATCCTCCGCACTCAGCGCGAAACGATGGTGTCCGTCCTCCTCCCAGGCATCGACCGCGGTGACACCTTCGATTCCGGCCAGCAGGGCCCGCGCCTCCTCGGGCGAGCAATCGAGCGTGACGAGCAGGCGCTTGGGTCGCCCGATCGCATCCAGTGCGCTGTCGAGGGCCAATTGGCCACCACGCATGATGAGCACCCGGCTGCACACCGCCTCGACCTCTTGCAGGACATGGGTGGAGATGATGAGGGTCGCGTCCGCGGACAGCTCGCGCACCAGGCTTCGCATATGCTGGATCTGTGAGGGGTCAAGGCCATTGGTCGGCTCGTCCAGGATCAGGATGGCGGGCTCGTGCAGGATCGCCTGAGCGACACCGACGCGCTGACGATAGCCGCGCGACAGGGTCCCGATGGTCGCCGTGGCTTTGGGGCCCAGCTCGGTCCGATCGATCGCCCGGCGGATGGCACCGTCGCGACGGTTGGCCGGCATCCCGTGGAGTGCCGCCTGGTAATCCAGATAATCCAGCACCCGCATCTCGGGATAGAGCGGGCAGTTCTCCGGCAGGTAGCCGATGCGCCGTTGCGCTTCGCGTCGCTGCTCGGCGATGTCCAGGCCGTCGATACTGATCCGGCCGCTGCTCGGCTCCAGATACCCGGTCAGCATCTTCATGATGGTGGTCTTCCCGGCGCCGTTGTGGCCCAGCAGACCGACGATCTCGCCGCGGCCGATGTTAAACGACACCGCTTGGACCGCCCTGAGCTCACCGTAGCTGCGACTCAGCTCGCGAACCTCGATCATGATGAATGGTCTCCGATAAATCCTGGCTGGAGGCGGTCCTGCCCCCAACTGGGCAGGACTCCGCCCGGGCGCGAATTTCACCCGAGTGAGGCATGGGATGCAAGGGACAAGCTGATGATGAGGTGGAACGGTGACGACGAGCGGAACCTCATCCCGTTTAAGCCAGCCCGTCCAGCGGACTCAGCACGCCCTGCCCACCGCGGTTGAGCACATGCGTATAGATCATGGTCGTCGAGACATCCGCGTGACCGAGCAGCTCCTGAACGGTGCGGATGTCGTAGCCAGTCTCCAGCAAATGCGTCGCGAAGGAGTGCCGCAGCGAATGGCAGTTGACCTTCTTCGTAATCCCCGCGAGCTGAGCGGCCCGCTTCACCGCCTTCTGGAGTCCGTTCTCATGCAGGTGATGGCGGCGTGTCTTGCCGCTGCGGGGATCGACCGACAGTCTGCCGCTGGGGAACAGGTACTGCCAGATCCATTCGCTCGGTGCCTTCGGCCACTTGCGGGCCAAGGCATCCGGCAGAAACACCTCGCCATAACCCTGCTCCAAGTCTTGCCGGTGCAGCGCCCGTACCTTCTCCAAGTGCTCTGTCAACGGCTGTTCCAACCGCTTCGGTAACGGAACCACTCGGTCCTTCTGACCCTTGCCGTCGCGGACGATGATCTGGCGATACTGGAAATCCACATCCTGAACCCGCAGCCGAACGCACTCCATCAGTCGCATACCGGTGCCGTAGAGTAAGGCGGTCATCAGATGCGCCATGCCATCGAGCTGTTCCAGCACGCGGGCGACCTCCCCACGCGTCAGCACCACCGGGAGTCGGCGCGGCCGCTTGGCCCGCGTGAAGTCTCCCAGTTCCGCCAGGGCCTGACCGAGCACCTGCTTGTACAGAAAGACCAAGGCATTCAACGCCTGATTCTGCGTACTGGCCGAGACCTGGCCGCGAACGGCGAGGTCCTCCAGAAACGCGACAATGCGATCCGCGCCCACCTCCGACGGATCGCGCCCGCCGCAGAACAGGATGAAGCGACACACCCAAGACTCGTAGGCCTGTTCAGTGCGGATCGAGTACTTGCGTCGGCGGATCTCCGCCGCCAGCCGCTCGATCAGCCGAGGGTGCGACCGACGGACCTCATCCAAGGCGGACGGCGGGTTTCGCTTCTCCTTGAATCGGACCCCCGAGACCGGCTCGTCGTCCGCTGCCCCGTCTATTCTGGGTGCCGTCTCCCGAGCGATGGTCGGATGGTCTGTCGCCAAGGTGCGGGCAGAATCCAACCAGTAGGCCCAGTCCACCTCGCCGAGGACCTTGGCGTTGGCCGTCACGAGCAACGTGCGGACCGCCTCCACGATCTGCCGGAACTGCCACTCCTCGATTCCGTCTATCCTCCCCACCGACTCCAGGTATCCCGTCACATCCTCGCGCGTGTGCTCGGCGAGACGTCTACCGGAAAACGCCTTCAAGTAGCGCTCCGCATGCCGGACGTACCATCGCACGGCGTTCTCCTTGACCCCGTTTTTTTGTGCCAAATCAATGAAACGGTCCCAGAACCGCTCGACCGATGTCGTCCGTGTTGTCTGAACGTGTCCCATCTGTTAGCGTCTTCGCGCAGGATGCCGTGTATGGCTAGTGTACACGCTGCGACAAGTTTGGCGAGTCGGCCAGGCATCGGCTAGGCAGAATCTGCCCCGACTGAGATAGCCAGATTCCGCCTATCTCACCGGACCGACACTCTGCCTAATCAACTGTTAGGCTTGCACGCGGAAATCTTGTGCTATGGAAACAGACGGTCTAAAAGCGCTGAACGTTTTCGTCGATTCATCAGTATTTATCGGCAAAAACTACCGATACGAGCACCCTTCGTTTGTTGCTCTCAAGGATGCCGTGTCGGCAGGGCGAGCCAATTTGCTGATTACGGATATAACCATAGAAGAAGTGAAGGCACATATAGATAATGATGTTAGCGAGTCTTCGCAAGCCCTTAAAAAAGTTCGTGGCGCGGCAAAGATCCTTAGAAACATCGCTACGCTAAGTGATTCCGCCATATTCAATGACATCGATAGCGCATCCGTCGGTGAGGAGCTTTATAAGCAGTTTGAACAGTTTTTGACAGATGCCAGTGCGGTCATTATTTCAGTGTCGGAGGCCGACACGCGGTTTGTCTTCTATTGCTACTTCAAGTGTTCTGCGCCATTTGGCGAAGGAAAAAAGAAGAGCGAGTTTCCTGACGCATTTGCATTATCGGCATTGAACGAATGGGCGGAATCAGAGCAGAAGGATGTATTCGTTATAAGCCAAGATTCAGACATGAGTGGAATCGAAGTCGACTTTCCGCGCTTGTCCGCACTTGGCTCACTAGAAGAGTTCCTGGGCAAGGTTACTTCATACTTTGAGGAACTCGCTCCGCTAGCTCAACAGTTGTTGGAAGATAATTTGGGCCAAATTGCGGATATTCTTGAAGAACGATTTCAGTGGCTTGGCTTCGTTTTGGTAGATCAAGATGGCGATGTGAATGAAACTAGAGTCACCGAGGTCGGAGAGATTTCTGCTTACCTGATTTCGCTAACCCACGGCTCAAATGGCGAGCCAGCAGAAGCGCGATTTGAGTTGACTACAACCATCGCATACGAAGCGGACGTGTCATATGACAACCTAGAAACGGCAAGCTATGACAGCGAGGATAAGGTGTTGATCCCTTGGGAGACTGTCGAGCGAACAGTTGAAAGCTCTGAAATTGTTCAGGCGGACCTAAGATTTACGTTTAATACGACCGAGCCGCACAATCTAGAAATTGAAGAACTGGATTTGCACACGCCAAAGGACGTTTCAGTTTCTACGGAAGAAGATGATGGCTGGCCTTACAAGTAATTGGCCTAACACGGCACTGCACCTGACCGCTTTTCCGCTGCGCTCCAAAGCGGCAGGTGAGTTTGGTCGTTATACCTCATATAGGCACAATCTCGCATTTTCTGAATGCCTGGAA
>RRYU01009519.1_pt1 | contig 18677 bp, 21 predicted proteins | sample 2162651 | NCBI WGS metagenome assembly RRYU01 (sample SAMN10267283, study PRJNA491782) | microbial mat metagenome | isolation source: biomat in the production well | place: Japan: Minami-Kanto gas field, natural gas well KTG3 | collected 2017-06 | reverse complement strand
GGTGATCGATCCACCCGGGAAACAGGCTTTCAGTAACGACAAAGCATCCTCGCCTTCGGCCAGTTTGCCGGTAACGGTGCTGACTAGATGATGCACGGTGGCGAAACTTTCGATGGTGAACAATTCCGGCACCGCCACCGATCCCAAGCGACAGCTTCTGCTTAAATCGTTGCGCAGTAAATCGACAATCATCAGGTTTTCCGCCCTATCCTTCAGGCTTTCGGATAGCTTTTGTTGTTGTTTCAGATCATCGGCGGCGGTGGCCTTGCGCGGCCTGGTGCCTTTGATCGGTTTGGTTTGCACCAGACCACGATCAACTTTCAAGAACCGCTCTGGCGAAGAACTCAACACACAGCCTTCCGGCGTGCGCAAAAAGGCACTGAATGGAGCCGGGTTCAACTCTCTAAGTACCGGGTAGGCGGCAAAGGCATCGCCCTGACATGCTGCCTGGAAGCGCTGGGTCAGATTGATCTGATAACAATCGCCTTCGCGCAAGTAATGGTGAACTTTGTCAAACGCCTGGGCGTATTGTTCATGCGACATATCGGCCTTGACCGATTCGGTAACCTGAAAATATGGCACGGTCGCATCAGGCAAGCGACTGAATTGTGCTTTCAGTGTTTGCGCGCGTTCCGGCTCGATGAATCCAACCAGATGACTCTGCCTTAAAAGGTGATCGATTACCACCGCCCAGTCGTAAATAGCCACCGCCATATCGGCCATCAAAGGGCGATCAGGCCATGGCAATCCGGCCATGCGCCGGGTCAGATCGTAACCGAAATAACCGATTGCGCCGCCGATAAACGGAAACTCGGTAACCGGAGGATGTCGGTGGCGTAACGCCTGGCGAACCAGATCAAACGGATTATCAAAACTTTCACTGACCCCGTCGGCGGTTCGAATTTCCGTGCGCGGACCTTGCGTCAGCAAACTAGTGACCGGCTCGGCGGCAATAATATCGTAACGCCCGCCATGGCCACCCGGAAAACCGCTATCCAGAAAAACCGCCCATGGTGAAGCAGCCCACGGCGCGAACATTCGAGCACTATCGGCAAAATAAGGCAATCTGATTTGTATCAGGGGCAAGCTCATCAATGTTTTTCCGGAAAAGCGTTAACAGCCAACGCCGCCACCGCAACTGCCGGCGCGCAATCAGCAGGATGCAAACCAATAGCTGCAGACTCCGGCCAAAATGACATAAAATCATGGTACGGCAGGGCCATTTCCAGAGCCAGTTCGCGCGCCAGAAATCGGCCAACTCCAGCGCCGATCAGCGTTGGGTTCCGGGTAAATGCCTGGCGGGACAGTACCTTGAGCAAGGCCATTCGAATCTGATGTTTTTGCCGGTTTTTAAGGTCGATGGCAAAGTTGTTTGCAGCCGATGCCAAATCAGGCCGGTAATCCAGACCTAACATTCTTAACAAACGAACCGCGCTGGCGGTGCTGGTTTTGTCGCCGCCATCACAGGTTTCAAATTGATCGGCCTGGTCAGGCAACAGCGCCAGTAGTCGATAAACATCGGCCATGTTCGCGAACAATTCCGCCATGACATAGCTGGTTTCACCGGCAAACACTGTCTCCCGGGTCAGCGCCATTACGGGCGTGCGTACCACGCCGGTGTACACCAGCTCCTGACAGCGTAAACGCTGATCATCGGTGAAACCGTTGACCGTGACCTCGCCCTTCTGAAAAGGAATGATATCGGTCGTGGTGCTGCCAATATCAAGCACAATTCCGTCTTGTTCCGTTTGCGCCAGATAATGCGCTGTTGCCAGCCAATTGGCGGAAGCAACATCGAGCGCGGCTTCGGCATCGACCCGGTCAGGTAACAGCCAGCCACGCCGGCCGCCGAAGATCCATACTTGTTGGCCCGGCCAACTTCTTTGAAATGCTTGCAAAATTGCCTGTACACCCTGGTTGCGATCGCTGAACCCATCGACCAACTCCCCGGTCATAGTCAGCGCATGCTGCCACTCAGCCCTAGGCAAAAGTGCCTGAATCGCTGTAATCGCCTCGGTTAAAACCGAGGTTCCGCGCCACAGCGGACAAGGCTGTTGGTAAATTTGTTGGGGTCTGCCACCGGCATCCAGCCAGGCCGCTTTTAAATGCGCGCCGCCGATATCCCAGCCCAGCGTAATACGTTCGGTCATTGGTTAATCAGTCCAGAGTTAAAACAACGCCATGATTTCGTGGAGCAAGGATTGGTTCGGCTTTATGCAAAAGTTTTGCGGCAATATTGACGCCAACTGCCTCCCGAATACCGGCGTAGGCCGTGGTCAAGCGCGGATTGATATCGACCAGCCAACAGTCGCCCGAAGATGCTTTAATAAAGTCGATACCCAAATAGCCATGTAACCCCGAGAAGCTTTGACTAAAGCATTGTAGCCAATCCAGGTAACGGTCTTCGACTGACCGGCAATTGACGTGAACACCTGCAAAACTAAAGCTTCCATCATCAACAACCACCTGCTGCCGGTTAACCGTGATCAATTCACCGTGACCGTTATTAAACACCACGCTTAAACTCAACGCTTCACCAGCAATATAAGGTTGTAACAAAAAATTTTTCGCATCCGGCGTCCCGGCCGCCCAATTATTCAGAGCATCCATACCACTCAAATAACGCATGCCCTCGCAACCAACACCCCATCTGGGCTTTACTACCCAGGGCGGTGGAAAGCCAGGCAATCTGTCCGGCCGATAGCACACAGTTTCCGGTGTTGGCAAAGCCTTTTCCAGGCACCAGCGGTAACTGGCCCATTTATCGGAAAATACCGCCAGGGCCGCTTGGTCCAGTGCCTGAACATGACTGAATTGTTGTCGCAAGTTGACCACTTGCTCGGCCAGAATATTGTCCGATTCCGGCGCAATCGGCCACACGCCGGCGCCGAGTTTGGCATAATAGTCAAGCCAATACCGGAGATCTGCCGGGCTGTCCAGCCAATGTCCCTGGATCCGGCCGGCAATATCTCCGGCTTGTTCGGCAAGCCGCCGATCCAATAACAGCACCGATTCCATGCCCGGTATTTCGGCCAAATCAGTCGCCAACGCCTTGACCATCAGCCAGCCTTCCAAGGCCAACCGCCAAGGCAATGCCTGACCGATCATACCGCCACCGGTCATATATTCCCAAATCAACCACTTCATCGTTGCCATGCAGATTATTCCGGTTATCGATATTTTAAACGGCCAGGCCGTTCATGCCCGGCGCGGTCATCGACAGGCTTATCAGCCGATGCGCAGTTGCTTGACAGCCGACACCAGCCCCTTAGGACTGGTCGAAGCCCTGCTTGAGCTTTACCCGTTTCCGCTGATTTATCTGGCTGACTTAAACGGTTTGACCGGTCAACCCAGCGCAGAAGACTGGTTGACAACATTACTGGATCAGTTCCGTGACCAGAGTTTCTGGCTGGATGCGGGCTTCACAACCTATCCTGACCTGCCAGCCAATATAACCCCGATTCTGGCCACTGAAAGCTGGCCCAACTCCCGGCTACCGAAGCACAAACGCTTTGTGTTATCGCTGGATAGTCAAGGCCATCAGTCTTTGGACAAGCAAGGTTTATTCGATCAGCCGGAACAATGGCCGGACACCTTGATCCTGATGAATCTCGCTCAGGTAGGCAGCGAACAAGGGCCGGATTTTGCGCGTCTTGGTCACTTACGGCAACAGTATCCCGAACACCGATGGGTTGCCTCGGGCGGGGTGCGCGGACGGGATGATTTACATGTACTCGCCAGTATCGGGATTGAACAAGCCCTGGTAGCAACGGCGCTGCATTCCGGCCAGCTTAGCCAAGCCGAACTCAAAGCTTTGGCCCAAACGTAAAAAACCGGTAGCCCGCAAGGACTACCGGTTTTCTCAGCCTTCGCGGTTAACGGATTAGTTAGCAGCGAATGGATGTGTTGCAGTAGCTTTAGCAGCAACAACTTCTTTAGCAGTCGGCGAGCCATCAACAGCACGTTTGATCGCTTCGCGAGTAGCTTCGTAGTTGTACTTCTGGATTTTGGCGTCGTCATCGGCCAACCAGTGAATGAATACACCCACGCTGATGAACAAATCATCAGCTTCATCGGCAGGAATGGTGCCATCTTCAACACTGTCGGCAACAGCCAGGGCCACGCCGCGTTGCGCAGGGCCAAACATTTGCACGGCTTGCTTAGAACCTTTGATAGTTACTTTGTTGAACATGACCGTGGCTGGCTTAACCAGCAGGTTAGGCGCAACAACGGCCAACAAGCTTGAGAAACCGTCTTTGTTATTGGTCAGGCAAGTAGCAAACGCGGTTTCTGCGGCTGAACCTCTAGGGCCCAGGATCAAGTCAATGTGAGCAACTTCGTTACCGTCGCCAACCAAAGATTCGCCAACACGCAAATTGGTAATTTTCGCCATGCTTATGTTCTCCTTAATAGAGTTTTTGCTGAGTAAAACTGCCCAAGGCAGAGGAAAGAGTTGATAAAATTCTTTACTTAGAGTAATGTTTCTTTTAAGTTGTCAGTGCTGTTAACAAAACAGACAGTACCGACGCAACGGTTAAATCGGCGCTGGTACCGGGGTTTACCCCTTGAGTTTTAAGATAGTTATCCAGAGCTTTAAATTTGGTTGTAAGTGAGGATGGCGTTTGAGCATTCAACAGTTCACGATTCAACTGCCCAAACCGTCCGATCAAATCCGCATCAAACCGGTCGCCAAACTTGCGCTGCACATGACTATCGGGAAAACGGCTTAAAAATCCGGTATAAACACCCGCCGCAGCCCAGTCACAAACCCCCCAGCTATTAACTAAGGAATTATACCTTAAAACGCCGATTTCAAAAATATCTTTATAGCCATGCGCGTATTGCCAAGCAATGCGGTCGCGCGGCGCGGCCGCTATCATCGCCTCAAGCAAGTTAACGGTTGGCTTTGCCTTGACATCATGCGCCGGCGCGTCGCCCAAGCCACCGGGATTGGCCAGGGTAACGGCCTGAAACACCCAGCCCGCATCGGCCACCGTGGTGTTCGCCAACACCTGACGCACCCTATCCTGCAGCGTACCGGTTAACTCCGGCCGTAACAGCGCCTGCAACAACGGCGCGGCCAGTAGCACAATGCCCAGGTTAGTGTTGCAACCCACCTTCCGCCGGGTCGCGGCCACCGCTTGGTAAATGCGTTCGCCCAAGGTTAAATCCGACTGACACAACGGCGGCGCGGAGACTTCGGCGCTGCGCAGAAAATCGCTGACCTCCATGTCGTGACCGGCGCCATGCAAGCCGACGTTGCCCGGCTTGAAAGCCTCCACATCCAGCGCGCAAGCGCGCAGATAGCAGCGCTTGAGCGCTTCGTTCACGCCGCCGCCTCGTTAAGTTTCAATTTTCGATCAATGAAATCATCCACCAAGAATTCGGTAATCGGCAGCTGACAAGCACTTTGCACGCCCTTCCAAGCGGGAATGCCATTAACTTCAATCAGCCAATAACAACCTTGCTTATCCTGAATCAGGTCAACGCCGGCATAATCCAGCGCCAAGGCTCGGGTTGCCGCCACCGCATACTCTGCCAGTGTTCGCTCAAGCGGTATCGCCACCCCCAAACCGCCTTGTGCCAGGTTATTCAGAAACGAGCGACCCTGTCGGCGCATGGCCGCCACTGCGCGACCGGCAATGACAAACACCCGAATATCGGCATAACCCTCGCCCAGGCTGGGGATGAATCGCTGCAGATAATAAATCCCGCCCGAGGCATTCAGCCAGACTAGATCGGACGGTTTATCCAGGCGGCGCACGCCCTCGCCCTGCGAACCGAACAACGGCTTGCTGACCAGGTCGTGGCCTCGCGCCAGTTCCGCTTCCGCGATGGTCAAGGCTTGCTCGGTGCTGCGCGTGACCCAGGTAGGCGGCACGTTCAGCCCGCACCTCTGCAATAAGACACTGGTCAGGGCCTTATCGACGCTGCGCTCGATGCCCCGCCCGGCGTTGTAAACCGGAATCGATAAAGCTTCCAGCGCATGCAGCACATCCAGACACAGCACCACTTGCTCCAGAGAGCCGCCGGGCACGCCGCGCACAAACGCGGCCAGCGGCAAGTCCGGCCAATCCGCCAGCCGCAAACCCGGCGCGTCCGGCCCCAGCGCGAATCTGCCTTCGGTCAGGGAAACAAAGCGCGCTTCAAAGCCACGCTGCGCCAAGGCGCGCTTAAGCTCGGCACCATGCCAGCCGGGATCATCGGTAAAAATGGCGATCCAGCCCATCATCCGCCGAACGATTGATCCAGCAAGGTGTGATCGAGCGCGCCGGCACGGAAACTGTTGCCGGATTCAACCACGGTGACCATCACGCTGGCCGGGCTGAACAACATGGGATCGACTTTGAAAAAGTCATAATTGTAGTCTTTGAACACTTGCGCGAACGGCTTGCCGTAGTCTTTTGACGTGGAACTGGGCAGGTTTTTCGCCAGCTCAGCAGCCTGATCGTCAGTGCCGCGTACGAACAACTGCACCTGGCCGCCGAACAAAATGGCGTCATTGGTACGGCCCATGGCGGCCATGAAATCCGGATGCGGCGGCGCCAGCGGCGCGCTACCCATGCCATCGACGATATTTTCCAGCGGAAAATGCAACGTATGAGCTTTATGCAGCGCTACTTCCAGCACCCGCCCGACCACCTGCACACTGCCGGCAAGACTGCTGGTGGGTGTGACAATCACGGTCAACCGATCTGCGCTGACGCCTAAGGCCTCGACCACTTTATCCAGTATCGGCAACGGCGGCAGGGCATCGTTTTCAATCACCAATACCGACCGCTCGGCCCGGTCGCGATAATCCAGCTCGGTGTACAAGGCTTCAACCGGCTGCACTTGTTCGTTTTTGAGCTTGGTGGCCATGGCTCGTGCCGGCCCGGAACCCAAGGCATAATATTTTTCGTGCGAGAGACTCCAGCCGGCGTATTGGCTGCCCAGGCAAGCCAGCACCGGATTGGTGCTGTGGACATTCACCGTCAACGGCCAGTTCGGGCATTGTTGACTGTGTTGCAGGCTGACCGTGCCCAGGCCGCCTAGACAGATTTCGGTAATCAGGCGTCCGGCTTCCAGGCCGCCGGGCGCATCGACCCCGGCATCGATCAAAGTCACGCCATTGTCGGCGGACTTAACGGCAATACGGTATTGATCGGCGTGATTGATCAGCCGATCGACCCAAGGTTGTACCGCTTGATTAAGACTCGGTTGATGATTCATGACATCCCTTTAAGTTGTGTGGTTAAAAAATGTATTGCTTGATCGAGCTGTTCACTCAGCCGGGCATGATTTTCAGCGCCAGACGACACCGTACAGATCGGCTGTCCTGCGCCGATCACCGCACCTTCCGGCGGGCAATCATGGCAGAAGCCTGGCCAGCGCCAGCCCTTGGCAATCACGATTTCATGCCGGGCATAAACAATTCTGAAGCCAGAGGCCGGCCACTCCCTGAAATCGGTTTTCGGCAAATACCCGGCCACAGCAGACCTATGCACAGCCAGCCAATCCGGCGCGTACAGTTGCAGGCTGGCCGAGGGCCGGGCATTGATTTCCAGCGCCCAGACGGTATCGCCATCCGTGATAATATCCAGGGTATTCAAACCTTTAAGCCGGAGCGATAAAACCAGCTCAGCTAATGCCTGATCCAGCAACGCGAGCTGCCGGGCCGTCAACAGCGAGGCATTGCTTAAACCGGCAAAGCGCCATGGCGGCTCACTTTGATAGTAACGATGCACGGCCATGATGACCGATTTCCGGCCATTGGCGGCAAACAACACTGAGCCTGCGACGCCGGGTACAAAACGCTGCCAGTAGCCGCCCGTATCCAGAGCATCGCCCACTTGCCAGAGACGGATACCAGAGCCGCCTTGGCCTGCCATCGGCTTGTACAACCAATCATTTGCCAGGGCGGGCGGGGTGAACCGGGTTTCAGGCACCGCGATACCCAGCCGGGCAAAGTGCGCGAACAAGTCGCGCTTTGCCAGCGTTTTTCGAAAACATTCGGCGGTATTGCCAAGTATCTCTGAACGCCGCGCCAAAAAGTCCAGCGTTTCCGGGTATTGTTCCAGGCCGCCGCCATAGATCACGGAAGCGCGCCCGGCATTGTTTAGCCAGACTTTGATAATCGGCTTGACCGTGGTCAGAGAAAAATCGTCAACCTGTTGATGACGCCGGCAACAGCGCAAGGCATCGACATCGGCAAACTGTTCGATCAGCCAAACGTCGAAGCCTGCCGCACAAGCCGCTTCCACCAGCCAGCGACCACTGGCGGCGAGCACGATCATCACCTTTTCAGGCAAATTCCACCCAGGCCGGCCGGTTGGTGATGGTCACGCATTGCCAGTAAATATGTTGATAATGCGAAAAAACCTGCCCCGCTTTAGCCAGCACCCGGTCAGCCTCGGCCTGATCGGGGAAAATGGCAAACCCGGTCGGCCCCCAGGATGTCTGGCCCAAGCCATGCGCGCCTTGATCTGCTAGCCAGGCCATGACCTCGGCCACTTCCGCGCTGGCGTAAACGCCGCCTTGCGCGGCAGCGAAATGACTGCCCACGGTTTGCTGCAAATCACTAACCACCTGGCCAAAACGCGGTAAATCGCCCTCCGCTAATGCCGGTAGCGCGGTCATCAACAATCGGTAACACAAACGTTGCGCTTCGCTCTCGGGAAACGGCGGCAAGGCTTTGAAGGCATCGATTTCCGCCGCGCCATGCAGGCCCTGGCCGCGCCGGTCGAAAACCAACACAAAACGCCAGTCTGACGGCACTTCATGCCGGGCCAACACCGGCGGAATCACGGTATTCGGGCCGCGTCCGCCATCGACCACCAAACCGCCATGCTCGAACACGCCAATGCCGATGCCTGAGCGCTTGCCGCGCTGGGTCAGGCTGGCCAGTTGCCGGACACTAAGCTTGAGGTCATAAAACGCATTCAAAGCCATGCCGATAGCCAGCGCCAGTTGCGTGCCTGAGCCTAAGCCAATATGCCCCGGTATCGCCTGTTGGACATGCAGCTTAAGCCTATCGGCGACCCGCAACGACTGGCATAATTTTTTGCCATAACGAGCGGCGCGCTCGGCGTCTTCCCCGGTTACCTGAAAGCTTGCCGCAGGCGTCAGTTCGATACGGGTGGCGATTTCATTGATAGCAGCGCCGATGCTACCGAAATGACGGCCCGACGCGCTACTGAGATCGATAAACCCCATATGCAGCCGCGCCGGTGCGATGACGCTGACCGGTTTCACATTTTTTCTAAACAAGTTCCGTTAACTTTGGTCAAATCGATCGGGCTTTAACTGCTTTCGATCACTGAAAACGCATGGCATCCGGCTGATGTTACCAAAAACACCACAAAGCTTTCTATTGTAACAATTCGGGTATGTTTGTGATCAATGCGTGAAAATAATCCAGAAAAACGCGCAGCATCCAGGAACCAAACCCCATCACGCACAGGCCGATGATAATCAGCTTGGGAACAAAGGTCAGGGTCATTTCATTGATCTGGGTAGCGGCCTGAAACATGGCGATAATCAAGCCGACGATCAGCGATGGAAGCAAAATCGGCAAACTCAACTTGGCCGCCAGAATCATGGCATTTTCACCAATGGTCAATACGGTTTCCGGCCCCATGACCCTAGCCCGTCAGATAAAAACTGGCAGCCAGCATCTCTATAATCAGCGACCAGCCGTCGGCCAACACGAACAGCATCAGCTTAAATGGCAGTGAAACAATCATCGGCGACAACATCATCATCCCCATGGACATCAAAACACTGGCGATCACCAGATCGATTATCAAAAACGGCAGAAAAATCATAAAGCCTATTTGAAACGCGGTTTTCAGCTCACTGGTCAGAAAAGCCGGCATCAACACCGACAAGGCGATGGCCTGCTCGTTCTCCGGGGCCGGTTGACCGGACACTCGGATAAACATTTCCAGATCCCGGGTACGGGTTTGCCTGAGCATGAAGGTTTTGAACGGGCCGGAAGCTCTGTCCAGAGCCTCCATCAAATTGATTTTTTCTTCCAGATAAGGAGTGACCGCCTCGGTATTGGCTTTGTCGAACACCGGCATCATGATGAATATTGTCAGAAACAAGGATAATCCCAAGAGAATCTGGTTACTAGGCGCCTGCGCCGTGCCTAGTGCCTGCCGCAACAGACTCAATACGATCATGATCCGGGCAAATGAGGTCATTGACAACAGCAGCGCCGGCAACAATGTCAGCACCGTCATCAGCACCAGGATCTGAATGGTGACGGTATAGGATTGCTGACCATTCTCGGCCGTGGTCACCGTCAACGCTTCGATCCCGGTTTGCGCCGCCGCCAACATTGGCGCGGTCAAGCCAACCAGCGTAACCGTCCAGAGAAATAGCTTTTTAGCGGTCATCATGATATCCACGACCCATCAATTCCTGCAGATTCGAGGCAAAACCGGATGATTCTTTGATAGCGCCGGGTGCTATGCAAGCATCCTCTTCCAGCACCAGCAAAGTTTCAATCCGGCCGGGCGTCAGACCCAGCAATAGCTGGCGTTTCGGTCCGACTTGTACCAAAACCAGTTTCTCCTTGATGCCCAGAGGCAGCGTGGCAAGCGGGCGCAACTCGGTGCCTGATCCAGGGCAATGGCCAGCCAACAGCCGACGCAGCAAAAGCAACATGATGACAGCGAACAGCAACACACCCAGTAGTACGCCCAACCATTGGCCGACATTGGCCCCGCTCCAAGGTTCGGGCGCCGCCTGCACGGACAGGGAAATCATGCTGATGACTGAAGCCGCTGGAATTCTCATCCCAGGCGTTTGATTCGATCGGAAGGACTTAACACATCGGTCAGCCGAATACCGAACTTATCGTTGACCACGACCACTTCACCATGTGCGATCAAGGTGCCATTGACCAAAACATCCATCGGCTCACCCGCGAGTCGGTCAAGCTCAACCACCGAGCCTTCAGCCAACTGCAACAGATTGCGGATATTGATACTGGTACGGCCAATTTCCAGCGACATGATAACGGGAATATCCAGTACCACATCCATGTCGATTTCTTCACTATTGGCTCTGGGCGCGCCAGGCGCAATCTGATCAAACTTAGGCGTTTCCAGTTCATCAAATTGTGCTGGCTGCGATTGTTCCGCTTCTGCCTGTTCATTCAGGGCTGCGGCCCATTCGTCCTCAGAAGGAGATGTTTCCGACTCGCTCATGATTGCCTCATTGAAAAATTAACGCTGGTCAGGGTTGATTACACCAGAAATCTGGATCGCATAGTTGCCATCGGACATACCGATTTTACCCTCGTAAAGCGGTATGTTCTGAGCGCGCAAACGCACTTTTTCAGGCATGTCGATAGGTATGACATCGCCTTTTTTCAGCTTCATCACCTGACCGATAGAAACTTTCTTTTCCATTAGCAGACTGTCCAGCAAAACTTCGACATTCAAGACATTACGGTAGATGTTTTTTTGCCATCGATCATCACTTTCGCCCCGATCACTCATTACCTGATCGAGCAATTCACGAATCGGTTCGATCATGGTATAGGGCATGACGATATGAATATCGCCGCCACCGCCTTCCAACTCGACATGAATCACCGAGACCACGACAATTTCCGTGGGACTGACAATATTGGCGAATTGAGGATTCACTTCGGAACTTTGATATCCAGGCTCGACCGCCAGCACTGGTTTCCAGGCTTCGATGAGATCCTTGAATATCATTTCCAGCAATAAATGGATAATCCGCATCTCCATCGGGGTAAATTCGCGCCCTTCGATTTTGTTATAAAACTGCCCGCCCCCGCCAAAAAAATTATCCACCGCGGTAAATATCAATCTTGGCTCCATCACTATCAACGCCCTGCCTCGTAACGGAGAAAAGCGGACAACATTGAGATTGGTCGGCACAAACAAGCCTTGAACATATTCGGCAAATTTCTGTACCTGAATTCCGGAAATGGAGATTTCCGCAGAGCGCCTGAGAAAATTGAACAGACTGATACGAAAATATCGGCCAAAACGCTCATTGACCATTTCCAAGGTCGGCATCCGTCCACGGACAATACGTTCCTGACTGGTAAAATCATAACTTCTGATACTTCCCGAATCCGGTGGAACATCGGTTTCGGTTTCGATATCGCCATCATCGACACCGTGAAGCAAGGCGTCAATTTCATCTTGAGTAAGTAAATCTGCGGCGGACATAAACGTTTACTGCATCACAAAAGTAGTAAAAAACACATCGTCCACCGCTTCGCGGCGTTTGCTCATTTTGCTGAGAATCTGATTGATTTCATCTTTAATGGCGGCCTGCAAAGTGAGCTTTCCTTCACTACCGGATAACGCCTCGGCACCTTGCTTGCTGATCAGCATCAATAAATTATTGCGTATCATCGGTTCATGTTTTTTAAGCTCATCCACCATTTCCTCACCGCGCACCCTAAAAGCCAGGGAAATCTGAATTAAACGGGCGAATCGATTATCGACAAAATTAACGATCAAAGGCTTCATCATTTCGAAGTATATGACCTCCTGATCCACTGGCTCTTGTTCTTCAGGGGCTTCCTCCTCAACCTGTTGTTCGCTTTGGTCTTCGCCACCCGCAAGAAAAAAATAACCGCCGACGCCGCCGGCGATCAGCATCAAAAGAACCAACAATCCGATGATCAGACCTTTTTTTGATTTTTTTGGTTCGTCTAGAATTTCGCTGTTTGTTTCCGCCATGGACTTTCTCCAAAAATCAAGTTTTACTCAAAACCTGAGCCAGTTTTTGCCCCAGACCGGAAAAGCCGCCATTACTCATCATAACGATATGACCACCTTGCTCCAACTGCGCAGTCACCGCCATCAATAAAGATTCAAACTCGGTAAAAATGCGCACCCGGTTCGGGTCATCAACATCAAGCTGCCAATCACAGTCTCCGGGTTGATAGATCAACGCCAGATTCGCAGCCTTGAGAGACGGCGCCAAAGCATCGGCGTGAACGCCCATGCGCATGGTATTGGAGCGCGGCTCCAGTACAGCGACAATGCGTTCCCCGCCGACACTTCGCCTTAACCCTTCCAGAGTGCTGGCGATTGCGGTCGGATGATGAGCGAAATCGTCATATACCGTGACCATGTTATTTTGGGCAATTACTTCCATGCGCCGTTTGACGCTTTTGAAGTCGGCCAAAGCCGATACCGCTTGCGCGGGCGAAACGCCTGCCTGTTCCGCCGCCGCCAAAGCGGACAAGGCATTGTTGACATTATGTCGGCCGGTCATCGTCCAGTTGACCGTACCCGCCGATTGGTCGCGACGAAACACTGCAAATTCATGGCCATCATCGGCCAGTAGTTCGGCCCGCCAATCGGCCGTTTCAGAAATTGCCGTGGTGGTCAATGGCGTCCAGCAACCCATGGCCAAAACCCCAGCCAGCGCCGCATCTCGTTTTGGCACAATGATTTGACCATTGCCTGGAATGGTTCGGACAAAATAATGAAACTGTTTTTGAATGGCCGCCAGATCCGGAAAAATATCGGCATGATCGTATTCCAGATTATTGAGAATGGCCGTGTTCGGACGATAGTGAATGAATTTCGAACGCTTATCGAAAAATGCACTGTCATATTCATCGGCTTCTACAACAAAAAAACGTCCACCACCAAGACGCGCGGACACTCCGAAATTCAACGGTATGCCGCCAATCAAAAACCCCGGATCGAGACCGGCAGCCTCCAGAATCCAGGCCAGCATGCTGGTGGTCGTGGTTTTACCGTGGGTACCTGCCACCGCCAATACATGCTTGCCAGGTAAACTGTAACGGGCCAACCATTCCGGCCCCGAACAGTAAGGCAACTCGGAATTCAACAACGCCTCGACTTCCGGGTTGCCCCGGCTGACAGCATTACCAACCACCACAAGGTCAGGACTGTGCGCCAGGTTTTCGGATCGATAGCCGTCATACAGGGTAATGCCTTGCTCGGCCAACTGGCTACTCATCGGCGGGTAAACCTTGGCGTCGGAACCGGACACGCGATAGCCCTGGCCACTCGCCAGCAGCGCCAGCCCGCCCATAAACGTGCCGCAGATACCAATAATATGAATATGCATAAATTCTAGAAATTTTACCGCTGTAGATACTAAAGCGCTTTACAGCGGTTCTGTTGAGTCATAATCCGGCATTTGAAAATAGTCTGAAGATCAGCAAGCCTGTTTTCAACACTGGAACGATGGCTCGGAACCGGATTCAGTATCGGCAGGTGTTTGTATAGCATTGGGTTGTTCTGTTTCAGACTGGGTTTTTTCATCAGGTTTTTCTTCGGCAACTGGCGACTGGTCAGCATTTTCGGTTGCTTGGTCACCAGCATCTGTTTTATCATCGGTCTTGACCGGTTCAGATTTTTTTTCTTTCGCACCGGCCTTGCGCAACAGTTCAGACAATGCGGGAATCTGCGTTCGCTCAGCCCGAGCCAGGACCGAACAGCCCTGGTTATCCTTGGCGTTAACATCAGCGCCAGCGACAATCAAAACGCGCACAACCGGAATCCAGCCCAGCGGCAAGGCGGCCATCAACGCCGTTTGACCCTGTTTATCGGCCTGGTTGACATCCGCGCCATAGGCCAACAGTGTTTTTACGGTTTCGAGATTACCTTGATAACTGGCAGCCATCAACGCTGTGCGTCCGGTTGGCGTGACTGCATTGATATCAGCGCCTTGCGCCAACAATTGCCGAACATCTTCGCTCCGTCCCGCCAATGCGGCGGCAAACAAAGTCTGATTGGATTGCGCCATCAAAGCATTGGCCAGCATAACAAAACAGCCGATCAGTAAACGCAGCTTATGCCTGAGCGGATTATTCACAACAATCATTCATAACTGTAACGACAAACCATAATTCTACGTCAATTTTGCGGAATATGTTGGCGGCATAGCATTCAATCGTGGCTTTAGCCTACGGCACTGACTCGAAAAAGGATATACTTGCAACCTATTCATACTCAATCCGTTTTCAGTAAGAAACCGGACTGGTGATAATGCGCTTTTTTTGAAAAGGCTGCCTTACTGACAATTTTTGCATCAATCCTTTATGAGTGATCTTTACAAAATTTCGATACAAACCCAACCGCAATACATTGCCGCGCAATCCGATCCGGAAAAAGATCATTATGTGTTCGCTTACACCATTACCATTACCAACACCGGCAAAACGCCAGCAAAGTTACTCAGCCGACATTGGCTGATAACCGACGCCAATGGCCACATCCAGGAAGTACAAGGCGAGGGTGTTGTCGGCGAACAACCGCACCTCACACCCGGGGAAAGCTTCCGCTATACCAGTGGCGCAATTCTCAACACCCAGGTCGGCGTGATGCAGGGCCGGTATACTTTTATTGCCGATGATGGCAAGCGTTTCCAAACCACTATCCCTCGCTTCACGTTATCGATACCCAGAACTTTGCATTGACATGACGCTTTATGCCATCGGCGACCTGCAAGGCTGTTATGACGAACTCCAACGATTGCTGGATAAAATTGCCTTCGATCCCGACCAGGACCGGTTGTGGTTGGTAGGTGACCTGGTCAACCGAGGCCCCAAATCCCTGGAAACCTTGCGTTGGGTAAAAAATCTGGGATCAGCCGCAGTCACTGTCCTGGGCAATCATGACCTTCACCTGTTGGCTGCCGCTCATGGCGTGCGTCAACTGCGTCCAAAAGACAGCCTAAATCCTATCCTGACCGCTCCTGATCGAGACGAATTGATTGCTTGGTTGAGAACGCGTCCGCTACTGCATCTGGAGCCGCCCTTTTGCCTGGTTCACGCAGGCATTTATCCTGCTTGGGATTTAGCCCAGGCACAGAATTTGGCGCATTTCGCTGAACAGATTCTTGCCGGCAATGATTTGCCTGAGTTCCTGGAGGTGATGTATGGCGACCACCCGGCCAACTGGTCGGACCGACTTGAAGACATCGAACGATGGCGTTTTGTGATCAACGCGTTCACTCGAATGCGCTATCTATATCCAGACGGCCGCCTCAACTTCAACAACAGTGGGCCACCGGGTTCCCAGCCTGTAGAGCTGACCCCTTGGTTTGCTTGGCCGAAGCGAAAAACGCTCGATATCACGCTGGTTTTCGGCCATTGGTCGACCCTGGGCTTATACCGGGGCGACAACTGCTTCGGAATCGATACCGGCGCGTTATGGGGTGGCTCACTGACCGCATTGACTTTGACCAAGCCCATTAGCGTACATCAAATTCAATGCACCGGCCATCAGGCACCGGGAAAGCCCTGATCAGAAGCTGAACACCACCAGCAGCGCCACGCCCAACAGCAGGCGATAAATCACAAACGGCATCATGCCCACTCGGCCCAAAAGCCAGATAAAACCGCCGATGGTCAGATAAGCGACCAGGCCGGAAATTAACAAACTGACTCCGATAACCGGCCAGACCACCGCTTCCGGCGCTTGCCAAAGATCATAACCTTTCAAAAGCCCGGCCAGGGCAATCACCGGTATCGATAACAGAAACGAAAACCTGGCGCTTTGCTTGGCGTTCAAACCCAATAATAACCCGGCACTGATGGTGATGCCGGAACGCGAGGTGCCGGGAATCAAGGCGACTGCCTGGGCCAGACCGACCCAGACCGTATCTTTCCAGGTTACCTGGCTGCGTGTCTGACTGCCGCGTTTTTCCGCCCACCACATCACGCCCGCAAACAGCAAAGTCGCGCCGGCAATGACCAAAGGCGAGCGCAGCGACGCCTCGATTGGCCCGTTGATTGTCAAGCCAGCCAAACCGACCGGAATCGTGCCTAAAATCACTTGCCAGGCCAACCTGCTATCCTCGGTCGTGCCGCGCCCTTGCAGCGAACCTAGCCAAGCGACCAACATCAGCCAAACATCGCGACGGTAATACAACAACACCGCCGTCAGTGTGCCGATATGAATCGCGACATCAAACGCCAGCCCCTGATCGGGCCAGCCGGTTATCACCGGCAACAAAATCAGATGAGCGGAACTGGAAATAGGCAGGAATTCTGTCAGTCCTTGCAAAACCGCCAGAATTAGCGCTTGTATAATGTCCATGTTGTCAGCAACCTTTCGGATCAGTCATCGGCACGTTTATGGCCGTGCCACATGGCACGCGTCAGATTTTCTTTGTGAATCAGGCTTTCGGCAATGACGCCGGCAATATGGCCAATAATCAGAATCACGGTAAAATTCACCGCGCCTTCGTGGATTTCCTCGAAGAGATCTTCATACGCAGGCCCCACCCAAATCGCCAATAGTCCGGCGTTTTGATCGGCGGCATAAACCACTAAGCCACTGACAAAAACCCCGAGTAAAGCCAACAACAGTAGAACGATCATCAGTGCGCCAGCCGGATTGTGACCGAGATAACGCCGGCCATCCCCTTTGATTTGAACTTTGATGTAAGCCAATGAAGTTTTCGGCTTACAAACAAAGGAACTAAAGCGAGCGTACTCATTGCCGAGAAAACCCCATGCCAGCCGAAAAACCAATAATGCCAATACTACGTATCCCGCCCAGACATGCACCGTCAGCCAATCGTCTTCCGTGACATAAGCTAAAATAAACGCACCAACCAGCGACCAGTGAAAAATGCGGGTAGGCAAATCCCAAACCATTATCTGTTTCATCTAAGCGCTCCGGTTACTTTCAGGAAATCTCAATAAGCTCTCTAACCAGCGCGGTGGCGAAACTTCCCGCTGGCAAAGCAAAGTCTAGCTGAAGATCCGCGCCATTCAGTTGCCAGCTGAGATTCTCCGGTCGAACCCGCAGCGACCGCCGGGCACTTTCCACACCGGCTTCGCTTAATCCTTTCAGCCATAACGCGAATTCTGCCAGAACTTCGGTTTCCAAGGCTAGAACCTGATCCCTGACCAGGCTTTCTCCAAAACCCGGCAACCAACCTGACGGATGAATATCAAAATTATATAAACGTTCCGGCAAATCACTATCGGCGGAATTAAAAGCAAAGTGACTGCCCGTGCCGGCCAGCATCAACCGCTCGCCGGGTAGAATTTGGTTCCAACTACCCTCGGCAACACGCCGAGCGAGAATCCGGTTGAATAACAGTGACCGTGCCGCCGACCAATACAGTCCGCGTAAACCACGCCGGACTTTCTTGCCATGAAACATCATGTCCGCGCCGGTCAAATTGGCGAAACCTCTACCAAAACGTTGCCCGCCGAAATAATTGGGCAAACCATGCCGGCTGATTTGCGTCAACAGCGTCGGCAGACTTTTGATATCGCCACGCACATCACGTAAAACCAGTTGAAACACATTGCTCTTATTAGCACCCCGGCGCAATTTCCGGCTATGGCGGGTTTGCTCCAGCACTGTAATTTGCTCACTGTTTAAATTTTGCCAGTCTGGGCCATTTTGTCCCGGCAACTGCACACTGAACCATTGTCGGGTGCGGGCGTGTTTATCCTTCAGTCCTGCAAAGCCTATAGCTTTGGCCTGAACGCCGGCCAGAACAGTCAGTTTCCGTACGACATCTTCGGTGTTCAAGCCGGTTTTTTCCAAATACAACAAAACATGCTCACCCTGGCCGTCAGGCGTGAAGCTTAGTTGTTCACTGACTTGAAAATCATCCGGATATTGTCTGATCACACCCGAAACTACTGGACCGTAAGCGTAAGGCAATCCTTGCCAGGCTAAGGCAGGCCA
>RRYU01000141.1_pt1 | contig 18680 bp, 16 predicted proteins | sample 2162651 | NCBI WGS metagenome assembly RRYU01 (sample SAMN10267283, study PRJNA491782) | microbial mat metagenome | isolation source: biomat in the production well | place: Japan: Minami-Kanto gas field, natural gas well KTG3 | collected 2017-06 | reverse complement strand
CATCGTCAGCGACCTGGATCGTGGGCGTCCTATCTGGGTTGGAGGTGAAGGCCGCAAGGAGGTTGATATTGATTTGTTTTTCAAAGTGTTGGGCAAGAAGAAGAGTGCCCGCATTGAATTGGCAGCCATGGATATGTGGAAACCGTTCCGGAACTCGGTACTGAAAAACGCACCGAATGCCAGGATCATCTTCGATAAGTTTCATATTATGCGACATCTCTCAAAGGCTCTTGATGAAGTCCGGCGTGGTGAGTACAAGCGCCTCAGTGGCAAGGATAGGAGCTACATCAAAGGCCAGCGTTATACCTTGCTCTCGAGACGTGAGAACCTGAGTTTAGATGGAAGACGCGCCCTGAAGAAACTGCTCCAGGCCAACCGACGACTGAACACTGCTTACGTTCTCAAGGAGGCTTTTGGACAACTATGGGACTACCGCACTGAACGCGGAGCCCGCGCTTTCTTTGAACGATGGAAAGATAGCCTCAAATGGCAGCGTCTCGAACCATACAAGAAATTTGCCCGCATGATTGAAAAACATTGGGATGGAATTGCCTCCTATTGTCATCCAGAGAATAAAGTCAGCCTTGGGTTGGTCGAAGGGATCAACAACAAAATACGGGTTCTACAACGAAGGGCTTATGGTTATCGTGATGAGGAATATCTCAAGCTGAAAATAATTGCAGCATTTCTTCCACCATTACCCAGAAATGCTAATATCAACCCACACGTTTCCGCGTAGACCCGCTTTTCTTAAGTTGGCTGACAACCTACGTTCTAGCTATTTTAGCGTCCAATACATACAGTGCTTTAGTCTTTCTGGGTTGATTTGCCATGAATCTAATGGCATTGCCGATAAGCATCTAAAGTAAAAGCGCTTTATGCCGATATCTGAACTATACGTAGTATCGTCAGATAAAGGGACTTATGAGTCGGCTTCCAAAGAATTTTTAGCCTGTGTTTAGAAGATGATTATTTATCTCTAAGCTCTAGTTAATTGCATGAAAAGATTAATAATATGGGTCATATATCCGCAGTAAAGCATAAAATAGTTTGGCAGTTTATACGTTTAGTATTTCCCTGGACTGTGTTGCTTCTTGCCGTACTTTCAACTTATTTTTTTGTAGAAATTGATGTAGAAAGACGCAGGATAGAGACGAATGAGGCGCTGAATATAGGTATTGGTAAGAAGGTTGTTGCCAAGGGCCTGGAATCCATAGGTGCCGATCTTATCGTGCTCTCACAAAATACCAGTTTCTTCGATCTGCGAAATCCTCTGACTCCCTATGATGTAGATCATTTAGCTAGAGAATTTCTGATCTTCTCCAAGAATAAACGTCTCTATGATCAGATACGTTATCTGGACGAAAATGGTATGGAGGTTATAAGGGTAAACTTTAATCAGGGGCTCGCATCCTTAGTCCCAACTGCCAAGTTGCAGAATAAAGCGGACCGCTACTATTTTAAGGAATCAATTTCACTTAAGAAGGGTGAGATGTATGTATCGCCTTTCGATCTTAATGTAGAGCGTGGTGCGGTAGAGGTTCCACATAAACCGATGATTCGCTTTGCGACACCTGTTTTTGACAAGGACGAACGCAAGATTGGCGTAATTATTCTTAACTATTTTGGCTCCATACTGTTAACTAATCTGAAAAATAATCTAGCGAATATTATCGACCATACCATGCTGATCAACTCTGACGGTTACTGGTTGCTTAATTCCGATCCTTCTCAGGAATGGGGGTTTATGCTTCCCGCTAACTCCAGGTTTAGCTCAAGTTATATGGACGCATGGGAGAAGATAAACAAAACAGATTCTGGGCAGTTCTACAACGATAATGGACTTTTTACCTATGATACTATTTATCCTCTAAGTGATGTTAGATTAGAAGATCTTGGCGGCGCAAAGAAGATTGCGGAAACTGTAAGTGCAACTGACTACAAGTGGAAACTAGTCTCGCACCATTCAAAGGATAAGATCGACGCTATTGCTTCAGGGCTGATTGACAAGATGTTATTTTTTGCTTTGCCATTGTATGCAATATTTCTGCTTGGAGGAGCGTGGATTACATATGTACGCTTCAGGCACTCCAGTACAGAACAGGCGCTCATTGATAGCGAGCGACGCATGAGTGCTACATTTGAACGGGCAATCGATGCAATTATCACCGTAGATAGTCAGTGTCGTATTGTTGAGTTTAATCCATCAGCAGAGGTTATGTTTGGGTATAGCTTTGAAGATGTACGTGACCAGTTAATAACGGAGCTTATTATTTCCGAAGACACGGGAGCGCATGATCAAAATGGAATAGATTGTTTGTTTAGTGCAACACATGCCTCGGGAATGGATGATCGCATGAAATTAATGGCAATGCGGAAAAACGGTGAAGAATTTCCTGTTGAACTAACGCTAACCCCCATCAGTGTTGATGATAAATCTCTAGTAACTGCATTTATTCGCGATCTTTCCAGACGAAAAGAGACTGAAGAGGCCCTTAGACTAAGGGAAACTGCCCTGATGGCTGCTGCAAACATGGTGGTCATAACTGACACGGATGGGACTGTGCAGTGGGTAAACTCTGCCTTTAGCCAATGTACCGGATACTCATTCGAAGAGATAGTGGGCAACAGTACCAAACTACTTAATTCAGGTAAGCAAGACAAAATATTTTTTAAAGATATGTGGGACACTATTCTTGCAGGGGAAGTATGGCGTGGGGAGTTTATAAATAAAAAGAAGGATGGAACCCTCTACATGGATGAGGCCACCATAACGCCAGTTAAGGATGATCATGGAAAGATAATACGTTTCATTGCTATAAAGCAGGATATTACCGAGCGTAAGAAGGCAGAGGACAAATTACGGGAGAACGAACAACGTTTGGCCAGTGAGGTTAAACGCCGAGAGAGGAAGGCCGTAGAAGATGAGGTGATGGCTAGACTGTTTCAGTTGGCATTAACCTCAATGCCAATGACGGAATATTTATCGCTCTGTATCGAAACCATTGTTACTTCTGTGCCTTGGTTTAATGCCTTGCCACAAGGGATCGTATTTCTTGCACAGAAAGAGGATGAGCAGTACATACTGAAATACTCTGCTTCATACAACATGGATACAGAGGCGAGATTGCATTGTGCTACAGTTCCGTTCGGTAAATGTTTGTGTGGGAAGGCAGCGCAGAACAGGGAAATCACCTTCTCTGATTGTAGTGATGGTTGTCACGAAACTATGTCTCCTCATGGCCATTACAATGTCCCAATCCTAGAAGATAATGATGTCCTTGGCGTTCTAACAATATATGTACCCGAGGGTCATTTGCAGAACCTGCATGAAGAGATATTTTTAGGACGGGTATCAGATATCCTAAGTATGGGAATATCCAGACGATATTCCAGTATTATGCTGATAAAAGCCAAAGATGAAGCAGAGGCTGGCTCACGATCTAAGAGTGCATTTCTGGCAACCATGAGCCATGAGATTCGCACTCCGATGAATGGAGTCCTGGGTATGTCGGAACTTCTCGTCGGTACTAATTTGGATAATGAGCAACGAGAATACACTGAGACCATTATTAATTCTGCCCGCGCCCTTTTGACAATCATTAACGATATCCTGGACTTCTCCAAGATTGAAGCTGGAAAGCTGGAGCTATCACCGGTTGGTTTTGATCTGGAGAGAGCGGCTCACGACGTGACTCAGTTGATGGCGGCTCAAGCGGAAGAAAAAGGGTTGGAGCTGATGCTTAATTACGAGCCTGGCACCCATAAATATTTTATGGGTGATGCCGGACGTATACGTCAGATCCTGGTGAATCTGATAGGAAATGCCCTTAAGTTTACCTCTGAAGGTTATGTGTTGATCAATATTGGGTGCCAGCAATTATCCGACGAAGTAACGGAAGTAAAGGTATCTGTTCAGGATACGGGTATTGGTATTGAATCTGAAAACAGAGCGGAACTGTTTCAGCCTTTCTCTCAGGCCGATGCATCTACAACCCATAGATATGGTGGAACCGGACTTGGTCTTGCAATATGTAAACAACTGGTAGAGTTGATGGGTGGATCTATCGGGGTAAATAGCACTCCAGGGGTTGGGTCAACTTTTTGGTTTACGCTTAATCTGCCAGAAGTTGATGTGCCTAGACTGATACCTGAGGCTGAACTGGATGGCCTAAGAGTACTGGTGGTTGATGATAATGCGATAAATCGACGTTTGCTGGGGGATCAGCTAGAGCATCTTTCCATGACAGTTGATTTAGCGGCAGATGCAGATGAGGCCATGGACTTAGCCAGAGACGCTGTAACTGAAGGTAATTCATATCAACTGTTCTTGCTTGATCATCACATGCCAATTACCGATGGTGAAGAGTTAGGCAAAGCTATTTTAGCTGATAAAGATTTGTCAGATACGCCATTAATACTTCTGACTTCTGGAGGGCAGCGTGGAGACGGAGAGCATTTCAAAAAACTCGGGTTTTCAGCATACTTGACCAAGCCAGTGCATAGTGAAACATTACGTCATACCATGGCAGGTGTTCTTGGCCTGAGGCAGGAGCATCACACAAAACCAATATTCCTGACCAGTTATCAACTCGCTAATCCCAGTTTGGATGCAGTCGAAAATGAAAATCTTTTTGATGGACAACATATAATTCTGGCTGAAGATAATATGGTTAATCAGAAAGTAGCCAAAACCATATTGGATAAACTGGGACTAAAAGTGACGGTCGTAGAAAATGGTGCTAAGGCCGTAGCCGAGTGGGAAGCAAATGGATGTGATTTGATTCTGATGGATTGCCAAATGCCTAAAATGGATGGGTATGGTGCGACCGCATCAATCCGTAAATTGGAGTCTGGGTCTGATAAGCATGTGCCAATTGTTGCTCTTACGGCTAATGCTATGGAGGCGGATAGAGAAAGATGTTTGAATGCAGGTATGGATGATTACATATCCAAGCCATTTAGACAGAGTTTGCTAGTTTCGGTTCTCTATCGCTGGTTACTGACTAATAGTCCGAACCAAACATCCAAAAACGATGAGAACGAACCAATAAATGCATTTGCACAAAGTGATTATGATATGGATTTAGAGGCACAACCTGCGATTGATATGTCGGTGTATGAGAGCATAAAAAAACTCATGGGAAATGCGTTTGTGGAACTGATTGATGCCTACCTGGAAGATACAACGGAATTTGTTAGTTTAATGCGAACTGCCTGCGACAATAATGACTACGAATCACTACAGGTTCCAGCGCATAGTATGAAGTCAAGCAGTGCCAATATCGGAGCCATGAGGCTATCTGCGCTGGCTAAGGAACTGGAGCAGCAGGTTAGATCCGATAGTCTGGTAGATGTGGAACAACAGATTTCTGCAATCGAAGAAGAGTTTGGCCGAGTGGCTAAAGAGCTGTCCCAATAGAACGATTTGTTTCCAGACTATTCGCTCGTTGAGTTTCTATGATCCTGAGGATAGGTGTTCTCTATATCGTATTAGATCACCTGGGCGATCCACGTCCCATAATGTTTTTAGTTCAACATAATTAAGGCCCAGCTGCCTTAATTTAGTTATGGTTTGACTAAATACTTTTTCCCCACCCCAATCTATGTCTTCAAATATTTTTTTACTAAAATGGCTTAGCCCCAACAGAACATAACCTCCGTCGCTAGCCGGTCCGATCACCGCGTCTGCCCCTTGATCCAATGCTCGAAATGCCTCTATCAGATACAGGTGGTCCAGGGGCGGACAATCAGTGCCTATTATTACCGCCTGCTTATGGTTGGCTAGGGCTTGTTGCATGGCATTCGCCATACGTTTTCCTAGGTCATCTCCGGCTTGGGAATTAAGCTCAAGCACGAATCTGGATTGTAACTGCTGGAAATTAGGATGCTCCTTATTGGGAGAACAGAAGAGGGCTACCGAAGCAATCTGATTATCGGTTGCTAGTCGCAGTTTTTGTTCCAGCATATCTTGGTGCAATCTTGCAGCTCCGTCCGCACCAAGCTCTGATATAAGCCTGGTCTTGACCTTTCCCGGAACTGGCGCTTTGGAAAAGATTATCAATTTGCCGTCAGGGAATAACATGTTTAGTAATTGTATTTAGTTGCAAGACTTTCTGGAGACATACCAAAAAAATAGGCTAGGCGTAGTCTCCACATCAATAAAATAGTTGCGAGTACTCCGTTCTCTTCCCAACGTCTGCTTGAAGTTATGATTTTTTCTTTAATGCAGGAGGGGCGGCTGATCTTCTTCAATCTCTTACAGATAGAGATATCTTCCATCAAGGGTATCTCTTCAAAGCCTCCAACTTGCTGGAATACATTATGGAGTAGAAATATACCCTGATCGCCTGTGGCTACGCCGGAGATGCATGAACGTAGATTCATCATGTCTTCAATTATACGATAGCTAATGCCATGTCCTGATAGTTGTACATTAAATCTTCCCCAGACATGAGTTCCATCTGACAGACTTTTTAGAAGCAGTTTATATGCGTTGGCAGGAGCAGTGGTGTCAGCGTGCAAAAACCAGAGAATGTCTCCTGTGGCTACATCTGCGCCGTTGTTCATCTGGATAGCACGTCCTTTGGCGGATGCAATAATGTGATCTACTAATGGCTCTGCTAGTTGAATGGTGCGGTCATGGCTGCCGCCATCACTTAAGATGATCTCGTGTCCATTTGTTCGAAGCGGCTGTAGTGAAGCAAGTGTGTGCTGTATACAAAGCTCTTCATTCAGGGACGGTATGATTACGGATATATTGATTGTCAGGCCCCATTAATACTTTGGATCTCAGGATGTCTAGGAAAGTGAACCGCTACAGCTACTTCCGCTGCCTGCTGTGCATCCGTAGCAGTGGTCTGCAACAATAATTCTGTTGTTTTCAATATTCTCCTGCATAAGGTCACGCAGATGCATGCGTGTATGGCCGTTAAATTTTAGCGGCAGGTTCAGCATCTGGTTGAAATCACAATCATAGATATAGCCTTCCCAGTCAACGCTTAATAGATTCCTGCACATGACTGTCGCAAGATTTTTATCTTGATGGGACGACTTGAGTAGATGCATGTAATCATCAAACTCTCCATTTGATACTAATGTACTTCCAAAGCGTTTGATCGGCATGTTGGTTAAAACATACAGATTGTCGAAAACAATACCTTCTCGATTGAAAAGCTCCTTTTTATAATCCTCCGTCAGAGTTTCCTGGGAAGGCGGAAGTACAGGGCCGATTGGATTGTATGCCAAACTAAGCTGTAAGTCGCTGTCGTTTCTGCCGTAGCCAATTGAGTTCAGTTTTTTTAAGGCGCGGATGCTGGATTGGTAAACGCCAGTTCCACGTTGAGCGTCTACGTTTTCTTCCAGGTAGCAGGGCAGAGACGCAACTATCTCTACTTTATGTTTGGCAAGAAAGTTTGCCATGTCCTCGTAACCCAACTCGTTGAGTATGGTCAGGTTGCAGCGGTCAATAATCTTAATTCCCAGTGCGCTTGCCTGTTGTACAAGATAGCGAAAATCTGGATGCATTTCAGGTGCGCCACCGGTGATGTCTAAGGTTCCTACAGTTGTACTCTCCAGGACTTTTAGCAGAAGTTTTACGTTATCCTGCGATATCATCTCCTTGCGATTTGGTCCTGCATTTACATGGCAATGCAGACATCTTTGGTTGCATTTATAGCCGAGGTTAACTTGGAGTGTCTCTAGCTTATTACGATGTATTTCAGGAAAGTTGCTGTCTATCAGAAGTGGTAGTGTGTCGTGCATTATTTATCGCCTGTACTACTGGAATATTTAGTAAAACTATTTGGTTGTTGGGGGCGATGCTGTTTGACGCCTTTAACTTAAGTTAAGTTCAAAGATGCGTCAGTCAAAATTATTTCCCCCGGAAATATTAGTGATTGCACTGTTAATCATTTCGTCTAGATTGCGATCAAGCGCATGGCTTAGTTCTGTTTTGATCTGTCGTTCCAGTTCTGAGCTTATGTTGGATACTAAGGTGTTGGCAATGCTGGCTGCAATATCCTCTATCTCATGTCTGAGCTGTTTTTTTAGTTTGTCCGTCAACTGTTCTAACGTTAGATCATTACTTAAGCGTGATTGGTTTGTGATTGACGATTCGAAACTGGCTTCAGGCTTTTCGTGTATCTCAACCGATGGTTCGCTCATGGCCTCTAACGAAATTTCCTGATTAAAGGCATAGTCGTCCTCAAGGATAACCACCTCTTCAAGGATCGGTATTCCGAGACTATCCAACGCAATAGCTTTTTCGCTATTGTCGGATGGCATTTCAGGTTTGTTAGTGTTCTTGTCCAGATCAAACTCTTTTGGCCAGTCATCACTCATAGTTTAGATCTCGTGTGTGTTGAGGGGATAGCCGCGGTCACGATAAAAACTGTAGCGATCCCGGCCGGTCTTTTTAATCTCTGGATCGTGATCAACGAATTCCGCAACTCGGTTAAAGCGACTAAAAAACTGCGGTACTTCAACGGCCAGGTTTACCAGCACATCATGCTCTTCACCGATGTCTTCCATATGACCGATTAATACCGGATTGAGTTCAGGATCAGATCCTTCGAACATGCCGTGTGGTATGAAGCTATCCTGGCGAAATGTCCAGAGTAGCCTATCCAAATGCCTGGACTCGGCATCTGAGTTTGTATGTAGATAGACGCGTCGACCCTGTTGCCATGCCTTGCCCGCCAGACGGCAGGCCATGGTAAATCGGTCTCCTGATGACTGTTTGCCTAAGATATAAAAATCCACCTGGGTCATGGTTATATTATCCGTCCAGACGACAGCGTTTAAGCAGGAGCTGGGTGAGTAGAGGCACTGGTCGCCCGGTAGCTGACTGGGTAGAGCCGGTGGTCCAGGCGCTGCCTGCAATATCCAGGTGGGCCCATTTGAAATCCTGGGTAAAGCGTGAGAGGAAACAGGCGGCGGTGATTGTCCCGGCCCATCTTCCACCTATGTTAGCAATATCGGCGGCCTTGCTGTCGATCATCTCCTGGTAATCATCCCATAGTGGCAGTTGCCAGGCTCGATCACCGGTTTCTGTACCAGCATTCAGGATCTCCTGTGCCAGATCATCGTTGTTGGCGAGTAGCCCAGATGCATGCTTGCCTAGCGCAACCACGCATGCCCCGGTTAGGGTGGCGATATCGATTACGGCGGCAGGTTTAAAACGTTCAGCATAGGTGAGGGCGTCACAGAGTATTAGGCGTCCTTCTGCGTCTGTGTTTAGGATTTCTATGGTCTTTCCGGACATACTGGTAACGATATCGCCTGGTTTGTTGGCAGCGCCGTCTGGGAGATTTTCTGATGTGGGAATCAGTCCGATCAGATTGATTGGCAGTTTCAGTTCCAGACAAGCCGACATTACCCCCAGTACGCTGGCTCCACCGCACATATCATATTTCATCTCCCCCATGCCCTCTGACGGTTTTATGGAGATGCCACCCGCATCAAAGGTGAGGCCTTTCCCGACCAGAACTACAGGTTTGGCGTTTGGTTTGCCGCCGGAGTATTGCATTACGATAAGCTTTGCCGGCTCTCTACTGCCACGCGATACGGAAAGTAGAGATCCCATGCCGAGTTCCTTCATCTGAGCCTCTTCTAAAATCTCTACTTTTAGTTTTCGAGATTTGCGTTTGAGAGTTTTGGCTTGATCTGCCAGATATGATGGGGTGCATATATTCCCAGGCAGATTACCTAGATCTTTAGTCATGTGAACGCCGGTGGCTATGGCTTTGCCGTGTTCCAGTCCTTTCATGGCCTGTTTCTTATGTCTGGCATCGGTGAGCATAAGGGTCATCTTCTTCAAAGGACGTTTGTTGTCCTCCACATTGCTTTTGCATTGGTCAAAGCTGTAGATGGCCTCTTCAGCGGCAATTACCGCATCCCGAAATAATGAGTAAGTGTTGCCGTCGGCCGGAGTAAGACCAGGTAGACAGGACACAGCCTCGGTAGCGCCACTATCCTTTAGAGTTGCCACAGCCTTGCTAATTGCTTTGCGATAAGATGCCATATTGAACTTATTTTCTTGTCCGCAGCCTATTAGCAGTATTCGTTTACATGGCAGTCCGTTTGGGTTGTACAGCATCAATGTCTGCCCCAGCTTGCCGTCCATGTCACCGCTTTTCATGAGTTGCTTTATTTGCCCTTTGCTGGCTTTGTCGATGGTATCTGATGTTGTTGGCAACTTACGTTTTTCAAAAACGCCAAGTATCAGGCAGGCGGTGCGTTGGCTGGATGGAGCGCCAGTTTTTGCTTCAAATTCCACATTTACTCCCTGGTATTATCTGATGGCAGTCAAGTATCTATTCTCTATCATGCCATTTTTGGTTAGGATGGGCTCTATAGTCACTAGTCTACAAAAAACGACGATATTTACCACCGCTGTCAATGATACTGCCAACAGCGTTTACAGACTTTAAGATATTTAACCATTTGACTTGAGGCTTGTTACCCCTAACTCTGACCATGATTTCGATTATAGATCGCTACATCCTGCGGGAAGTCATCAAGTCGTTCCTGGCAATTTTGTCTGTACTGCTTCTGATATTTACCAGCAACAGTTTCATCAAGATATTACAGAAGGCAGTGTCCGGCACTATCAGCAACGATGTGCTGTTTCAGCTGGTGGCCCTGAAATCTGTCGATGTCCTGGGTACGGTCATGCCTCCAGCTTTCTTTTTTGCTGTCTTGTATGCGATTGGACGCATGTATCGTGATAGTGAGATGACTGCCCTGGCTAGTTGTGGCTTTGGTTTCAGGCGGGTGTTTCGCTCAGTAACCTTCGCAACACTGCCAGTATCCCTGATTGTGGGGCTGTTGAGCCTCGCGGTTATACCCTGGGCGAATCAGGCTTCTGAGCAGATATACGAAAGGCAAAAGAAAGAGGCTGAGATAGGGAATGCTGCTGCCGGTCGCTTTAATGAATTTAAACAAGGCGAAATGTTGCTCTTTGCCGAAGAGATGTCCAGTGATAAAACCAAGATGCTCAATGTATTTGTACAAAATAGACAGCATGGTGAACTAGGATTGATAACCGCAGAAAACGGGTATCAATATATTGATGAGGAGACAGGTGACCTCTTCATGGTATTACAGAATGCCCACCGTTATGTTGGAAATCCCGGAGAGGCTGAATATTCCGTGGGAGAGATGGAGGACGTTGGTTTTAGAGTCTCCAAGAAAGAAAAAGATACAGTTGTTACCCAAAGACAGGCTTTAAGTACATCCTTTCTGTTCGATTCAAACGACAAATACCATAAGTCGGAATTACAATACCGTTTTATGTTGCCGTTGTCTGTATTTGTATTTTCCATTGCTGGCGTAATCTTGAGCAGATCGCTACCACGTGAAGGCACTCATGGCCGTATCGTTCTATCAATACTGTTTTATACCGTCTTCCTGAATCTACAGGCACTTTCACAAAGTTGGATGATAGATGAAATTACCCCAAAGTGGATCGGTAGATGGTGGGTGCATATAGTCGTTCTAATGTTGATATGGCTGCTGCATGTTCTTAGAACACTTCAGGTTGAGCAAGCCAAGAGATGGCTGATTCAAAGGGTTGGTCGATGAAGTTGCTACAGCTATATATTGGTAAAACGGTAATTGTTAACATCGTTATTGCACTGGTCGTATTATTGGGCCTGGTGTCGATGGGAACATTCCTGGGCGAATTGGGTGATGTTGGCGAAGGCAATTATCAGGCGTCAGATGCATTTGTCTATGTGCTTATGATTGTACCACGCAGGACCTACGAAATTTTTCCAGTAGCTGTTTTGTTAGGAAGCCTGATTGGCCTTGGAGGGCTCGCGAGTCATTCAGAACTGGTAGCAATGCGCGCCGCTGGCGTTTCACTCAGAGACATAATCTTTTCCGCTCTCAAGGCTGGCATTTTGATGATGTGCATCATTGTGGTGGTCGGTGAGTTTATCGCGCCGAATACTGAGCAATATGCCGAAACTATGCGGGCGTCAAAGCTGTCTGATCAGATCACTCTTAAGTCTGAATATGGTTTTTGGGCCAGAGACCGGAACAGTTTTGTAAATATCCGCAAGATACTGCCCGGGGCTAGGCTTCAAGATATATACATATACGAGTTTGGTGATGACAGGCGTCTCAAGGTAGCAAGCTATGCTGCATTTGCTCAGTATCGTGATGACCGCTGGTTATTGAACGACATTCAGCAGACTCAGATTACCTCTCAGGGTGTGATTAGTCGTAAGATTGAACGTGCAGCATGGGAATCTATGTTAGACCCGGGTGTGTTAAGCGTAGTAGTGGTGCGACCTACGATGCTGGCGGCTTGGGGATTGTACAAGTACATTGGTTTTCTGCATGGAAATGGTCAGACAGCAATACCATTTGAGGTGGCTTTCTGGACTAAGATTGTTTCTCCGGTCATGACGCTGGTGATGGTTTTTCTGGCTGTGCCCTTTGTGTTTGGTTCTCTGAGAAGTGTGGGTATTGGTCAGCGTGTTTTTGCCGGTTCAATCATAGGTACAGTCTTTTTTCTTATGAGCAAGATTCTCAGTCACATGGCTGTGGTATATGAGCTCAATGCACTGTTTGCCGCTACATTCCCGGCATTTGTTATGCTGGGTTTGGCCTTCTGGTTATTTCGCAAAGTGCATTGAATCTGTTTTAAAAAATACAGTATTATTTTTTTTCGAGTATGACTAATCTTGTCTTTGAGAGGCGGTCATGCCAGGCAAGGCCATCTCTGTCTACCAGTATCCAAAGAAATCCCAGTCCAAATGCCAGCAATGAAACTATGGCTGAGAGGTAACGCAGTATGGCGTCCTTGAAGCTGAGCTCTTGGCCGTTGTAGCGAACCACCCGAAGCCGCCAGGCGCGCATGCCTAAGGTCTGGCCCCCGCGCATCCAGAATAGGATATGGAATCCGGCCATTACACAGAACAGGTACGCCAGATAGAATGGGTTGTAGCGAAACTTGCTGGGGTCGACATTCTCCGCACCAAAGATTAGGTCCAGAGGGATAATCACCAGAGCGATTGCCATCAACAATACTGCTGCCACCAGGATGCTGTCGTAAAAGATTGCGGTAAGGCGTCGAGCCAGACCTGGGTTCGCCCACTGCGCGGGATCGGTAGAGATTTTATTTTGCATTTGGTGCTGTGGGTGGATAGGGTGAACTTGGAACTAGAGCGATCTCGTCCAGATTGTCGATTCTGGTAAATGCCTCGGCAAATTGTTTGTTGACGGTCACTCGCAAAGAGTCATCCTGAAGTAGGTAGGCTTTGTCATGCAGTCTTTTTCTAAGCCAATCCAGCATGGATTGAACATCATTCACGCTATCAGGAAGTTCGATATCCTCAAACTCCTTACCTATGGATTTCACTAGGTAGTTAAAATAGAGAATCTTGATCTTGCGTGGCCCGGTAATCTCGCCTGGTCCGGTGTTGCGACTGATGCCTGACTGTTCGAGTCGATCCAGATAATGCCGCCAGTTTTGCTCTCTGTTTTGACCCAGTTCATGCAAGGTGTCCCAGGAGTAGATGCCTGTGTCATGTCCGTCGTCAAACACCAGCTTTATCGCATATTGGCCCTGGGGTTCAATGTGTTCTATGTTCACTCTCTCTTTCCCTGTAGCTGGTATATCCATGTTGCGCACTTCCTTTGCAGGAGAAAATACCCGTAAGTATTCACAGGGTAATTCGTACTCTTTGCCATCAGAAAATTCCACTATCAGCAGGCGAGATTTCTGATGCAGATTGATGGATATTGGGGTCACTTTTGGAGTCGTTTCAGACATGGCGTATCTCTATTATATCTTTCGGGACGGGTGCGGGATGGTTACACAGCATCTCCTCTGGTTCAAGTCAGAATGTGGAAGATGATTTTTTGATCGACTTGGGTTTTGGAGATAGTGATTACTAAGTCTGCAAATATATCTAACCCACTACACCCAACATCCTTTTTCTGAATGCAACGCCGCAATCTGACGCAATCTTCTCACAGGCCTCAATATCAACGCCTTCCAGGCCATCTATCGCTGTAGCGGTTACGTTCTTGATATGTTGTGGTGCCAGCTTCAGAAATTCCAGCATGGCTTGATAAGAACCTTTCATCGCGGGCAGACAGTGGCGGTCGTAGACTTCCTGATTTTGTGCATTCAATGAAACGGAAAGAGAGTTTACATATATGCCAAGCTCTGGCAGAACATTTCTCTTATGCACTAGATTGGCAAGGCCGTCGGTGTTTATGCGTACCCTGCCGCCATTTTCTTTTATGTGTTTGGCTACATCCAGCAGAACTTTAAGACGCAGTGTTGGTTCTCCATAGCCACAGAATATGAACTCTGAGTAGGAAGATACATCGTCAATGGATGCTATTACTTCTGTGGCTGATGGTCGGTGGTCCAGGCTCAGGTCATATTCATGCAGATCCATGCTGCCTTTGTTCTTGGGACAGAAGGAACAACCCAAGGTACAGCGGTCGGTGATATTAAGGTAGAGCCGGTCTTCTATTTGGTAGCTAATCTGATTCACTTACTTTCTGTCCAAGCGCTAGGCTAAGCTCTGCGCATAACTGTTTAAAATCTGCGTAACTATCATCATTAAGTACATATTTTCCGTCTGCATAGATAAAGCCAACCGGTTTGTTGCGAATGAATATCGACATACAGAAGAATCCGTTTTGGTCGATCGAATGGAGCACATCATCAGGGATCATGGGGAGAAACTTTTCCCTGTTTTTCGATCTCAGCCAAAATCCCTGCTGCTTTGACAGCAGAATACGGAATAGGTTTTCCTGTTCAATATTCACAACAAAGTTGTTTAGATCAGAGTCCTCGGTTACTCCTTTCAATTCACTAACCTTTGCAAATTTTTTATTCGGGCCAATCATCGCAAACATGATGTTCTGTAGCCCGAGGTCGTTTCGCATAGTGCGCATGTACTTTGACAGATGAGCTTGCCACTCGATTGGTGCCCTGGTCTTCTCTACAACAATAGGTCGTGTTGGTGTTTTTATCTTTGGTGAGCTGGTTGTGCTTTTTGGTGCCGTGAATTTGTTGTCGTGCTTAGGTTTGGTCTTAATTTCTGGTCTATCAATGGGCTTAGTAATTGGGATTTTCTTGGCCTCCTTCCGTGGTTCTTTCGGCATGGTCTCCAGAATCTCAGTCAAAGATGGCTTTCTAGACTGCTTCTTAGGCACTACTGGCGACTGCTTGATCTCCTTTCGTATATTTTCTTTTGTCAGCTTTTCGGGAAACGGCTCTTGGGGCTTTTCCTCTTTCACCTCTGGTACAGTTATGATCGTCACCGGTGGTTGCCGCAGCATATTAAAAGTCGATGCAGGAAGAGGCATTCCGAACAGTTGTCTGTCGGCCTGGGCGGCTAAGGAGTGGATGAACGCGGCAGCTCTCTCTTTATTGTGTTGTTTGTAATCGCTCAGCAGCTCTATAAGGTCTTCCAGTTCGCTGGAATTCCAACCCATGGCGGATTCGCGTGCGATTGAGCAGGCGATCTGCACCGCCATGGAGCGGGACTTTTCGAACCAGGTGTGATCCGTGGTTTCAGAAATAAGTGGTGAGAGATGCCATTTGTTGGCCAGTTCTGAATTTAGCTGCTTAAGGGTGAAGCCAAGAACTGAATGGGAGGCCGATCCATAATCTGCGCCATTTCGAACCAGTTTGTATATCTCCTGCATTGATTTGCCAGCATATGCCCAAAGCGCCATCTCCCCGCAATTATGTAGCAGAGCCGCATGTCCCATCTCGTCCGGGTTCTTGTCTCCACGCAACTCACCTATGCTTTTGGCGTAGATTGAGGCGTGGACAGCACGGGAATAACATTGGTAGATTCCTATTTTTGCTGCGTCCGGCAGAGTCTTGTTCAGGATTGGCAGATTATTGGCTGCGATCTTAACTGGCATAGGGCCCAGCAAGGATATAGCATGGGCAATATCACTGGCTGGTCCTCGCCTGTGAGCTAGGGAGGTGCCAAAACTGCGGTAGATATCCATGGTGAAGCCGGGATCCAGACCAATAACCTTTTGCAGATCATGGTTGCTGGTATTTGGGTCTTTCCGCAGTAGCTTTACCCTCTGAATTGTCACGGCCATTGCCGGGAGAGGACGTTTGGCCAGCTTGGCGACCAAGCCCTCAAGAGTAATTGGCATCTTTAAGATTGTTCCTAAACTATTTCAGGTTGGAATGAAAACACAACACGGCAAAGATGGAAACAGTGTTACAACTATAGAGCAAGAAAAAGAGCTTGTGGTACTGGTGCATGGGATCTGGATGACAGGCCTGGAGATGTCTCTATTAGCCAGGAGATTGAGACAGAACGGTTATAGCACCAAGCGCTTTTCATACCGCTCACTTAGGTTGACTCCGGCAGAAAATGCCGATCAGCTATACCAATTCATAAAGCAGCAGCAGGCTGAGAAAGTGCATTTGGTGGCCCATAGTCTGGGCGGTATCGTATTGATGCATCTATTTGATAGGCACGCCAATATACCGCCAGGGCGGCTAGTTCTTATGGGTTCTCCGGTACAAGGAAGTGGGGTGGCGCGGCGTATGGATAGCTTGCCAGTTTTACGTAGTCTGTTAGGTCTCAGCAGAGTTAATGGATTACTTGGCAATGCCCCTGTTTGGAATGGAGGACGTGATTTGGGAGTGATAGCAGGTTCAGAAGGATTTGGTATTGGCACTCTGATTGGTGGGCTTTCCGGGCCAGGAGATGGCGCTGTAACCATTGCAGAGACTGAGGTTGTTGGTGCGGACGATTTCTGTCTGATTCCCGCCGGTCACATGGGTATGGTTATCTCTCAGGCTGTGGCTGATGAGGTATTCACTTTTCTGCAAACTGGCAAGTTTTCTGGTCGACACGCTATTTGAGCTATAAAAAACGGGACAGAGATGTGTCCCGACAACCCTCGGGAATGATAGACTTTGTGGCTGTATCTTTAAGTGACTGAGGGTGTTTCATGGCTGGACATAGCAAATGGGCCAATATCAAACATAAAAAAGCGGCCGTCGACAAAAAACGCGGAAAAATCTGGACCAAGCTCCTGCGGGAAGTGACGGTAGCGGCCAAAGAGGGCGGTGGAGATATAGACTCCAATCCCAGACTGCGTCTGACAGTAGATAAGGCCAACGCGGCCAATGTACCAAAAGACACCATAGATCGCGCCATCAAGCGTGGTGCTGGTGCAGGTGAAGGCGAAGATTACGAAGAGATCCGCTACGAGGGCTATGGCCCAGGTGGAACCGCTGTAATTGTCGACTGTATGACAGACAACCGTAACCGCACCGCATCTGAAGTGCGCCACGCCTTCACCAAACATGGGGGGAATCTGGGCACAGACGGCTCAGTAGCCTACATGTTTACCAAGCAGGGCATAATCAGTTATGCGCCAGGTGCAGATGAAGATGCAATCATGGAGGCTGCTCTGGAGGTTGGTGCCGAAGATATCATTACCAACGACGACGGATCTATCGATGTAATGACTACTCCCGAAGATTTTATTGTGGTCAGTGACGGCATGGTTGCGGCCGGCCATGATCCGGATAATGCAGAGATTACCTTCAATGCATCCACCAGCGCTGAGTTGGACCAGGAGACTGCTGAAAAGCTGCTGCGGATGGTAGATACCCTGGAAGATCTGGATGACGTGCAGGAGGTATATTCCAATGCCGATATCTCAGATGAAATTATGGAATCTCTGGATTAGATCGTAGCCCGATCTTAGGAGCAATCAACAGATATGCGTCGCATTCTAGGCATAGATCCAGGTTCACGCGTAACTGGCTATGGTGTGATCGAGAGCGATGGCAGAAAGAGCACGCACATAACAAGTGGCTGTATCAGGTTGGGGCAGGGTGAATTGCCAGAGCGTCTGGGAGAGATATACCGGGCAGTCTCTCAGCTTATACACGACTACGCTCCGACCGAGATGGCGGTAGAAGAGGTGTTCGTATCAAAGAATCCATCTTCAGCGCTGAAACTGGGTCATGCCCGTGGTGCTGCGGTTTGTGCTGGAGTCATGGCTGGGCTAGATATTGCAGAATATACTCCACGTCGAATTAAACAGGCGGTGGTGGGGACCGGGGCAGCAGATAAAGAACAGGTGCAGCACATGATCAAGCTGATATTACAGATAAAGGTAAAAATGACGGCGGATCAGTCCGATGCCCTGGCGGTTGCTATCACACACGCACATTCTAATAGCACTCTGCTGAACATAAAATCCGGGGGCAATAGATGATAGGACGGTTGCGCGGGGAGCTGGTTTCGAAAGATCCACCATTCCTTTTACTGGACGTAAATGGCGTGGGATATGATGTTGAGTCGCCCATGTCCACCTTCTATAATCTCCCGGCTACTGGTAAACAGGTTCTGCTGTTTACCCATCTTGCGATCCGCGACGATGCCCATGTGCTGTATGGATTTTCCTCTGAATCTGAGCGGTCTCTGTTCCGGGCCTTGCTCAAAGTTAGTGGTGTCGGGGCAAAGATGGCACTGGTCATTCTCTCTGGTATGGGTGCAGATGAATTTGCCGCCTGCATTCAAGCTGGAGATACCGCATCTCTAGTACGCCTTCCAGGCATTGGAAAAAAAAGCGCAGAGCGTCTTATTGTTGAGATGAAGGATCGCCTGGATAAGCTTGATCTGGCCCAGGGCGTAGTCCAGTCCGGGGGG
>RRYU01009622.1_pt1 | contig 18717 bp, 16 predicted proteins | sample 2162651 | NCBI WGS metagenome assembly RRYU01 (sample SAMN10267283, study PRJNA491782) | microbial mat metagenome | isolation source: biomat in the production well | place: Japan: Minami-Kanto gas field, natural gas well KTG3 | collected 2017-06 | reverse complement strand
TGGTGGAGCGAAGGGGGTTCGAACCCCTGACCTCCTGCGTGCAAAGCAGGCGCTCTCCCAACTGAGCTATCGCCCCACAAATAGAAAGTGCAAAAGCCGTGCAGACTTTTGCACTCTGTGGTGGGCGTAGGTGGACTCGAACCACCGACCTCGATCTTATCAGGATCGCGCTCTAACCAGCTGAGCTATACGCCCTCACAACTCACAACGCTGCGGAGTATAGCATAGCTCTATCACCTTGTCAAATTTCTATTCGTACCACCACAATGGTTATATCATCGTGGGTTGCTGTGCCCTCAGCGAAGCGATCAACGTCGTGCAGAATCGCATTGATGAGATCGTCTGGCATGAGATGCCCCCATGTGGCAATGAGTGCTTCGAGACGATCAAAGCCGAAGAGTTCGTTATCCTGGTTATGGGCTTCGACGATCCCATCGGTATAGAAGATGAGTGTGTCGCCTTTGTGGAGATCGAGTTCGATCTGATCATACTCCACACTGGTGGCAATTCCTAGCGGTAATGCGGGTGGGGCGTGAACAAAGGAGACTACCCCGTCAGTGCGGCGCAGGATCGGGCTGAGTTGACCGGCGCTCGCCAGTGTTAAGCAGCGTTGGCGTGGATCAACGAGGGCGTAACTGAGGGAGACAAACGCATTATCGGGGACATCGTCCACTAGCCAGTAGTTGGTCTCGGTCATCACCACCCACGGGGTCTCGTGGTTACGTGCCTCGGAGCGGCAGGTAGATCGAGCAGCGGCCATGAGCATGGCTGCAGGGAGGCTCTTGCCAGAGACATCCCCAACGATGATGCCTGCACGGGTACCCATATCAATGACATCATAGAAGTCGCCGCCCGTTTCACGAGCAGGGATGCAGCGAGCAGCGATACTGAGGCCGTGGATGTGGGGGAGTTGGCTAGGGAAGAGGTTGGCCTGAATGCGCTGGGCGATCTCCATCTCTTGCTCGATCCGCCCCACCGATTTCTGGTAGAGTTGGGCATTGTCGAGCGCCACTGCTGCGTGGTTGGCAAAGGTGCGCGCAACTTCGATATCGCGTTCATCAAAATGTGCGCCTTCATTACAGAGATCGATGTTGAGTACCCCTAGCATAGTGCCGCGTGCGATGAGTGGTACTCCTAGCCATGCCAGAACTTCATGTGAGGTGGTGAGGCGCTTCCAGGGTAGATCGTCGCGCCCCGGTAGCCGCACGATTGCCTCGCGTCGCCGTACTACTTCGCCTGCCGCACTGCCCTCGAGTGGTAGGTTGAATCCGCGCGCACTCTCTTCGGGTAGCCCGCGTGAGGCTACTGTGCGTAGATGATTGCCATCGAGCAACATGACTGAGACGGTGTCGTAGGCGATGACCTTGTTCAGTTCTTCTAGTATCAATCGTAATACTTCGTCTGGGTTGAAGGATGAACTCAGTACCCGTGCCATCTCTCGTAGGGTGTCGGCGGTGCGACGTTGTTCCTGTTCGGCGGCAAAGAGTTGGGCGTTCTCGACCGCCGCCGCAATGGATGTGGCGACGGTGAGGAGCAGTTCGAGTTCATCAGGGGCAAAGTCGAGTAGGGTATCATAGCTGTCCAGAGAGATTGAGCCAAGCACTTGGTTACGGCTGATCAATGGGATGATGACCAAGGAGGTTATCCCCATCATCTGCCACCGAAGGCGGCTGGCTGCCGCAAGCGGATCGGTGGTGATATCGCGGATGAGGAGCGGTCGCCGATTCTCTAAGATGCTAGTGGCGATGGGATTATCGGGTAGCTCGATGGTCATTCCTATAATGCCGGTGTTAGGGTACTCCGCTGCGAGGTAGCCACTTCCATCGGGTCGAAAGAGCATGGTGCCGGTATGATCCACCCTGAAGATCTCTACGAGTTCACGAGATGCAATTTCGAGTACATCGTTGAGGTTGCGGCTGGTACTCAGGAGGGAGGTGATACGTTGCACGAGTTCGATCCGGCTGGCCTGCTCTTCCGCCGCTTTGGCGTGGGCTTGGGCTTCCGCTGCTAATCGGGCATTCTCCACCGCCTGCGCCTCAACCGACTCAAACAGGCGCATCTTCTGTACACCCAAGCTGACGTGGCTACCTACCTGGGCTAAGAAATCCAGGGTGCCGATATCGTACCGGTAGGGTGGGTAGTCCTGCACAGCGAGAACCCCCATCAATTCACCATCACGCGCCAATAGTGGTACTCCCGCCCATGAACGCACCGGCTGATCAGATCCGATGTTACGCAGAATGATCCCGCGCTGCGCAAGCTCCTCCTTTTGGGTGGTGAGATCGGCAAAGAGCAATGGCTCGCGGTGGTTCATGATCCAGTCGGTCATTGTGTTGGGGTGCATGCGCATGCCCTGCAACCCTAGCAACACCTTATTGCCTTTTTCAATGAAAATTGCATGCGAAACTACTCGTGTATGTGGATCGCAAATAACCAAATAGAAAACCGAGGCATCAGTAAGATCCACAATCACGCGCCGCACCTCATTCAGCATCTGATCGAGGTTGTAGGAGGCAGTGACCATCTTGCCGATCTGACCGATGGCCTCAAGTTCGGCAATCTGGCGCGCACGCTGGGTGAGCAGGCTCACATTCTGGACATGCAGGGCTACCTGGGCGGCAACGCTATAGAGGAGGCTCTCATCACGCGGGCTGAAGATATTGGCCTGGTAGCTCTGTACCGAGATCAGCCCAATCCCGCGCCCTTCGCGGTCGAGCATGGGTACACCCATCCACGAGAGGGCTTGACGCGCCTCTTTCTCTGCGTGCCGCCCAACCTCCTCAAGGGCTGCGATCTGGGACGGGAGGTTCTCGAAGCGTAACGGTAAGCCACTCCGAATGATCCAGGCACTCAGGGATCGCGGTGGGGGCGGTTGATTCACCCAGTAGTCGCTCGTCTGGTTGGCATCAATGACAATCGCATCGCTGACCACCTGGCGTTCGGGATCGTAGATCAGCATCGAGAAGCTATCGAGCGGGATGAATTCCTTTAGTGCATCATAGACTTGACGTAACAGCGAACGCAGATCCTGAGCGGTCGAGGCGGCGCGGCTGACACTACTGAGGGCACGTAGCTCACGGATCTGGCGCTCGCGCACTTCGAGTAGGCGCGTATTCTCAACGACTATCGCGATCTGGTTGGCGACGGCCTGGGCTAAACTGATGGTATGCTCTGGTAGGGTGCGCGGGCTACGTCCAAACAGGCTTAGTGTTCCTAAGACCTGCCCATTGATGCTGAGGGGTAACGTTAGTGCTGCTTCAAAGGGTGGAAAGACATGGGCCGGGAATTGACCCGGATCGAACTGTTGTCGCCAACTTCGCTCTACGACTTGGGGAACTTCTTCTAACACAACAGATCGCAGCGGGCTGGTTGCCAGGGGTGATCGGAGGGTTACTTCTGCGTAGTGCTGCGAAAAGCCACGGTGGGCGTGTAGTACCAGGTAGTTGTGGGTATCATCAAGGAGCCGCACGTTGCCCGCATCAAAGCCGAAGAGGTTGATGGCTACGCCTAACACCTCATCTAAGATCGTATCAAGCGAGCGGTATGAGACCGCCGCGCTTGCTATCTGGGTGAGCGCGGCGAGTTCTTCGGTGCGTGCCGAGATCTGTTCCCGTAACGCCCGACTGAGTTGCCCATGCATCTCTAGCAGGCGTACATTCTCCACTGCCACGGCGATCACGTTGGCCATACTCTGGAGCAGTTCGAGGCTGTCCTGATCGTAGTTCCCCACCTGGTAGCTCTGGATGGAGATGACACCCACCGCCTCATCGGCTAACATGAGCGGCACACCTAACCACGAGCGGCTCTGTTTGTCCCGATTCCCGAACATGACGGATGGGGTATTGCGCTCCGCCACGAGGTCACGGTAGAGAATGGGGGTGCGTTCTCGTACCACGGCACCGGTTAGGAAGCCATATTCCATCCCCTCAATATACTCAATCTGCCCCTCGTCTACTAACAATGCCGCGCTAAAGAGCTCTGGTAGAGCGTCACACAGGGCGATATAGGCTGCATCAAAGCTAAAGACTGTCGCCAATTCTCGATGGATCGTCTCCAGAATTGTCCGAATGGTGGGGCGCTCACGGCAGGCGAGGCTGATAGTATAGAGGGCACTCAGAACCCGCTGATCTTGCTCGCGCTCACGCCGCAGCATGGTCTGCTGGCGTTGGTGATCAAGTATGAAATGGGTTCGACGTGATGAGAGGCGCGACATGATCCTTGCTCACTCCGACAGACGACGCGCCCCCATACGTGGATCAATGTGGAGGTGGTTAGGTGGGGCCGTGTGATATGCTATACATGTATCATACCACTAGTATGCGAGCAGTTGCCGCGCTGCGGCCAAGATTTTGGCCGCATTGGGACGGTAGGCATCTTCTAGTGGTGGGCTGTAGGGTACTGGGGTGTCGGGTGCTGCCAGCCGGGTGATCGGGCCATCTAGGTACTCGAAGGCATGCTCAGCAATCAGTGCAGCCACTTCGCCACCTACTCCACCTGTACGGTTCGCTTCGTGGACAATCAGCACTTTGCCGGTCTTGCGCACACTGGCCAGGATCGCCTCGGTGTCGAGCGGGCGGATCGTGCGCAGATCAAGCACCTCGATGCTGTGCCCTTCGGCCTCGAGCTGCTGTGCGGCATGCAACGCCTCTACCACCATCGCCGCGTAGGTGATGATGGTCAGTTCTTCTCCCACCTGACGTTGGGTTGCCTGACCAATCGGCACGATCCCGGCTTCATTCATGGCTACCGCACCTTTCAGTGAGCGGTAGAGCGCCTTGGTCTCGTAGTAGATGACCGGATTAGGATCGCGGATGGCACTCACCAAGAGACCCCACGCATCGGCGGGAGTGGCTGGAGCCACCACCTTGAGGCCGGGGACATGGGCAAACCAGGCTTCATTCGATTGCGAGTGGAATGGGCCGGCCCGCAACCCACCTCCACCGGGCGCACGGATGGTGATCGGTACGGCCTGCCCCCAACGGTAGTGGTTGGTAGCCGCAAACTGGACGATAGAGTCGAACCCGGTAGAGATGAAGTCGGCAAACTGCATCTCGACAACCGGCAACAAGCCCTGGAAGGCCATGCCCGTGGCAACGCTAATCATACAGAGTTCGGCCATGGGGGTATCAATCACTCGTTGTTCCCCAAACTCCTCGATCAATCCCTGGGTAACTTTGAAGGCTCCGCCATAGACGCCAATATCCTCACCCAGCAACAAGACCCGTGGATCGCGCTGGAGTTCGTAGCGCAGCGCAGCACGGATGGCTTCGAGGTAGGTCATCTCCTGTCCATCGCCATCGCCAATGGTCGAGATGGTCTTGTGTAGTCCCTGATCCCATGTCATAAGATATGCTCCTACGCATACACCCCATCGGTTAGTGTGGCCGGATCGGGGTAGGGCGATTCTTCTGCAAAGGCTTGGGCGGCATCGAGTTCGGTTTCAATACGCACGAGCAGATCGTTCAGCGCCGCATCATCGAGCAGGCCACGCTCGCGCATATGGGCTTCGAGGTGCAGGATGGGGTCGCGCTGTGCCCATTCTTCTAACAATGCGGGCGGCACATAGGCCATATTATCGTGGATGGCATGGCCACGCATCCGCATCGTCTTACACTCGATCAGCGTTGGCCCCTCGCCACTACGGGCGCGCTCTACCGCCGTGCGCACCGCATGGTAGACGGCGCTGAGATCGTTGCCATCCACGACAGCACCGGGCATCCCATACCCCAAAGCGCGGTCGGCAATGTTGGCCACGTGCATCTGGCGCGATACCGGGGTGGAGTAGGCGTACTGGTTATTCTCACAGATGAAGACCATCGGCAGGCGGAAGGTCGCGGCCCAATTGAGGGCCTCGTGGGACAAACCCTGGGATGAACTTCCATCGCCATAGAAGCCCATTGCGACCCGTGCTTCGCCCTTCAGCACGAAGGCGTGGGCCATACCCACCATCACTGGCAGCGAGGCGGGGAGGTGGCTAATAAAGCCCACGATACCATAGTTGAGATCGCCCATACCATGGATATTGCCATCACGTCCGTGGCTCACGCCATCCACGCGGCCCAAATACTGGGCGAGAATGCGTTGCGGTGTGATACCGCGCACCAAGTAGGCGCCCAGGTCGCGGTGCATCGGTGCGGCCACATCGTCCGTGCCGAGTGCCAGAGCCGCCCCGACGCTAATCGCCTCGTGGCCGATCTGGGAGAAGTAGCCGCCAACGATCTTGCTCTGTTTATGCAAGAAGGTGCCGCGATCATCAAGGGCGCGGGTGAGCCGCATCCAGTAGTGGGCTTGGTGGAGAAGATCAGGGGGTATCTCCATTGCATGCTCCCGTAGCTAAGCGGTGATCGGAAGATATAGGTATTGTAGCAAATCGGGGGCTATTCAGCAGCCCCTGATTGTACAGGGCATGTGCAAGGCGATCCAGGAGATCCTGGGCCATGCGAATATCACGACAACGCTCAATGTCTACGGCCACCTGCTGCCCAATGTCCTCCGCGACGCAACCGATCAGGTGGCAGGGCTTGCGGTCGAGGATGACGAGACCCATGAACCGGCTGAATCTACCGATGACAAGATAGCCCAAGACGACGAGGATGATCTGGTCGCCGGAGACGAATAACGTAACATCTATGACAGGAAGTGTCACAACCAGGAACCGGGCTACAAACTTGGCTACATGAGCACAAAATCCCGCCGGAGACCCCGGCGGGATTTTGCTTTCTGATACCCTAAACTGTGGAGCGGGCGACGCGACTCGAACGCGCGACCATCTGCTTGGAAGGCAGATGCTCTACCAACTGAGCTACACCCGCACACCGCTAATGTACCATATTCAGCCTAAGCCTGCAACTCACTCGCGCCCTCCAAACAGGATTACCAATCCGCCCAGCGAACTGACCAGCAAGCGGATACTGAAGGCGGTGAAGGCTAATGCGAGGGCGGTACTGGTGGCAATTCCGATCTGGTTGAGGTAGAGCGTGAAGACCAGATCGCGCGCACCGAGGTTGTTGAAGAAGATTGGGGCTAAGCCGACAATGTCGGTGAGTGGTACCATCAGCGCGAAGAGGAGTAGCGGAGCATCAATGTGAAGTGCTCGCCCACAGATGTAGTGCAGGCTGATCCAGAGCAGGTGGAAGAGGAGCGATAATCCCATGGCCTTCAGCATCGTGCTGCGGTCGGTAGCGTAGATACCAAAGGCATCGGCGATCTTCTGTAATGGTTTGCGTACTACGCTAGGTAAGTAGCATCCTACATGGCCTAGTAACCACGGAGCCGCAAAAGAGACCACCACCGCCATAATGGCCACGAGCCCAAAGCCGAGCGCCAACAGGGTCAAGGTCGGATCAGTGACGATGCGCGCCCCGAAGAGGTTGGTGGAGGTGAAGAGGAGGGCGAGGTTGGCAATGAGGCTCAGGGCGAGAAATCCGGTGAGTCGCTCCATAAAGACTGAGGCGCTTGCTTCGGCGTAGTTGTTGATGCGACGACCGAGTTGGACGATCCGTATTGCATCGCCACCTACCGAGGTGGGGAGGAAGTTGTTGGCAAATTGGCCGATCAGGTAGGTTCCTAAAAGCCAACGGTAGGGTTGCTGCTGGTTGTGCGTATGGAGGAGAACCCCCCACTTTACGGCGCTCATCCCAATGCAGAGGAGTTGTATGAGGATCGCCAACCCGATTAGCCAGGGATCGGCACGTTGCCACGCAGCCCAGATGTTGGCCGGGTTGGCTTGCCAGATGAGGTAGGTGAGTAGCCCACCACTGCCCAGGAAGCGAATGGCAAGCAGCAGGTTGCGTTTGCGACGCTGCGCTGGTGTAATGAACTCGGTATCGGGGGCGCTCATGCTGCGGTTCTCCACGTTATGATTCGTTGGCAATCTCGATCTCCCCTACCCAGAGCGCATCAGCACCAGCGAGCGCCGGGTTGGCAGATTCCCCCTTGCTCAGTGGTAGACGCATCCCACTATGGGGATCGTAGAGACCCATGGTTAGGGTGTAGGTTCCATGAGGGAGATCGGCAGGAAGTACGAGTGGGATGGGGACTGCGATCTGTTGCCCGACTCGCCATGTACTGGTGTGGGGGAATGCGGCTCCGCCAGGATCAACATCTACCCCGGCAACTCGGTTGCCTGTACTGTTATACAGGTGCAGAAAGAGTAGGAGATCCTGCTCCATTGGGCCGATCACGTCCCACGAGGGAGTGATGGTGAGGTGTTGCGGTGCATGGCTCAGGCTATAGCCACGTAGGTGGATCGCGGTTCCAAATTGAGCAGGCTGAGGGGTGGTGTAGGGTTTGGGGAGTTGGTAGATCCAGGCGTAGTCTATTCCATGGATTGTGATTGTAGCTAGGGGCTGGGTGGCCTGAATCTGCGCATATGCTTCGGGATTAGCTCCGCGTTGGATCGACTCGCGGTAGACGACGGCGTAGTTGGCCTTGGCTCGATCTAGCGCCTCAACCGCCTGTACCGGCACTGGCAGGAAGGGTTGTAGCGTGTGGGGCAATGCGGAAAGCACCTGACCCTCGTTGATGTCTCGCTGTGAGGTGAGCCACGCCCCTACCTGATCCATCCCTTCGCCCCATCCGATCAGGAAGGTGTTTTGCGCTACTCGCCCGCCTCCAAGGAGGGGGTTGTAGTAGCTCAGGTGGTAGGGGTGGTAGGTAACGAGGGTTGCCACTTGTAGCCCTAGCACAGCGGGGGTGAGCCACCCCATAGCGGGGCGCCACTGGCGCATCCAGGCGATGGCATGGTTGAAGCCCCATGCCGACAAGATGAGGAGTGTGGGCCAAGCCGGTAGCACGTAGCGGTCAAACTTCTTCGGCCCACTGGTCATGATCAGGAACCAGAAGAGCATGTAGCCACCCAATACTAAACCGAGCGGCCAGACGAGGCTGCCCCGTTGCCGCCAGAGTACCAACGGGATGCACAATAGCCCCAACCACTCGATAGGTGTCAGACGGTAGGCAGTTGCGACGAGGTAGAAGAGTGGCCCCGGATCGGCATCGTTGCGCCCCAAGAAGAACTGTCCATCACCATTGGGCCGCCCACCATTCCCAATGATCTCGCTGAAATAGCGCCCCAAGGCTTGATCGGGGGAAACCCAGAGCGCAGGCCAGAGTGCCCAAACGACGAGCAACGCCATCCCTAGCCAGATCAGGTAGCGTGGGATGGCCCACATGATGCTGCGTCCACCCCAGGTGAGCAGGTTATGCCACGTCCATGTTGATGGGGGTGGTAGTGCGAGCACAGCCATACTCAGGCCGATGCTGGGTAGCATGATCAACGCTGGCCCCTTTGTGAGTAGGGCTAATCCGCAGAAGAAGGCCGAGAGTGGCAACCAGAGACGTTGCTGGGAGTAACGACATGCCAGGATAATCGCCAAGAGGCTGAGGGTAGAGAAATCGGTCAGTAGGGCATCGAGGTGGATCAGACGGCCATGGGCGACGAGGAAGGGTGAGAGTGCCCAGAAGAGTGCCGCGAGGAGGGCATGGCGCGGCATGAGGCGCTGTAAGAGCAAGAATCCGATACTGATGAGAACCGCATGCGCTACTACTGGGCCAATGCGGAGCCACGCCAGATGAACGAGCCGATCCGGTACTGCAATCCAACCCCATGCTAACGCGGTACGCTCCAGGTGCAGCCCCAAGCTCGCCAACCACATCAGTGTCACCCCAGGATGCCCGGTTAGGATGGTGTCGGCCCAGTGCCCCCCACTGATGGCAGCACTGAATCGCTCTGTGCGCGTGATCCAGTGGTGAACCTCGTCCGCAGTGAGGAAGTCGGTCAGACCGATCACCCGCGGCAGCAGGGCAGCCAAAAAGATTAGTATAGTTTGTGCGACCAAACGTTGCATCGCCGCGATTATAGCATAGTGCGGCTTGTATCTACCTACGAAGCATTCTGGTATAATGGCGGGCGTTCATTCAGAGGCTATTGTAATTACACGCCTGTGCCTGTGTAGATAATCTCGGATCACCCTACAGTAGACCGAAAGGTGTCCCATGCCCCAGTATAAAGGCACCATCTTTATTATGGATGACGACCTAGCACTCCAGACAGTGCTTGAATATGCGCTGCGCCATGCTGGGTATGATGTCCTTGTTGCCCGCGATGGTCAGGAGGGTCTGAAACGGCTTGAGACTCTCGCTCCTAATCTGATCCTCAGCGATATTATGATGCCCAACATGGATGGTGTCGAGACGTTCCAGCACCTCAAAGATCGTTTGCAGGATGATGGTATCCCGATCATCATTATGACGGCGCTCAATCGGAAGCCCTGGTTCGCCGACTTAGAGGCCGAAGGGGCGGTGATTATCCAGAAGCCGTTTGAGGTAGACCGTTTGATCGAGTTGATTGATACGATGTTGGGTGTGTAGAGACGCACGATGCTGCGTCTCTACGAGTGAAATGCTGGGAGAAGACGCTGGTACGTTCCATCCAAATCTTCAGGGATCAGTTTGGTGCCGCCGATGATCGGCATGAAGTTGGTGTCGCCACTCCAGCGTGGGACGATGTGCATGTGTAGGTGTTCGGCGATCCCCGCCCCCGCGATGCTGCCCAAGTTCATGCCGATGTTGTACCCGTGTGGCGCGTAGACTGCGCCCAGGATGCGCACGCAACGCTGGGTGAGGCTGAAGAGTTCTTCTGATATGGCCGCACTTAGCCCCGGCATGTCTGAGGTGTGGAGGTAGGGCACCACCATCAGGTGCGCGGTGTTGTAGGGGTAGAGGTTCATCACAACATAGCAGGTTTCACCCCGGTAGAGGATGAGGTTCTGGGCGTCGTGGCTCGGTTCCGCAGCGGCAATGCCACAGAAGACGCATGCGCATGGTTCTGGGTTGTCGCCACGTTTGATGTAGTTCATCCGCCAAGGGGTGAATTTGGTCTCCATGTCCTTCTTCTTTGTTGCTAGTCGCGTTTGTCCACGCCAATCCAACGTAACCCCACTAAGAGTACCGCTGCCATGACACCGCCCACTACGAGGCAGAGGAGTGCCGAACCACCTACTGTCACCCAGACGGGGAGGGTGGCGAGTTGATCACCAATGGTTGGGTCGCTCGGTGTGGGGGTGGGGATGCTCCCGATGGCTCCAACCGGAACCACGGGCGGCTCCGCAAAGCGATCCTTTGGCGCAAACTGTGGCCCGCTCAGGTCGGGAGCAGGCATGGTTGGGGCGGGTAGCTCGCTGCGCCACGTGGCATCGAGTTCGTCTATGCTCATGCCCAAAGCGCCCTCAACCACCTCTTCCACGGGCTGCGCTGCGGCAATGGCGGCGATCATGGTCTGGATCGCAGCTTCATCGTGCTGATCGAGGATGTATTCGACCATGCTGCGACTCTCTGCATAGGAGAGCCGCGCCTGATCGGGATCGGCTGGGAAACTGGCTGCTAGGGCTTCGAGGGGGATGAGCCGGTTCTCTTGCGCCGCCTCGATCAGGATCTGGTCGTACTCGCGGTCACGTACCTCTTGGTGGTAGACTGCCAACCCCTCGTCGAGCCAGCGCGGGATACTCCCATACGGGTTCTCGATGTGCTGGTGGAGTACTTGGTGGCTCAGTTCGTGCGGGATCATGCGCCGTACCTCGCGCTCGTTGTCGGGGGCAATCGCGGCCACAATCACGCCTAGCCCGGTGTTGGCCTGTCCACCAATCCATTCGGCAGAGTTGGCCTGAAGGGCTGAGTACATATCCCGGCTGTTGGCGTAGATGTAGATGCGTACTGGCTCGCTCAACTGCGCATTCAATGTGCTGCGCAGGTTCTCCAGGGTGCGCTCCACCGTCCCTGCTACCACATCGCCAAATGCCGCCCCACCCTCATACCAGAAGATCGTCACATCACCGACCACTCGCTCTTCCCAGCCAAACCGCGCATCATGGTAGACAAACTGCTCCACCGGGGTCTCGGTACGGTTGCCGTTGGCATCCTCGATGATCCAGCGGTAGCTCATCTCTGTACCGGGCGGGTAGTAGTAGACCTGCGTGTCCAGCCGGTGTTCCAGGCGTACCTGGGGTTGCAGCGGGGGTTCGAGGTCTACAATCACCATCACATCGCTGCGAGTGGGGCCATAGAGCAACTGTACCGCGCTGATCGCCGCAACACGGCTCTCGGCCTCCAACGCAAACACGATCTCATTGGGGAAATCGGGGCGGGCGCTGGTGCTGATCAGCGTGATGGGGTCACTCGATTGTGCCGCCAATGGGCTGCTCACCATGACCCAGAGGAGCATCATCATGCCAAGAGTGGCTCGCCAATGGTAGCGCATAGGTCACCCTCCCCCTTCTTGCGTAGAGACGGCCCACCGGGTCGTCTCTACGCGCTCACATTCCAACGCAGGTAGGCTTCGATAAACGGGTCGAGTTGCCCATCCAGCACGGCATAGACGTTGCTCGTCTCATGGTCGGTACGGTGATCCTTCACGAGGGTGGAAGGGTGAAGGTAGTAGGTTCGCATCTGACTACCAAAGGCCGCGTCACGGTGTTCGCCACGCAGCCGTGCCCGCTCCTCAAGTTGGCGCTGCAACTCGCGCTCCAACAAGCGCCCGCGCAGCACGCGCATGGCTGTCTCGCGGTTCTGAAGCTGCGAACGCTCATTCTGGCAGGTGACAACAATCCCGGTGGGCAGGTGGGTCAGGCGCACGGCCGAGTCGGTTGTATTCACCCCTTGGCCACCATGGCCACCACTACGGAAGACATCAATGCGCAGATCTTCGGGTTTGATCGTCACCTCCGGCGCATCATCTACCTCCGGCACCACCTCCACACGGGCAAAGGAGGTTTGGCGAGTATGTGAGGCATTGAAGGGTGAGAGCCGAATCAGGCGGTGTACCCCCGCTTCGGCGCGGATGTTGCCATAGGCATAGGAGCCACGCAACTCTAGCGTGACACTCTTGATCCCCGCCTCATCACCGGCACTCATGTCTACGATATTGACCGTATAGCCCCGCGACTCGGCCCAGCGCAGGTACATCCGCAGCATCATGTCGGCCCAGTCCTGGGCGTCGGTACCACCCATCCCCGCCTGGATCGAGACAAAGGCGTCGCGATCATCGTAGGGGCCACTCAGCAGCAACGCCAACTCGCGCTGCGCCAACTCCTTCTGGGCAGATCGCACCTCAGCCGCGAGTTCATCATAGAGCGTTGCATCCCCCTCTGCCTCGGTCAGGTCAATCAGCTCCTCGATGCTGACCAGATGGGCCTCAAGGTTCGTCCACTGCGCGACATCCTCTTTCAGGCGCGTCAGTTGCTGCATCACCCCCTGGGCAGTACGTGGGTCATTCCAGAGATCGGGATCAGCGGAACGCTCTTCTAAATGACTAATCTGCTCCTGCTTGGTCGCTAAGTCAAAGATGCCCCCGGATGGCAGCAAAACGAGAACGCAAGATTTGGACATCGGCACGCAGATCCTGGGTGGTCATCAGAAGGCTCCTTTAGTGTATGATCGCTACCGATATGCTACCATAGTTCTGGTTCTTCTTCTTCATCCTCTACGGCTCACGTAGGGTGCATACACAGTCTAGGAAGGCATTCATTCATGCAGTGGCCAATTTTTGACGGACACAACGATACCCTCTCGGAGCTATACGCCCCCCAACCAGGCCACGAGCGCAGCTTCTTCACCCAGAGTGAGTTTGGCCACCTCGACCTGCCACGTGCCAAGGCGGGAGGGCTAGGCGGGGGTTTCTTTGCGGTCTACATCGCTAGCCCGCACAGCGAGGAGCAGCACGAACGCCCCACTGATGGCCCCTACATGATGCCCCTACCCGATCCGCTCGATCTCGGCTATAGCCAACGTATCGCCCTGGGGATGAGTGGCCTCCTCTTCCGGATCGAGGCCGAATCACAGGGATCGCTCAAGGTGGTGCGGCAGGCCAGCGAACTGAGCACATGTTTGGAGCAGGGGATCATGGCCGCTATTCTCCATTTTGAAGGTGCCGAAGCCATCGATCCGGGGCTAGAGGCACTCGATCTCTTCTATCAGGCAGGGCTACGCTCACTCGGCCCCGTCTGGAGCCGCCCCAACGCCTTTGGGCATGGCGTCCCCTTCGCCTACCCGCACAGCCCCGATACTGGCCCCGGCCTGACAGCGGCGGGGCAGGATCTTGTACGGGCATGCAACCGGCTCGGTATCATGATCGATCTCTCCCATCTGAACGAAGCCGGTTTCTGGGATGTCGCCCGCATCTCTACCGCACCGCTCGTTGCTACCCACTCCAACGCGCATGCGCTCTGTCCGAGCAGCCGCAACCTGACCGACAAGCAACTCGCGGCCATCCGCGAGTCGGACGGGATGGTCGGGCTGAACTTTGCGGTCAGTTTCCTGCGCCCCGATGGTCACAACGACCCAGAAACGCCGCTCAGTATCATGGTAGACCACGTCCTCTACCTCGTTGAGCATCTTGGGATTGATCGGGTCGGATTCGGCTCCGACTTTGATGGTGCGACAATACCGCAGGCCATCGGCGATGTGCGCGGGCTGCCCCATCTGATGGAAGCACTGGCCGAACATTTCGGGCCAGAGGATCTGCGGAAACTGGCGTATGCCAACTGGGTGCGGGTGTTGGAAGAGACGTGGGGGGGGTAGTGCTCTCAGGTATTCACCGCCCGTGAAACCGGCGGTTGCAGCAGTTTACGCACACTCATCACCAGATCATCCATGAAAAAGGGCTTCGTGACATAGGCATCAATGTGGAGATCCTTGACTTCATGGCGCAGATCCGAGGAGTCATAGGCAGTGACCATCAGGACACGGGGCGTGAATCCACGTACATGGAGCGCCTCGACCAGTTGGATACCATTCATGCCACGCAGATTATAATCTGTTAATAGCAGATCAAAGGGATGCTCTTCCCAGAGCTCTAGCCCCTCTTCAGCACTCAAAACCGAAACAAACTCATAGGGCACACCCAGCTCTAACAGCGCCATCTCAATGATACGTCCAATGTGGCTGTCATCTTCAACTAGCAGGATGCGGGTGATGTGGCCCTGATGTTGTGATGCGTCCATAGCTCAACTCCATGTGGTATGACGCTGTTAGGCCGATCAACCCCGCCATACGGAGGGGCGTACATCATACCACCCGGATGATTCGGATTGCAAGTCACAAATTTGTCATCTTTGACAGCCAATAGAGCCGATTCTATAATGAAATGTGGTATCTAAATTTCACAGATCATTAAGGAATCACTAAATGGTGCAGCAATTATCATCCCGACTCGCTTGGTTGTCGGTTGTGCTATTTGGCATCTACCTTTTCATCTATCCAGCTTCGATCATCCTGGTGGCTCTTGATCGTGTCCCCGTCTGGGGGACATGGATGGGCGGTGCGCTGCTGATTCTGCAAGGGACGCTCATGGGGGTGTGGCTGAGTAAGAACTATGGTCGGGCAGGGCTGGTTGCTTCAATCTTGATCCTCTTCCTGGCTTGGTTTGTTGAGCATATTGGGGCCACTACCGGCTTCCCGTTTGGCGCCTATACCTATACCGATGTCCTCTGGCCCCAGATCCTTGATGTGGTGCCCCTGGCTATTCCCTTCGCTTGGTTGCTGATTGTCGGTGCTGCGGTGGGGACTGCCGAACATGTGTTGGAGCACATGGGCTGGCGTCCCGAAGATGAGTTGCGGGTCAGTGGTACCAAGATGCTGACCGCTGCTTCCCTGGCGCTGCTGCTCGATGTAACGATTGAACCCTTTGCGGTCAATATCAACCGCTACTGGGTCTGGAATGATAGTGCCGAGAGTAGCTACTATGGTATCCCCGCCAGCAACTTCGTGGCCTGGTGGGTAACGAGTGTCATTTTGGTCTTTGTGCTGCTCAACTGGCGGCGGGTGGCGGCGCTGCGGTATCGTCATCGCCCGCTCACCACCTTCTGGCCATGGCTGCCGCTCACGCTCTACCTCACCAACCTGACCATGTTTGTGGTGGTGAATCTGGCGCGTGGCCAGGGCATGGCGGCGGTGATTGGTTCGCTCATGCTCGTGGCGCTACTCTGGCCACTCTGGCCACAGGCTGTGCGGTTGATCAGTAACCGACTGGGGACGGGGGTGGGCGAGGCGTAGCCAAGCGTGGCCGCAGTTTGTCCGCAGATGACCCAGATTATGCACAACGGCGAGGTGGCTGGCTTCGACAAGCTCAGCTAACGCCAGCGCACCGTTGGCACAAAACTTCTTGCCACACCTCGTGTGGATCAATGCCACCGAATTAGCCGAAGTTGACCACGCTGCCAGTTGTGCCTTTCTACACGAGAGTGCGGTGCGTGCGCTTCCCATCATCGTGCCCACTCTTGTGTTGGTCGAGATTGCCGCATACGCAAGAAACGCGCAAACTGCTGATCAATCCCCAAACGCCCGCGCAACAACGGGCGGAAGCGGTCGAGCCGCTGCGCCAACACATCCTCGCGTAGCCCATCGGCGGCGGCGCTCAGGTTGGTGGTGATCTCGGCCACCGTCCGCTCAATATCCTGAACATCCTGGGGGCGATGCGTTGGCCCAATGCGCATAAAAGCGTGGGGCCACTGCTGCCCCAAGAACTCGTAGCGCAGCGCAATCGGGCAGAGCGTCACATCACCAACCAGAGCGGCAATGCGCGCAATGCCGGGGTAGATCGTAATCGGCCGTTGATCTGGGTGAACGATCTTGCCCTGCGGGAAGATGTAGAGCGCCCGATCTGTGCGCCCGCGCAGCAGATTGGCCGCATACTGCTGCGATCTCCACGACTCTTCGGGGTCATGGCGGTTGATCGAAAAGACCCCGCACCAGGTGAAGAAGCGATAGGCGCGCAGTTGGCGCTCTTCCTGCATCAAGTAGCTATCGAAGGCGCGTTGCAACGCAATGCGGTGGATCAGCATCATGATATAGCCGTCCCACCAGCCACTATGGGTCAGGTAGAAGATGTAGGGGCCGTTGCCCTTGGTGGGCAGTGGGCCAACATGCTGCATCCAGACACGCGCAAAATAGTTCTGGAACGAGCGCCGCCCAAAGAGCAGGTAGAGCAGTTCATCGCCGATGGCGTTCTTGGCCGCCGGAATGGCGGGCATGGGGGGCGGGTTATGCATGCGGTAGCGCCTCTGGGTGCAATGGGCGGGCGTGGTGGTAGGTGCGTTGGGCGAGTTGGGTGAGGTGTTTTTGAATATGTGAATGAAAATCTATATTCGGATCGATATCTACTTGACCAACAATCTGCGCCCCACAAGCGGAGCAGAGACGATCTAGGTGTGTCTGTGTCGCCGGGGTAGGCGTACCGATCAGCACCAGCGCGGCGTGGCGCGGGCGGGCGGGCGGCGGTGTCGCCAGCACATGGCGCACCAGCGCAGCGAGGCGGGGCGGCAGCGCACCATCTAGCAGTGGCGACACCACAAAGAGCAGCTCCGCATCGGCGAGATCGGCACAGATCGCGGGGATGAGCGGGTCGGTAAGATCGGGCAACCCAGCGGAGAGCAGCACCTCGCCCAAGAGGGCGGCGCGCTTCACCGGGGGGATGGCGGCCAGCATGGTATCCAGGCACGACGGAGCGATCCCGCTATCGCTGGCACTGCCACACACACCGAGCGTAAAGATATAGCCATCGTGCATAGGTTATACCGCAAACGGCACAAAAAAGCGCTCCATCTCGGCGCGTGCCGCCGCCACCGTGGAGCTACGATGCACCGCGCCGCGCATCAGGGCACTGCCGGGCAACCCGACCACGAACTGGCCCACCAGTTGCTTCAGTTTGTTGAGCGCGAGGCGTTCGGGCATCTCGCTCAGACAGAGATCCAGATACTGGTTGAGGAAGGCCAACTTATCGGCGGGTGTGGGCTGAAAGATCGGCTCACCCCGGCGCAATTGCTGAATCTGGAGGAAGATCCAGGGATTCTCCATCGCCCCGCGCCCGATCATCACCCCATCTACCCCGGTTTCATGCAGGCGCAACAGCGCATCTTCCGCCGTCTTCACATCACCGCTACCCACCACCGGGATCGAGACCGCCCGTTTCACCTCCGCCACCCGGCTCCAATCGGCGCGCCCGTGGTACTCCTGCTCACGGGTGCGCGGGTGCAGCGTCAGCGCGGCAATCCCCGCATCCTCAGCAATCCGCGCCGTCTCCAGGTAATTGAGCCGCACATCATCCCAGCCAGCGCGGAACTTGAGCGTCACTGGCACCTGCACCGCAGCGGTCACGGCACGCAACACCCGCTCCAGCTTCGGCAGATCCTTGAGCAGCGCCGATCCATGGCCGCCCCCCGTCACCTTGGGCGAAGGGCAACCGCAGTTAATATCAATCATATCCGCGCCCAGGCGCTCAACACTCAACGCCGCAGCGGCCACGAGATCAGGATCATTGCCGCTCAGTTGCATCGTGAGGGGCCGTTCCTGGGGCAAAAAATCGAGCAGGTGATGGCGCTTGAGCGCCTTGGGCGTCACACTCGCCGCATTGGTCATCTCGGTACAGACGAGGCCACAGCCACCCAAACCGAGGATGACCCGCCGAAAGACACTATCCGTCACACCCGCCATGGGGGCGAGGATCATGTTAGGGGCGATATGAATAGAGCCGATCTGGTAACTATCGGGGAGATTTTGGATCGTTTCGCGAGCGAGCATCATTCTTCCATGGTTTGGTTTTGGTGAAGCATTGAGCCATTAGGGCATGGGCAAAGTTCTTGGGGCTACGCCCCAAACCCCATTTTTGTGGTGTTTTGGCGGCGAAGCCGCCAAAACACCACAAAAAAATATCTTCGGGGGCGGCGC
>RRYU01004402.1_pt1 | contig 18720 bp, 19 predicted proteins | sample 2162651 | NCBI WGS metagenome assembly RRYU01 (sample SAMN10267283, study PRJNA491782) | microbial mat metagenome | isolation source: biomat in the production well | place: Japan: Minami-Kanto gas field, natural gas well KTG3 | collected 2017-06 | reverse complement strand
TTTCGGCGACAACCGCGCCCAGGGCGCGGCATGGTTTCAGGGCACGCTTCGGCGTGCCCGTCATCGGTGGCCGTTGCTGGTGGCTCTGTCACCAGGGGCGGCCTTCACCCTCGAGGGCGCAGGGCCGGTTTCTGCCGGCGCGGAGGCCTTTGACCAGGTGACCGTTTCTGTCACCCTCCGCGTCGTCCTCGATGCGGAACACCGAAAGGGATTGCAGCCGAATGGTCGAGATCATCCCGACAAGTCGGGATAGCTCGATTCCGAAGGAACAAAAGCCCGGCCCCCGTGCCGATCGGCACGGGGGAGAGCATCAGGAGTAAAGAATTATGGCGGTAGGGAAAAGAGAGAATGACGAGAGAGAGAAACACACAGAAAAACAGGCCATACAAGGCCGTAGAGCAACGAAGTAGGGAAGAGGAGGGGAGAAGGCGGCTGCATGTAAGAAAAAGCCGCCCTGAGAGGTCTTTAACGGCATTAAATTTCCGGTATGTTCTTGGCAGCTCAAGCCTCTTAGCGCACATCGTCGAAAAGTTTAAGTTGCCGATCCTCGATAAACCGCCCGATAACTGTTATAGCCTTTTCTGTCGATAGCTCGATCCCCTCTCCCTTGCCCCTTTTTCCTAAAGTGAAACGAACACTCTTTATCTTTCCCCGTTTGGCCTTGAGGTAACACAAAAGGCTATGCGGTTCCTCCACTCTCATTCTTCCCGCCTTTAGTAGTGCGTCAAATACTCACCTTCCAAGATCAAGCCATCGCCCTGCCAGACAGCGAAACTCTCCCCGGAGAAAGTCGCGGCGAGCTTTCCTCGTTCTTCCGGCGAAGCCGGGCAGTCGATATACTCCGCATCATCGAGAAAATCAATCAGTTCCTTTCCCGTCCTCACCATGCCGGGAACATGGAGCTTCCCGGCCATATAACTCTCGTCATCCTTTAACGAGTAGATTGTAATTCGATAGACTCTCGCCATGACCACCTCACTTAAAACGTTTACGTTTACCGCTGTACCTTCTTCTTTTCCCTTTCATTTTCCCCCTCTCCGTCAGAAAGCTGGAAACGGCTTCGGCTGTCATCGGAAGCGTAAGCATCTTTTGAAAGGCTGCATCATAAAACGCAAAATTACCGTTCTCCTTGACCGCGCCGAGGTGAAGATCACCCGTCGCCTCCACCACCTTTACCAAGGGGTGGCTTTCCCGTAGCCAAAGAATAGCGTCCGAGTAAACGACTTCGCTGACCTTTCCCGCCTCTGTTGAGAAAAAGAACTCCCCATCGTCCTTATGCAGCCGCCGACCTTTTCCATCATCCCAGATTAAAGCGGCGCTTTCTATTCTCTGCCTCTCCGAATCGTCCCCTCCCATGTTCAACGCCTGAGTATTTTCCATAACGCCCCCTTCTAAGTGTTTGATAAAGCTGCCCTTATCTTTAATTAACTTACTAATTAAATATACGGTTATCGAAAGAAATAAACAAGTGAATTATTAAATTAGTTTACTTTTCTATTCAAAAAAAACGGCCCTGGTCCCGGCCCTCGTTATTTCGCAATACCAGTAACGCTTTCGAGTATCAAGGGAAGCTGGCGGGTATATACATCACGTATCTTATCAATAAGAACAACCCCTTGCTGATCCCAGAACTCGACAATGTAACGCCCCTTCCCCGCACGAAAAAAGACCTTACTGAAGCTCAACCCATTAGGGCATATTGGCAATAGGAAAGAAACAAAATTGTCCCCTTTCTCAAGATCAATAGCGCCAATCAAATCCAAATACTTCTTCCCGCCAATCTTCACGATTAAAGCATCAGGGTTAAACATGGCAAAGCTCCAGTTAAGCGGTTAAAATAAATAAGTTTATTAGGAAATTAGTTTACTTTTTTATTCAAAAAAAAGCCGAAGCTGCTGCCGTTCTTCAGAAGAGGGAACAACAATATCCGGCGAAGCTTGAAGCTCGATCTCGTCCCTCGATACTCTGTTGTAATACTCCTTCACCGCAGGACTTTGTGACCAGCATATGACATTCAGTTCCTTCAGATCACCCAATGAATTGCCTTGCAGGGCAAGGATTTCTCCCAAAGGAAATTGATAGACAAGCTGGTTCGCCAAAATCTGAAGGGGGGCCATGCGGGAACAGACAAGATCAAGGTCAATCATCGTAAGAGAGAGCCGTTTTAAAACGTCTGGCTGTTTTATGTGATTGCTCAGAATGGCCAAAAGCATAACCCCGCTGCCGCACGCTGTTTCACAAATCCGTATAACTTCTTTATCCGGTAGTGGTTCATTCACCATCTGAGCCATCAATTTTGCCACTTCAAACGGGGTGAAGTACTGCCCCGACCCCTTCTTCTGCCAGTGTGAAACGATCTCCATATAGACCAGCCCGAGCACATCGGCAAACGGTCTCTGCTTTATCACTTCATCAGCATATAGCCCGCCAAGCTCGAACAGGTGTGGAATCAGGTCTTTCGGCGGCCTCTGCTTCATAGGAACCCCGAATCCGGCCAGACAATCATCAATCATCCAGCTAAAAACCTCCATAGCATTAAACCCCTTCTGGTGCAAGCTGGTAATTTTCTTAAACAGCTCTGTCTTGGTCACGTCAAAAAACATGTTATCCTCTCGCGATGGTTTAGTCAAAAAGTGAACACTGGCGTACAGGCTCATGAAAATGCTTTTCCACGAAAAGAAGAGCCGCCTCTTTATACCCGCCTGCCGCCTCGACATGAGCACAAGGAACAAACCAGCTATAATAGCCGGTAGGGCTAACGGCCTTTGAATGGAACTCAAAATGATGGAAACAGCATTCAAGACGAGGGTAATAGTGCTTGCGGTGGTGGAAATCGAACAGAACTTCAACCCCCTTATATGTAACGCTGTCCCGAATAGGTGTGCCGTCCGTCACTGTCATAGCTAAACTATTGATAAAGATGCTCTTATCTTTAATTAACTTACTAATTAAATATACACTTATCGGAAGAAATAAACAAGTGAATTATTAAATTAGTTTACTTTTTTATCAAAAAAACGGCCTCGATGCCGCCCTTCTCGATATCCGCTAAAGCGGCTCACAACTTCCTTTTCCTACCGCCCATAACCCGCCTTCGGCTTCCCTTGATGCGCTGTCTGGCTCTCGTCACCGGCACACTATGATAACAGGGGACTCTAAGCATTCTCTGAGGATGCGCCAGGGCGCACCCGGAAGAGTATGCGTTCTTCAGCAGCACGGGAATACCGTGAGAACGGATCGAACAAATCCCCAAGCGCAAGTTTGGGGATCCGTGAGAGAAGTGAACTCGGCTTTCATGTGCGGAAAGATTCGCCTCGATGTTCCGGAGTCCTCCGGAGCATCGAGGCCTTTGCCCAGGCGACCGAAAGGGATTGCAGCCGAATGGTCGAGATCATCCCGACAAGTCGGGATAGCTCGATTCCGAAGGAACAAAAGCCCGGCCCCCGTGCCGATCAGCACGGGGGAGAGCATCAGGAATAAGGAATTATGGCGGTAGGGAAAAGAGAGAATGACGAGAGAGAGAAACACACAGAAAAACAGGCCATACAAGGCCGTAGAGCAGAGAAGGGGAGAAGGATGGCTGCCTGTAAGAAAACGCCAACCTGAGAGGGCTTTAACGGTATTTGAAGTAGGTCAATACACCGACTGCCACAATAATAACAGCGGCCAGTAACGCGAATCGTACAATCATCGTCGAAATGCTTTTAATCCTTGCTCAAGCCCCTTAGTCATCGACCGCGCAACGTTTTTAAGCTGCTCATTCCAATCTTTGCCGATCTTCGGAATTTCACGAACCGCCTTCACATGTGCGGGAGCAATTTCTTTCAATTCCTTGACAAACCGCGCCCCGTCCTTATCGTTATCGAATCCCATCACAACAGTTGAACCTTGCGGCATCTTGCTCATAGCCGCCTTCAAAAGCTCCTTTTGCTCCGGGCTATACTGCCCTTCGATAGACATATAGCGCGTGTTTTTATCGCCGTGTAACTGCTGGTAGCTGATAGCGTCGATCGCGCTTTCAGTCAACACCAGTTTGTTGTCGGTCGGCATAGTATTGCTATGCCAAACCCTTTTCACGCCATGCTTGGAAAAACCGGTGAATTCCTGGTTCTTAACTGCGAAACCGGAAACACCTTCCCGGTCCCGATGAGGGAAAATCATGTTGTTTTTTCCGTCGATCAGGACTTGCCCTTTAAACCGGGGACTGTTCAAGGTATCATTGGTAATGCCCCGACTGTTTAAATAGGGGCTGTGTGTCGCCTCACGGCTTTTGTTCAACGCCTCGATGACTTTCTCCCGATCAGGTGCAACAACATCAACATCCTGTCGGAAAGTGCCGATAACAGGCCGTTCAACATTACCAGCAAGCCAGGGGCGAAGTTCCCTGCGGACTTCACCCAGGCTCTTACCCGATTTATTCTGTATAAAGTCAATGATACTACCATTGTCGCCTCGATCCCGAACACTGAAGTATTGCCAATGCCCGTCATGGCCTTTACTGACAATGATTTTGTCATTGCTTGCTGGCTGTCGCATGACGATGCTATTGCTGCTGGATTCCTTTTTATCCAATACATAGCCTTGTTTTGCGGCGTACTCGGTCAGATTAATCTCTGACTTGAAACGGTTTAGCTCGTTACTTGATGACATGCTGTTCTTCACCCTGCGGGTAATCATTTTTCTGGCGGGCCTGTTTCCACGCTTTGAATCCTCTGTCCTTCTGTATCTGCTTCAGTAATAGAGCCTCAAGAACAGCATCCTCGGTAACATCTGGATTATCTTCCTGAGCTGCCTTAACGTACAATTTGAACTCGTTGAGAACAGACGGAATAATCTTGAAGTTAACACTGTTCGGCTTCTCAGGAACTTTGAATTTTAAATCTAAAACCATAATGCATCATGATTTAAAAGGTGGAATAATCATATCCTTGTTGACAAGGACGTTTACAGAAAAGCCCGGACGAATCTTGATAGTAGGCTGGATGTCGAGGTTCTTTCTCGTTATCTTGTCACCGGCACTGGCTATTTCGTCGCCGGCATTGCCGGCGAAGATCTGAGCCATATCTCGATCTTCGTAGCTGTCGTAATCTCCTGCAGAAGCGGTAGCCCCAACAGAAAGAACAGAGGAAAGCAGTACCCCGCCAATCAGCCTGTCATAGTGGTTATCGACCTTATCCGAAAACCCGCTATAACCGGCCAGGTCAACGCCAGGCATTGATTCAAGTTTAATGGAACTGCCGTCTGGCCGCAAGAGCCTGGTCCAGACCACTTGAGCACGGCTTTGACCGTAGCTTACCCTGCTGTTGTATTTACCGATCAGCCGCGAACCCTGCGGGATAAGAAGATGATTGCCCGAAACGGTATCATAGACATTTTCCCTTACTTGAGCAATGACATCGCCCGGAAGATCGCTGTTCAAGCCTGTGACCAGGCTTGCCGGAATGATGGTTCCTGCTTTAACTTCATAAGGGCTGAGAGGACGCTTTACCCCGCTGGAAACATACTCTTTGTGGTCGCCTGCCGCTCCATTATAGAAATCGTTTTTGCCGTCCTGCTTGTTTTGATCGACCGCGCCAAACGGGTTTTTATTTGCAGCAGCTATTTTGTCCGCATAGGCATCGAGCATCGAGGCCGTATTTGTTATTGGCTGCGTAGTTTTTGGCATAACGCCCCCTAACCCATTGCCGAAAGTAAGCCCGGCAGTTAACGCCTGTTCATAAGCGAGTTCATCAGGCGATTTTTGCTGTGAATAGTTATAGTGCTGTCCTGCAGGCGGGTTGTTTTGGCTAATCATAGCCGCCCCGATGTCGCCCGGCAGACGTTCCCCTAATGTCGGCACTTTATCGGGAGTCTGTGCCGTGATAGGAACAGGAGCGTCGGGCACTCTCCTGATGGCATCGGGAAGCTGCTGCTCGTTAATTTCTACGCTATCCTCTCGCGCTGTCTGCTGTTGTTTCTGAGGCTGTAGAGCAAAAGCGAACGCTATAAGAATAATACCAATAGCAGCAACCAAAATACCTATGACCGGGCCTTTTTTCAGAGACCGGCCAAGAGGTTTGTCAAGTTTCAACCGGGAATCACCAGGGTCGATCCTCGAAGCGTGAACGTCATCGATGTCGCCCCCGGCTGTGTTTTTTGTATCTTCAGGCATGGTATGATTTCGGATTATCGTTATGAAATATCAAATCACTGGCGGGTGATTCTGACGATTTTCTGAGATTTCTCACCTAACCGCAGCTCGGCAACGTCGAAAAGACGATCTACGATGTAATAGTCCTTCTTTACACGGTAGTTGACGAGCTGTGCTTTTTTCCCTTTCCCGACAAACAATACCGGAGCCTCACGGTTGAGCATTGCCTTTGGAAACTGAATAAAGGTTTGCCGCCCGTCATCGAAAACCCTTAAAGGCTTCCAGTGCAGCCCCCGCCCCTTTTTCACATTCACATTGTAATTGAAATGAACAGTGTTCAAGTCAATGCCGGGAGCAATGACACGTTCATTCTCTGCTATCTGCATCTTGAGCGATTCTTGCGGATAGTTCCATGTTATGGCTGCCATGTAGGTCTCTTTGTAGCTGTGCAGCTCAATGTGATACGTGCGACGGTTGGTATTTATAACCATTGTGGTTTTCAATCCAGGCTTGGTCGGCTTGATGTAGACGTGCTGTTGCTCAAGCCCGTTCTTTACGCTTTTGCCGGTCCCTAAAACCCAACGGACCACATCGCCAGCTACCGGCGTACCGGTCATTTTTTCGCCCGGCTGCAACTGGATATCAGTCACACGCAAGGGAGCGGTGTAGACCTTGAAGAGGTAGCCAGGCACATAATCATAATTCATGATCGCGTTGGCATACCCGTATTTATCAGGCTTTTGTGAAGATCCTGTGTTGGCCTGGTCGATCACCTCCCAAGTACGGCCGCCAGCATGCCCCGTGCCGCCGACGAAGGCCAGCATAGCAATCAAAGCACCTGTGAACAATGACATTTTTTTCATAGTGAAGATTGTTGTTTTAGGTTATTTACTGCTGAATTTGTGTCCAGTGAAATTCGTCGATATAAAGGCCGATTGGGTTGGCAGCCAACTGCACCATCGTCTTTGGCTGGTTAATCAACACCTTGAATACACCCCTCCAACGGGTGTCGCCCGAAGGCAAACCACGAGCATCCCATTTCGATTCAATCCAGTCAATCTGCCAGCTATCCTGCGATACCGGCAACATCGAGGTAACGGTAACGCCTATCCTCTCATTTGCCGCCCGGACAAATGGGTCATTGTCCTGTACGTATTTGTCAAGCAGGTTTTTTGCTTTTGGAGTAATCAGCTTATAAGCATCGAGCCAGTGCTGTTTCAATACAGCTTGGTCAGATGATATTGACCGTGTGTCTTTAATGAAACGGTCAAGATGATACCTGATTGATGCATCATTGGGCTTATAGCCGTTATAAGAACGCCCCCCTGGTCCGCGATAAGAAGCGTTCCCATCATCAGCAATCTCAACGATATGAACTTGTTTCGGTTGTGCGCTGACATAAACAAGCCCGCCAATTGCCGGAAACGCGATAAGAATAAGAATCAGGATAGCAGTAAGCCGCCAGTTCTTTGCCTGAACTCTTGCCGATCCTATCCGCTCATCCCATTCCTTTGCCGCTTTCTGATAGGGGGTAACAGGCTTCCCCCCCTCCGGTGCACTAAATTTTCTTCCCATAGATGTAAGATTTATAAGATTAATGTTGTAGTTAATTAAAGTTTAGGGTTCGCGTTCCCGCCAGAGGGTCGGGCCTCGTCCGGCTGTGCCGACCTTGCAGCATGCATTGCTTTAGAATGCCATGCAGGTTTGCCGCTGCCCTTACCACCGCCGTCGCCTCCCCCTGGGCTACCCGGCTTATCGACACCTTTGCCGGGACCGGGACCGGGGCCGGTCGATCCCGCAGTTTTATTTGCAATCGCTCCCATCTGCCCTGATGTTGTCGTAAACTCTCTTGACTTAACTGCTCCTGCAGCAAGTTTCGTTAAACCGACTTTCGTTGCTGCTGCTGCAGCAATGGTCGCCCCACCAGCTACAATACCGGCTGCCATTGTGTTCTGAACCCCTGTTGCTGCTGATAGTGATGGGCTGCCAGCTACCAACCCTGCCGCCACGCCCGGAGCGTTCCAGGCAAGGAATGCGATAGCACCGGATATCATTACCATAGTTATCCCTGTTTCCAGGTTTGGTATGTCGGTAGGGATGGGAATAGTGCTAAGAATGGTCACACTCACCGCCACTATGAAGCTCAATACCATCAGCTTCACTCCTGAAGCGATAACCGCGCCAATAGATTTTTCTGCCAAAAACTTTGTCGGCTCGAAAAAACCGAAAGGCAGTAAAATTCCAACAAGCGTCAGAATCAAATAGAACTCAAGTACACAGTAGAAAATCTGCCATGCAATTATAACGAAAGCCAACATGGCCAATAACCACATAACCGCATAGGCCATGCCGTCACCAATTTCGAATATACCTTGTTGGCTGAGGGCGGTAGCTAATGGGGCTGTGATATTTAGGCCAATGTTTATTATGCGCGATGGGTCCATGAGCATATCTTGTGTCCCCGGTTGGCCTCCAGCAATCTCCCCCGCTTCTGCTAATGAGAATGCAAACGCCTTGGCAAGCATAGGAAAAGACTGCACGACCCAAAGCCAGACAAGTAAATACATCAACTTCTTCATCACATTAACAATCTGCTCCCCCCCTCCAAGCGCCCACCATAAACCCATCATAACGATCTCGATGGTCAGGAGAGCTCCGGTAAGCCACATGATAGCAGGCTGTAGATTACCCCAACCAGCGTTAAACGCCGCCAAAAAAGCCGCAAGCGTATCGGTTAATATTTGTGTGTTCATTCGGTTATACTTTTCACACTTATTTTAAAGTTGATGATTACTTCAATGAATGCGGCGGTCTGTGGTCGGTACGCTCCCCGCCATACTCATCAGTCATATGTTTTTTGAACTCGGCTTTTTTTTCCTCGTCGTCGGCGGTATTGTCTCCTGTATCGACATTTACAGTGCAGCCAAATGACACCAACGCACCAATGATGATGAAAAGCAGATAAACGGTGTTTCTGAGCTGTTTCATGATGATCCTTATTATTTTAAAGTTGACGACTACTGCAATGATTGCGACGGCCTATGGTCGGTACGCTCCCCACCATAACCGTTGACCATCCTCCTCTTGAACTCAGCACTCGCATCCTCTTTAGCGGCGGCCTGCGCTGCCAACGTCGCCGTAAGCCTTCCCGACGCTGCCAGATTGCCGGTCAGGTCTCCAAGCTGCTGCGATAATATTCCCATCATTTGATTCTGTGCCTGCAACTGCCGCACTTCCCCGTCCGCTCCCATCGAGCGCGAGAGAATATCATTAACTTCATCGTTGTACTGCTGCGTTTTCGAGACAAGCGTTTGCGCTTCCATAGCCGTCTTCGCGCTCTCACTCAGTTCTTGGTTCCAGTTTTGGAAATACCCCTCGAATTGGCTGAAGTCGATAGTATTCCAGTCTGTGCCTTGTGGAAATAGCTGGTTAAACTCAGAATCAATCTGACCGAGTGAGTAACCTATAGAGTTCAAATCGTTAAAGAGCTGGTTGTATTCGTCCGTCTGACTCTGCAAAAGGCTTTTGACCTGGTTGAATGCCTGAGAGTCAAGGCTTTGTAAAGTCTGCAACATTGCCTCATATTGACGAATCTGATTCTGGATTTGCGTCACCTGGTGGGCGACATCCTGTATCGTTTGTAAAGAGGTAATGGTGTTGCGTGATAGATTTGCAGCATCTATCACAGGCCACGCCGCCCTGACACCATAAGGCAGGAGGAAAAGAGACATGACCAGAAGGGTTAGGATTTTCCGTTTCATGTGTCAAATGTTTAGGGTTGTTGTTTGATTAGCGGCTTCAAGAATATCTTTAGCCCAAGAAAGACCCCGATGTTCAAGAATGGCCCCAGCCCTTTCTTGTTCCGGGGTATCCTCTAAAGAATCGAGAAATAGCTGATCTTCGGGGCTACTCATCCCTGCAAAAGCCAGGGCAACGGGACCGAGGTTCATGGTGAACATCCTGCGCCCGTTAGTAGAGCGGTAATAGTAGTCCCGTTTTTTCTGCGCATGGGTAAGCAGCCTGATTTCTGTTTCCGACAGGCCAAAGGTTTCATAGGCTCTTGCCATGCCCGGCGTAAGAGCTTCCTCGTCTGGCAGATAAATCTTGGTCTGACAAGCTGAAAGTATAGTCGCCATGATAGGCGATTCGGAGGCATCAGCCACTTCCTGCGTGGCAAAGACCACATAGACATTTTTCTTTCTGAGCGTCTTTAACCATGCCTGAAGCTGCTCCATGAATACCGGGTGTTTCAGGTACAACCATGCTTCATCGAGCACAAGCAGCGTCGGCTTCCCTGTGAACATTTGATCTACTCGATGGAACAGGTAATAGAGAGCAGGAATAACCGCCTCCTGCGCCATACTCATCAATGATCCCATTTCAATCATCTGCCAGAACCCGGCACTGAACTTTTCATCATCAGCATCAAAAAGCTGACCGTAATTACCCTGTATGGTGTACGGCCGCAAAGCATCCCGCACCTCTTTTGACTGTACGGTATCAGCGTAAACGGTCAACGTCCTGTGTGATGCCTCCTGTGAAGCAAGCGATTCAAGAGCTTGATCCACCTCCCGTTTTACAGTAGGATTGATCGGCAAACCTTGCTCTTGAAGCAGAAGTGTAATGAAGGTAGCCGCCCATATCCTTTCTGAATCCTCATCAATCCGGGAAAGTGGGTGGAAAGCCAAGGGCGCTTTCTCGCCGCCCGGCTCATAATAACTGCCTCCAACAGCCATTGTAGCGGCCCTTGCTGAACGGTCTTTGTCGAAAATCACTACTTGAGCATCAGGGTACTTGAGCCATTGCAACTCAAGCATCGTAAGCAAGGTGGATTTACCTGCTCCGGTCGGACCGATTATAAGCGTGTGGCCAACGTCACCGACATTTAAATTCAACCTGAATGGTGTGCTCCCGCTGGTCGTACACTGCATATGTGCCGTGCCATCACCACACACATCCTCAAGATGTTTGTTCTTTTCTCCTCCCGCCCACACTGCAGACACCGGCATGGTATGCGCCAAATTCAGAGTGCTCATGATCGGACGGCGCACATTCGGGTACACATGCCCCGGCAGAGAACCAAGCCAGGCATCAAAACTGTTCAGGGTTTCGTCCATGACCACGAACCCTCTGCTCTGAATTACCTTCTTGACTTCCCGCATCCTGCGCATTGCTTCATCAAGATCAGGATGGCTAACTGTGATAGTAGAAGTCATGTAACCGAAGGAAACAAGATCATCACCAAGCTCCTGCAAAGCGGCATCAGCATCAGCCGCTTTGTTCGAGGCATCATTATCAACAAGGGCCGCCTGCTCCTTGGTCGCCTCTTCTTTGAGTAGCGTCCATATATTCTTGCGCTTCGACCACCATTGCTTTCTGTATCGGTCAAGCTCTTTTTTTGCATCTTCTTTATCGAGAAAAATGTACCGGACTACCCATCGGTATTCGATGTTCAGGTAATTCAGATCATCAAGGATTCCGGGAAAAGAAGCAACCGGAAACCCGTTGATTGTAGCGGTTGGGATAAAGTTATCACCAAGCATGGGGATATCGCCAATGGTCAACGCCTGGTCCGGCAGGATGGCATCGAGATACATAGGCGTATCGAAACCCTTAACCTCATGACGATTCGTTGAAATCGTGCTGTGCAGGTAGGTAAGGGTTTCATCATCATCAAGTTCCTCGACAAAGCTGAAAACCCCCCTCATAATGTCGATCATTTCTTGAACGCCCTTCAAAAACTGCTCAACTTCCTTGTCATTAGCCGCCCTTTCATCCTTGGTATTGGGATCATCATAAAGCAGATCGGCTATCTTTCCGCTTTTGGATGATGGTAGCTGCTTGACAAACGTGATATAATATGCGCTCTCGAAATGCTGTCCTTCGGATTGGAACTGTTCTTTCCGTTCATAATCGACCAGCCAAGCCGCCGCCTGCCGCCATTGTGATGTAGGATAATCTGGCGCAACATATCGTTGTGCCTCAATAAACATTGACCACCCACTACCAAGCCGCTTTAAAGCGTTATTCAAACGTGCAACGGTAGAAGCAAGCTCCGAGTTAGAAGAACTGGCCAAATCCGGCCCTCTGAAGGAAACTGTTTTTTGCAAGCAGCTATCCTTCTGCAAAACAACTCCCGGCGCAATCAACGAAGCCCAGGGCAAATAGTCCGGGAGTCTTTTTGTCTGTTGTCGGTATTCTTTCAGGTTGAACATTACGGGTATAATTTTTTGGGAGTTTTTATAGCCCGTATAAAAACATCAAAGAAATACGGGTCTTTTTTCGTGACGAAAACAAGTCCGATATGAGCGATGATCCCCAAGGGCAATACCCATATCTGTTGAAGCCCCAGTCCTACAGCAGCAACAGCCGTCCATAGCAGAATCGCAACCGTCCGGGGCAGGCCCCCTAACAGAATCACTTCAGTTAGGGAGCGGTGAACAGGGGCATCGAAACCATCAATCATACGGCAAGCCCTCCGCCAAATCCCAAGAATGGCAGTCCCCATGAAACAGCGGCAAAGGTTATACTCAATCCGAGGACAACCCACAATACCTTCCTGATCCCGCCGCCGCCGTCCGAGAAAGCGATTGCAATACCTGCCCCGATGATTGCCATTGCACCGAGTACACGGGCAACAGGGCCGGTTAATGAATTAAGAAGCTGATTCAGCGGAGTTTCCCACGGCATACCGGCAGAGGCCGCATACACTGACTCAGGGACAATAGCTGCTGCCACCAATGCGGCAGCCATCAACATGGTTTTTTTCATCGTGTAGTGGATTTATTGTTGTTGTGAAAAAGATGAGCCGTTGAACGCCGGATCACCTTGTTTGTTGTCGGAAAAAATCCATCCTCTACCATGCTCCCAACCCCTAACCTCTAATACCCCACTGAGGGATCGACCTGCAGGATGAGAAGGATCGCGGCGAATGTGCACACACAGATCAATAGCATCGGCTATCAAACGATGGGGAGCTTGGGGAACCACTTCCTCTATAAGTTGACAAATACGGTCCAGCATGGTTCTGGCAGAATTGGCATGTACTGTTGCAAACCCAGGATGCCCTGTATTCCAGGCTTTGAGCATTTCGAGAGCTGAACCGTCGCGCACTTCACCAACGCAAATTCTATCTGGCCGATAGCGCATAGCATCCATGATGGCACGCTGATGGGTATAAACAGGTGGCTGTACAAGCACCTGCACCTTGTTTCTGGCGGCACACTGCAATTCGGGATTGTCTTCAACGATGTAGACCCTCTCACCAGTCTCGGCTATAATCTGTAGTAAAGCATTGGCGAGGGTTGTTTTCCCGGAGCCTGTACTGCCCCCGATCAAGACATTTTTACCCTGAAGTATCGCATCCCGTAAAAGCTGTGCATCCTCAGAACTGATTATTTCGCTCTTGACATAATCATCAAGCGAAAAAATGAATCTTGGAGGCTTGCGGAGCGCAAAGGTCGGAGCCTCGACAATCGGGGGAACGGTGGCCTGAACTCTCGCCCCCCACCTCGGCAACTTCCCTGACAATGAAGGGTTGTTTTCGTTCACCTCAGTCCCCATAGCAGCAGCAACAAGCCGGATCATTTGCCCGGCCTCGGAAGGAGTCATCGTTACATCGGATTCGACCAGGCCAACACCGACTTTTTCAATCCACACTTTTCCATCTGCATTCAACATGATCTCGATAACAGCATCGTCATCGAGAAATTTGTGTATAGGCTTGACTGCTGTACTCAAAGACGCCAAACGCCGATGTGCTGCAACTTCAACCATATTAAAACAGGAAAAGCAGTGAAATAAAAACGAATAATATACAAGAACAAATATAAAAAAATGTTGGGAACAAAGAAATAAATAGATTCAAAAATAAATACAAAAGTATACCTCTATAAGCAAAAAAAAGCCGCGCCTCCTGTGCCCGGCCTTTACAGTATTGCCCTGTAAGAACCCTATTCTTCCCCGGTATACGATGAAATAATGCTCTCTAAATCTGAAAGATCAGCGACACTTTCTTTGACAAGATGCTCGATAAGAGGCCCTTGTTTTGAAAGCAAACTACGGATCACATCCACAAAAGCCCTGTATCGTTTACCTGCCAATTCTTCAGCCGCATCCCTGTCTTTTTCCTTTATTTCAGGAGCATGTGCATACCATACCTTTACATAAAGGAGGATTATTTCGGTCATAATATGAAGATCTCGCTCCATCCTCTTGTTGCGAGATTCAAGTGATGTCAGACGCTTGAGGACGGCAACCGCATCATAGGAATCATCTAAATAGCAATTCAAGGCATCCTCTACAATACCGCTTTCAGTGCCGCGGCTTTTTTGAGCGAAATCCTTAAACCTGTCATATAGGTCAGGACTCAAATATGGCTGTATTTTCTGCTTCTTTCTTCCTCTTTTCAGTGATTTTTTGGACTGTTTCTCGGAACCGGGCATAGGGTCTAAATTTCAGTTTATAGAGGCAAATTGCCACCTTTTTCGGTTGTCGAAAGATCACGTATCCCCGCCTCTCTCAACCGTTCTTTATTCTTATCGCGTTGCGTTTGTCGAGATTTTTCCTGCTCGTTATCCTCCGCCGAAACCAACTTTTCTTGACTTAATTTATTCTTGATATCATCATCATCAGGCTCTATCGTGCGTTCAATATCAAGCTCTTTATCCTGCACAACCTCATCAGGATCATGCACAGGATTAGGGTTAGTCTCTTCTGAAGGTACAACGTTCTTACCGTCATCACCAAAAACCGACTCTGCAGAAGCATCAAAAACCGACTCAATATCTTCTCTCCTACCGCCCATTCCAACCCAAGGAGCTGCCTCCTTGTGTAATCCCTGTATTTGTGTCATTCTCTCTTTTCCTGATTCAGGCGCAGGCCGCCAAGCACGACCATCAAACCGCTTGTCCTGATAGTACATGAGCTTCTTTGCCCTATACGGCGGTATGCCTCCCACCAAAACCAATGCCTCGTCGCCCGGTAACTGCAATACTTCTCCGGGTGTCAACAAAGCACGAGCGTTTTCCTGAGAACTCACCATAATATGACCAAGCCAGGGAGCAAGACGGCTTCCTGCGTGGTTGACCTGCTGCCGGATCTCTGTAGCTTGCCCCAACATGTCAGATATTCGTTTTGCTGTACGCTCATCGAGCGCACCATACGTCACCCTCACATGCGAGTTATCGAGGATCGAGTTGTTCTGTCCGTATGCCTTTTCAATTTGGTTCAACGACTGAGCAATCATGAAGCACTTGATACCGTACCCGGCCATGTATGCCAACTCCGTCTCAAAAAAACCAAGCCTGCCAAGGCTCGGAAACTCGTCAAGCATCATCAAAAGACGATGCTTGTAGTGGGGCTTTGAAAAGTCCATTTTTTCAGTCAACCTTCTCCCCATTTGGTTCAGAACCAACCGCATAAGGGGCTTGGTTCTTTCGATGTCACTCGGCGGTACGACCAGGTAAAGCGATACCGGACTATTACTGTTCATCAAACTTGATATAGAAAAATCAGAAACCGCTGTGTTCCGGGCGATAATAGGGTCTTGGTAAAGACTGAGGAAACTGTTAGCAGTAGAAACAACACTTGAAAGCTCATTCTCTGATTTATTGAGCATTTCACGAGCGCATTTAGCAACGGTGGGATGCGGCCGATCTAAGAGATGAGGATAATTAAGCATATAATCAAGGGTATCATAAGTCCCTCTCGCCGGGTCGGAAAGGAAATTTGCGACCCCGTACAACGTTTTATCTTCTTCAGCGTATAGAACGTGCAGGATAACACCTACCAGCAAAGAGTGACCGGTCTTTTCCCAATGATCCCGCTTTTCTTTCGAGCCGTCAGGATCGACAAGAATATCAGCGATATTCTGTACGTCCCTGACTTCATGATCCTTTCTGATTTCCATGAGAGGATTGAAACGTACAGAATCATGAGCAGTAGGATCAAAGCATAAGCAATGTGAAAATTGCTGCCTCCAACCGGCTGTAGCGGTCCAGTTCTCTTTTTTGATGTCATAGACGATGCAGGAACCCGTCCATGTTAACAGTGTGGGGATCACCAGGCCAACACCTTTTCCGCTTCGAGTAGGCGCAAAACAGAATACATGTTCGGGTCCGCTATGCCGCAGAATATTCCTCCCCGGCTTATCCATCACCCACTTAACTTTCTGATTACCGCTATCATCTTCAATCTCTGAATGGAACTTTGCATCACCTGTTTGTGCAAGAATAACTCCAACATCACCCAACAGCCCGGCTTTATTCAACTCATCCTTACTCGCCCAACGAGCAGTACCATAAGCCCCTTTATTCTGTTTTTTCTTGGCCCTTCGTATCGCCAGCACAACCATCACCCCAAACATCAGAAACACCGAAACATAGGTCAACACAAAAGCCCTCTGGAAAACATCGGGCGCATATGCGCCGTAATGGTAATCCCAGAAGAACCACTGCCACGGGAAATATACCGGATAGCCGTTAAGGATAACGTAAGGCTCTCCAAGCTGCTCTTGATACCCCAGGGCGTAGGCAACCCATTGCGTGGTTCCCCACAAACCGCCGATCAAAAAAAGTATTCCGGTGGCCACATGACCATAAAACACATTAATGCTTCTTACATGCTTCTCCTTCTTCATCGTCCTATCCCTTTTGATCTGTTGATGTTGATTTGCCTCATCATCCACCGCCCTTGCCCGCTGCGCTCGATCTGCACCTGCTTGCCGTGAAAGTTGTCGTACTGTCTTTTCCAAGGCAGCATAGAAAACTCATGAGTTTTCTCGTTCATAATAACAGCATACCTTCTTCCGCTGGCCAAGGCTCCTGTGTCTGACAGCTTACCCTCATTCTTTTCCCCTGCAGCCGTCCTGTACTTATATCCGGTTTGCTTTTGGAGATTTGCAGCATAATCGTTCTTCTCAAGCTCTGTAAGCTTCTTTGTGCGCCACTGATCCCCTGGCTCAATACCAAGCTCTTGCTGCAGGAACATTGCCCGCCGACCTATAGCCTCCCGCGCTTCCTTTCCAAATCCGGCCTGAGCATAACCTTTCACTCCCCCACCGTCAAAATGCTTATCCAACCAAGTATTACCCCGATAGGAAACTTGCTCCTGAACGGTTAAGCCAGTTTCTTTACCGAACTTTTTGACCACTTTCGGGCCTTCTCGATCCATCATTTCAAGCCGTTTGGTCAATGCAGGATCGACCGCCCAAGAAGTATCGGAAAGCTGTGTAGCAAGACCGTACCTAACAAGGCTTGCCATACGCTTTTTATGTGCCTCGACATAATCATCAGCATCAATGGTCATTTTATCGACCGTAACCGTATCACCAGCAATCGACGCTCGATGAATAGCACTGTCATAAACACTCTCGTTCCCTCCTGCTATTCGTTGTATATTCTTATCACTTGGTTTACTCCAACTTTCAGTTTCACTCTTAACGCTTATAATATCGCCTCGCCTTATACCATGCCTTTCAAAATCACGGTGCGATATCTCGACATAGTAAGCCTCGTTGTGCGGCGTTTCCACAACCATGTAAAACCTATCATACAGCTCGTTACTCAGTCCTATATCCGCAACCCTGCCAGAGACAGCTCCCGTATCGAAAATTCTACGGTGCTCCACGTCTACCTCGGCAGCATTTAAAACCTTCATCTTATCATCCTGAACTTTGATAGATTTTAGCTCTTCCTGCCAATTCTCTGCCAACTCCCATTGATAGCCTCCCTTATGGTTTGCAAGCCCCAGCCGCTGAAGGTATTTCAACCTTTCGTGCAATCGTTCGCGCCTATACTTCCCTACGTCCTCCCCGCCAAGATCAACGCTATCGTTCTCCACATGTTTTTGAATATTCCTATCGAGACTCGTTACTCTGGATTCGGTCACTTCCTTATCAAGTTGTCCCTCAAGCTCAATCAGATGACGCTTTCCCAATTTCCTCTCGACAATCTCTGCCCCCCGCGCTCTGACTCCATGACTGATATATTCAGGATCAATCCTTACTTCTCTATCATTTTTATCAACCCCCCGCACCACAATATGAACATGAGGATTCTCAGTATTGTAGTGACAAACCGCCCCCCATTTTAGCTCTCTACCTAAATCCTTCTCGACTTCAACCATCAAGTCATTTGTGAACTGTTTAAGGTCTATATACTCAGCATCTTCAGGAGAAATAATGAAGCGAAACTGCCGTTTTTCACCGGGTATTTTTTCAGTCAAAGACTCCCGCTCAAAATCTTGTTCATTTCCGAACAATTCACCTTTCCCGCCTTCCTTTTCTACACCGTCCCTCTCTATGTACTTCAAATGCGCCTGAGACGCATCCCAACCGTTCTTTGTCATCTTCACGATCCGGGCTTTCACCACTACTCTCCGAGAAAACTCATGAGGCCGTGACGTTGGCCTGACAGACGAATAGTAGCCCTTTCTTTTAGATGGCATACGAATCCTTCTGAGGGTCGAAAGCGATGGGGTTTTTTCTGCTCTTACCCGTTTACCGAACTTCGGCTTGAAACCCCTATCATCATTACCTAAGAATCCATCTGAGTTAATCATGTATACCAGTGTAACTATATTCAAAAAAA
>RRYU01010230.1_pt1 | contig 18797 bp, 13 predicted proteins | sample 2162651 | NCBI WGS metagenome assembly RRYU01 (sample SAMN10267283, study PRJNA491782) | microbial mat metagenome | isolation source: biomat in the production well | place: Japan: Minami-Kanto gas field, natural gas well KTG3 | collected 2017-06 | reverse complement strand
TGATATTTCTTGGGCAAAACTAGAATATGTAGTTGGTGCTTCATGTGATTTTAGTGTTCCCCTAAAGCCTCTTTTAGACGAAAATCAAAACAACATAAGCACAACTTACGGAGTTGTGGGGATAGAAAATGATAATGAATATCAGATAGGTACAAGTACAGGAATAATAACTTCAAGTGGCTCCAATACTATTAATTTTGATTGGCTCTCTGGTTCCCAACTTCCTTCCGCTGACGGTGTTTATTGTTTGCGTCTCACAGTTAGCGATAGTATTGATAATCAAATATCTCCAGCGACTACAACTGTTTATATAGATAATGTTGCTCCAAGTATCCCAGGAAACCTCTCAGTTTATGATGTTAGTGGCTATTCGGCTACTCTGACATTTGGAATACCTAGTGCTGACTCTAACTTTTCTGAATATAAAATATTTTACAAAAAAAACACCGGTGGAATTACAGAGAGTGACCTGCAGTTTAATAAGTTTAATGATTTTAATTTAGGTTACGCTGACTATAATTCAGCTACTTCTACTACTATTGTAAATCTCTCTCAAAGCACAGATTATTTTTTCAATATTTGGGCATACGATACATACGGAAACAAGTCACAAGCAACTGAAATATCTTCTACTACCCTACTTATTTTATCTGCCACCTGGAGAGAAGCAGAGGATGTTAACGATCCGACACTTTCTGTGCCAATAGGAAGAGAGGATCCAATACGATTGAGGGTTTCAATGGCAAATACTGGTGATACTGATATTTCTAACTATTCTTTCCAACTTGAATATGCTATTAAAAATACTACTTGTGAAGATGCTTCTTCGTGGGTAGTGTTGCCAGATGTGGCTACTTACGAACACCTTGAAATGATAGATAGTATTTATTTTAATGATCAACTTGAAACAGCTCAAAGACTTTTAAATGAGGAAGCATATAATTTTGTTCCTGGTTATATGGTTGAAAGCCCGGGTGCTACATCTAGTCCTATAAATCTTCTGCCTGGAGACTATACGGAGGTAGAATATGCCTTTAGACCATCACAGTATTCTAGTGCTGGAAATGTTTATTGTTTTAGAGTAACGAATGAGGGTGAGGCGGTAGAAGTATACAATAAATATCCGGAATTAAGCTTGGCTCCACCAGTAGAAGGAGACTTTGTAAGCGCTTTACAAAAAAACGATGGTTCTGGAAAAGTTGATATTTCTATTCAGGTGGATGATGCAGCTGGAGACTTGGTGCAAGCCAAGATAGAGTATGAAGAAGGCAATACTTGTGATTTTGCAAGTTCCGAAAAGCTAATTTTAGATCAAAATACTACAAATATATCAGCATCTTATGGTCAGCCTCTAATTGATAACGATTATTTTTATCAAGTTGGGACAAGCTCAGGGATGATAGTGACAGCAGCTGGAACAAATATTGTTGATTTTGACTGGCTTTCCAAGCTTAATGTAGCAAATGCTGATGGCACTTATTGTCTTCGTCTGACTACTTATGATGGTTTTGAGGAGCAATTAATTCCTGCTACAACCACACTTGTTATTGACAATATAAACCCAACCACCCCCGGTGATTTATTTGAAGCAGGTAAAACAAGTAATAGCATTACACTTGGCTTCGCTACTAGTACTTTTGATACTAATTTTAGCGAATATAGAATCTATTACAAAGAAGGATCATCCGGCGTTACTAGGTCTGATTCTCTTTGGGGTAAAGATGAAGATCCTAACCTAGCTTTTATAAATTTTAATGGGGCAACCACTACCACCATCACAGGACTGCAAACCAATTTTCAATATGTATTTAAATTATATGCTTATGATGAATATGGAAACTGGGTAGCTTCAGAAAATGAAGTAAGTGTTATTATAAAATATCAAGCAATTACCGAGGATTGGCAATGGTTTCATGATGAACAAAGTGAAACACCAACCTCAAGCGCTGCATCACTGAATACAACGCCAAACAATATTACAGATGGAGCAACTATTAAGCTAAGGTTGGGTATTCGTGAAATAGAGGGAATAGCTGGTGATAATGTTAAGATTCGTTTGCAATATTCAACTTTTTCGGACTTTTCTTCAGATGTTCATTTCCTGGGTGAACGTGGTTCTCAGGCTGTTTGGATATATGGAGACGGAATAGATGAGGATAATGACCCAGTAACAACACCACTTATTCCAGGAATATTGCTTGGTGGTACTCATAATGAATCTGGCGTCTCAACTACAACTTATGATATACCTGCTGGGAATATAGGTGAGTGGGAATTTACTGTTAGAAATAATGGGGCAACAGAGTTTGTAACTTATTATTTTAGAGCTTATGACAATAACCTTGGAGAAGTAATACCTAAAAATAGCGAAAAAAGTTTCCCCAGTATAATCACTACCGAAGGAACTGTTGAATACGCCATATCCGGGTTCAATGCCGGTCAGTCTACTGAAGGAGTAACCGCTAATATTAGTACAACACCAAATAGCATCCCATTTGGAACACTAGTTCCTGGAAGTGATGCTATTGCTGTTCAAAGATTTAATATTAGCACAAATGCAGGGACAGGATATCAACTTCTTGTTTATCAAACAAATGAACTTATTAGTAATAGTGGAAAATATATAGAGCCAGTACCTCACTCCAATGAAGAGCCGGCTGCTTGGCCAACTATTGTTGATCCAAGCGCTTTTGGATATCATACCAGTGATAGTAATCTTTCCGGAATAAATCCATCTAGATTTGCGCCCCTAAATACCTATGCTCGTCTAGAAACTGCTATGAAAGAAGTCTCTTTTAGTCAAATTCCGGTAGAAGGAAAAATTGTAGACCTTGTATATAGAGCTAATATTTCACAAAATCAAGCCGCTGGAATATATAATACGCAGATAGTATATATTCTTGTGCCAGCTTTTTATTAGCTACTACTAATCAACAAATCTTTTTTGATTGTAGATTAGAGATATTAGATTAGGGATTAGTGATAATAGATTTGAGAATAAACTCTAAATCCTAAATTCTAAGCCCCAAAAAAGTCAAAAATTAAAAAATCCCCTCTTGAGAGGGGTGGCAGCTCCGCTGACGGGGTGTGTAAAGATTGGTGCGATAAATACGAAAAACACACCCCGCCCTGTCGGGCACCCCTCTCGGAGAGGGGAATAATATGTAATTCTTGATGTTGTCAGACACAATCTATTATACAGTTACGAAATTTTTTTATTATTGCTTATTGATCATTGAAAATTCATTGAAAATTAGAAAATAGAAATTGAAAATTATTGAAAGTTATTTCAGTATATGTTCTGTTAATAACTTTTAGTTAATATTTTATTAAAACAAATATAAAAGGATTTTTTTATCTTATTTTAGCCAATATATTGAATATAATTTCACGGGTTATTGACGAAATTGGTATATTAGTGTATAATGGTAATATAAGGTAAAAAAAGGAAAGTTCATTGACAATTTAGAAAAAAATCAAAAAATAATATTTGCGAAAAACAAGCAAATATCAAAAACAAAAAGCAAAAATCAAAAGAATGTGAAAAACCATTCATTTAGGTAGTACAAAATTCTAGTTATTTTGTATAAAAAAATGCTTTTTGTTAATTCAGAAAGCATTTTTTTATTGCTTTCTAAAAGGTCGAGTGAAAAAGTTAGAGAAAGTGCCAAATCTTTAGCACCCTAACAAAAAAATTTAAATCCTTAAATAAAAAATAAAAAATAAAAACAAAAATTATGAAAAAACTTAAAAAAAGAATAGTCATCGGCATAGTGATGCTGTCGCTGATGACCATGTATGGAGCCTATCCGGCTATTCCATACGCCAAGGCTGTAGAATCTTTAGTTGATATATCTGATACAATTACTGATTCAGATCCAGGAGCCTCTGCTACACACACAATTACTTTTACTACAATTACACCTTTAGTGGCCACTGATAAATTAATATTTATGTTAGATGAAGATGATGATGATTTTTCAAATATATTAAATGCTAATGTTACTTGTCCCACTAATTCTACTTCTACAGTTTCTGGTAACACTATAACTTGTGAAGCCACTGCGCCTATAGCTGCTGGAGCCCAAACTTTTGTAATTACAGATGTTGTAAATCCAGCTGCGGGAATGTATAGAATGAATGTGTATACAACAAATAATGCTGAAAATATTATTTATGACCAAGCTTATCCAATGGTTGCAATCGTAGATAATGTTTTGATGACAGCTAGGGTTACATCTACTCTAAACTTTACAATTTCAGGAACAACTACTTCAGCTGTAGTAAATGGAGTAAATTGTACTGTAGATACTGCCGCTTCTTCAACTCTGCTTGATTTTGGAACATTGGAAGTTGGAACATCAACTACAGTTTGTCAGGAATTAAGCGTTGTTACAAATGCAGATGAAGGATATACTGTAGTAGTTTATCAGGATGATGAGCTTAGATCAGCTCAAGGATCATCCATTAACAGCTTTAAAGATGCTGCTGACGGAACTGGTACAACCACAGCTCAAATTTGGGCAAGTCCTTCTGGAATAATTGATCAATACGATACTTATGGCCATATGGGGCTTACTTCAGATGATCCTACTCTTTCAACAGGAGATATCTTCGGAGCTACTGGCGATTCAAGTTTATATGTAGGTTTTAACGGGTACACATCTGCTAATGCAGTTGAGGTTATGTACCACGATGGTCCAGCTGACGGCAATACAATAGATAAAGGTAAAACATTGGTAGCTTATACAGCAGAAATAAGTGCTCTACAAGAAGCCGGTGATTACCAAACAACAATTACTTACGTTGCTACTCCTACTTACTAAACCAGACAAGCAAATTCATATAACATAAAACATGTAACAAAATTAAGACTAGAGTTCTACTGGGACTCTAGTCTTTTTTGTTTTCTGCAAATCTACATCTACTAACGAATCTACAAATTTTCTACAAATCTACAAATGGTATTTGATTAGAGATTAGAGATAATGGATTAGAGAATAATTATTAATTTCTAATTTCGATTGAATGTTTAATGATTAATTTTAATTGTTTTGAAATTAAAAATTAGTTATTCATTCAAAATTCGAAATTAATAATTAGAAATTCATTTGTAGATTTGTAGTAAATTTGTATATTCGCAGAATGTCTGTGGATAAGATTTATTAACAGAAATAAAAAAACCAAATGATACTTTAAAAAAACTGCAAGAAACGGCTTTAATATTGGGTTATTATTGAAATTTTATAAAAATTTTATATTTGTGCATAAACAGTTAATAAAATGTTAAAAATATGTTATAATAAATGCAATTGTTTATACTCGGGGCTGTCCACATGATCCCCATGCGGCAAAAGGTCGACCCGGCAGGATAGGCAATTGAAAACAAGCTTGTTTTTAAAAAATTAATATTTTCAATTCCCATGAAAAAATTAAGAAAATTACTTACGATTCTTATTGTATTTTCAATGGTGACTTCCTTTGCTTATGTACCACAAGCAAAAGCAGCTTCTTTAACTGATGTTAGAGACACAATCTCTACTTCAGCTCCAGGAGTCGCTGCAAGTCACACTATAGATTTCACAACAGGAATAGAACTTGATAACGGAGGTTATGTTGAGATAACCTTTGATGCAGCGTTTGGCACTATTGCTGCAGATACTGATATAAATTGTGGAGCAGGTGGTACAGCCACTGGGTCAACAACCAATATTGCTATCTGTACTTATTCTCCTTCATATGCCACTGGAACCAAGCAAATTGTAGTCAACAATATCACTAATCCAACAACTGGTTTTTATGATATTGACATTGCTACTTACTTAGCTAATGATTCCATGCAAGAGAATGCCAAGGTTATTGTTGCTATTGTTGACACCGTTACTGTAACTGCTCATGTTGATTCAACTTTGACTTTTGCAGTTGCTGGTGTTAATGAAGGTGTGGCTATAAACGGCTATAACACAACTGGAACATCAACTGCTTCTACTACTCCTTTTGGAGATTTGGATCCAAATCACGCAGGTCCATATGTTATCGGTCAACAATTACAAGTCACAACCAATGCTTCTGAAGGTTTTGTAGTTACTGTTACTCAGAACGGAAACTTCCAGACAGCAGCTGGGGCTATCATTGATAGCTTTGTGATGGGTTCGGCTACAACCACTCCGACATCTTGGTCTGCTCCCGTTGCAGACATTGATGTTGAGAGCACTTGGGGGCATTTTGGTATTACTACCGATGACAATGACGGTTTGGGCGGTTTAACAGCTTATGGAAGTCAAGAATTTACCGGATTGACTGTTGCGTCACCTACAACTGTTATGGCTCACAATGGACCTTCTTCAGCGAGTGCCGAAGACAGAGGTTTAACCAATGTCGCTTATGCTGTTGAGATTTCTGCTTTGCAAGAAGCAGGAGATTACTCAACAACTCTGACATATATTGCAACACCAACATACTAATGCGCAAGGTATAACGCATAATATAGGGTGAAGCAAAACGTGAAAAATTAAGACTGAAGCTCAATTGAGTTTCAGTCTTTTTTTGATATTAACGAATCTACAAATTTGCTACAAATATTTTTTGATTAAGGATTAGTGATAGTGGATTATAGAATAATTAATAATTACTTCAGTCAGCTGGTTTAAAATTTATTAATACCAATTTAGAGTATAAAATAAAACTAAAACAAAACGAGATTCTCACGTCGCTTTGCTCCTCAGAATGACAGTTCTATATTTGTGGATTTGTAGTAAATTTGTAGATTCGTTAGTAGTTGTAAAAAGTCCCAAAAATTGGTAAAATATAGATAAATTTATATAATAAGTTATTAATATATTTACAAAAAAAGAAGCTATTAAATTTTGATTATTTGATTTAATATTGGCTTTTTTGGGTGTAATTATTTTTTTTAAAATGCGTAAAAATTATTTTGGAGTGTTTACTCTCTTTTTTCTTTTTGTATTTTCTTTTTTAGTCAATGAAGTTTCTGCTCAAAACTCGGGAGAGGGAGTAAAAATAAGTCCCGTTAGAGTGGAGGATTTGGTAGATCCGGGGCAAGTTCTTATGAAGACGGTGAAGGTTACTAATGAGGCAAATGTTCCAAGAGAAATTTATGTTTTTTTGCGCGACTTTAAGGCAGAAGGCGAGTCTGGACAAGCCAAACTTATTGAGCCAGGCTCGGAGAGTGGTTCTTTTCTTGCCTCATGGATTCAGGTAGCGACAAGTGGGACTCCATTTCTTCCTAATGAAACGAAAGAAATGTACTTTTCTATAAGGGTGCCAGAGGAAGCGGGCCCGGGAGGATATTATGGAGCGGTTGTTTTTGGAACAAAGCCTCCAGAGTTTATGGCAGAGAGTGCTGACAGGGGAGCTGGCATGTCTATAGGACAACAGGCAGCAACACTGGTCCTTCTTCAAGTAAAAGGAGATGCTAATGAAAGCGCTGATATAAGAGAATTTAGCACAGACAAAGAATACTATAATACTCCTTTTGAAGTTAAGTTTCTTACCAGAATTGAAAATAAAGGGAATGTTCACGTAGCCCCTGTTGGAACCCTGACTATTAAAAATCAGTTTGGCAAAGTAGTAAAAGAAATAATTTTTAATGAAAGAGTTTCCAATGTTCTTCCAGGGACCTTTAGGAGGTTTGAACATACTTGGGCTGACGACATGGCTTTTGGGAGATATACAGCGACAGTTGGTTTGACCTATGGAACTCCTGCAAATCTTGGTGGTCAAGGAATGCAGTCACTTTATATGGAGAGAACTTTTTGGATTTTTCCTTGGAAGATAATTGGGCTTAGTGTTCTTTCAATTCTTTTGCTCGTAGCTATTTTTTGGATACTTTTGCGAATCTACAAAAACAAAGCTATAAAAAAAGCCATGGAAGATGCTGGTTTGGCTGAAGTAAAATATGTTAAAACCTATGAAGGACCATCCCCTAGTACTCATTTGGCCTTGATAATTTCTGTGGTAGTCGTTTCTGTTCTGCTTCTTCTTGGAATAGTTTATGTAATTATTTTTGTTTAGTATGAGAAAATATTTGCTCTTAATCTTTTTTTTCTCTTTATTGCCAAATTTTTCTTTTGCCCAAGTAGAGGGATCATTGGTTTTGACACCCGAGGTCATAAATGAAGAAGCGGCCCCGAGAGAAATGCTTGAATATGCTCTAAAATTCAAAAATGATAGTGATAGGAAAATAAATATTTATCCCATTTTAGAAGATTTGAAAAAAGAGACTGGGGTAGATAGAAATAATCTTCAAAAAAGACAATATCTCCTAACGGAATGGATAAGTATCCAAAGAAATTCTATATCTATTGATAGTGGTGCAGAGATAAGTCTGCCCCTTGAAATAGATATTAGTTATGACGCTATTCCCGGTGATTATTACGCTAGCATTATTTTTGGTATAGGTTCAAATATTGTTGAAGCTCGGGAAAGTATTACTAAACTAAACCCGCCAAGACTTCTTTTGAATATAAAGGTTGATGATCAGAGCATAGAGAAAGGTGCAGTTTTGAAATACTATCCTAGCAAGAAGATTTTTACTGAAAAAAATCCAACTCTATTTTTGATTTTAATAATTCTGGAAATGTTGACTTAGTTCCTCGCGGTAATGTTTATATTTATAATAAAAGACAACAAGAGGTGGGGATGATTGAGATTAATCCTGAATCTACACAAGTTTTAGCTGGAGAAAATTATCTTTTTGAATTAAAAGGCGACAACAATCTAAAAATAGGAAGATATAGAGCGAGGGCTATTTTAGAATACGGTGACAAACCAGTCAAGGAAATAACAGACACAATTTATATAATGGTTATTACCTTGCCATTTATACTATTCTTTGGAATAGGCACTCTTCTTTTTATAATACTTTTAAGTAGCTTGATTTATAGAAAAACTTATAATCACAACCACCATCAAGTAGAAAATATAAATCAAATAAAAAAAATACCTATAACAAAAAACACCGATCGGGGTGAAGTAATTAATTTGAAAAAACAAGAATGAAAAAATATTTTTTAGCAATTTTATTTTTTGTTTTTATTTCCTTGCCGGTTCATGCCCAGGAAGATAGTTTGAAAATGACTTTGACTCCACCTCTTATAAAAAACAATATGAATCCGGGAGAGTCTTGGATGAGTAATGTGAAGCTTGTTAACAATAATAAAGAAGAACTTGTTATCTATACAGAGATTGTAAATTTTAAAAGCGGTCCTAATGGAGGGGTGGAGTTTATTTTTGATGATAGTGAAATAAGCGAAGGTGATAAAACAGGCTATTTAAAAGATTGGATGCAAATTCAAGAGGGGCCATTTACTATTCCTCCTTTTGAAAATGTTGAAATTCCTTTTCAAATAAAGATCCCGGAAGATTCAGGGCCAGGTGGGCACTATGCGGCTATTTTGGCCGGGACTAAGCCGGCTAGTTCATTTGATGGTTCTGGTATAGGGATATCTTCTATGATTTCCTCCTTGATACTTATAAATATTTCTGGTGATGTAGTTGAGTCTGGAAGAATAAGAGAGTTTAGTACAGACAAGACTTATTATGATGATCCTGAAGTAAAAATAAAATTAAGATTTGAAAATACGGGAAATGTTCATCTGCAACCCAAGGGCAATATTACAATAAAAAATATGTTTGGTGATGAAGTTGGTTTTATAGATATAAATAAAAATACGGCTTATGGAAATATCTTGCCGGGAAGCACAAAAACCTGGGAATTCCCATGGAAAGGAGAAAAAGGAATTACCAAGATGGGGAAATATAGTGCTGAAGTAAAGGTTTTTTTTGGTGAAAAAATAGCGGAAGTAGATACGAGGATTTTTTATTTTTGGTATGTTAATTTCAAAATAGTGGGCATTATTCTGGGGAGCATTCTCGGGTTTATAATTTTTATAATTATAATAATCAAACTTTATATTAGGAGGGCTATAAAGCTAAGTCAAAGAGAGATAGAAAAAATAAGAAATAATAATTTTCAAGCAGAAAAAGTGAATGAAAAAAGCGGTCAAATCAATAATTCAAATAAAGAAGAAAAAATTATTAATCAAAGAAAAAAGGAAAGTAAAATTGTTGATTTGAAAGAATTAATGAAAAACAAAAATGACCAAAACCATTAATCTAAAAAAAGAAAGAAAAAAGTTTCTTGGAAAAAGGGAGATAATTATTTCCGTTTTGGCCTTGGCTCTTACTACCGCTGGGATTAAGGCTAGTGATACTTATTTTGGTAGTGATTCTGATTCAGCACTTTGTCCTCCTGAGATGGTTTTTGTTCCTTCCTCTTCTGGCGGTTTTTGTATAGATAGGTTTGAAGCCTCGCCTGGCGAAGACTGCCCTAATAAGGAAGCTGTTTCTCAAAACACTTCTAGAGAAAATTTGGCAAGATCAACTTGTAAACCCGTTTCTTCTGAAAATGCTCTCCCTTGGGTATATATTTCTCAAACTCAGGCCAGAGAAGCTTGTGCTAGAGCCGGCAAAAGATTGCCAACCAATAAAGAGTGGTATATGGCCTCACTTGGAACCCCTGATAAAAATTCTTCTTGGACTCAATCTGACTGCCAAGTAGATAATAACTGGACAAGACAACCTGGAGAAACAGGCAGTGGAGAGAATTGCCTATCTTCATTTGGGGCTTATGATATGATAGGAAATATTTGGGAATGGACTGATGAGGTTATCAGGGATGGCAAGCTAAATGGAGATAATTTACCTGAGCAAGGATATATTTATGAAGTAGACGACAGGGGGATAGCCATGAAAACAAGCATTGAAAGAAGCACAGATTATAGTAATGATTATTTTTGGTTAAATAAATCAGAAACAAGAGCAATAGCGAGAGGAGGGTTTTATTCAAACAAAGATCAAGCAGGTATTTATTCGGCTTATCTTGTTCCAGCCCCTTCTTATGTTGGAGTGGGCGTTGGGTTTAGATGTGTGAAGTGAAGTCGTGAATAATGAATCATGAATCAAGAAGCATGAAGAAAAATAAAAAAACTCATAATTCATACTTCATGATTCATTATTCAAAAACGATAGTAATTAATAATAAAATAATAAGAGTAACACATCAGGAGGAAAATGTTGCATAAATAAATATATGTTAAAAAGAACCGTAAAATTTATTCACAATCTTAGATTATTTTTGTTTGCTTTTATTTTGGTTTCTTTCCTTTATACTGTGGGAGTAAGTCCTATTGATTTTACAAAATATATGGGAGCGAGCTTTTCCTCAGCTGTCGGGATGACTTCAGAAGCCAATGTGCCTCCCAATCCTTTTAATACTCTCGCTCTTCAATTGAAAGAAAAGGAAGAGAGACTTGATGCACGCGAGGCGCAACTGAATGAAAGGGAATCACAAATTCAGTCTCCAAACTATGTTCTGCAAAACAAAATTATCTGGGGAATGATAATAGGAATTATTGTTTTGTTTATTTTGATTTTAGTTAATTTTTTCTTGGATATAAGAAGAAGAAAATTAAATAAATAATTTTAAAATAGTGATTTTTTTAAAAAAAATATTTAAATATTTACTTGTAATGATTTTTTCTACACTTTTGGTGACCCTTGGAATTGATGCTGCTGATAATTATGATAATTTGTCTCAGTCTATAGTTGCTAAAACTCTTTTTGGTTCTTCTGGGCCTTGCCCTCCTGATATGGTTTTTGTTCCTTTTGAAAATGGTGATTTTTGTATAGACAAATATGAAGCCAGTCCTAATAAAAAATGTCCTGTTGAAGTACCAAAAAATCAACAGGATACTAGAATTAATTTGACTTCAGCAGGTTGTGGAGCTCTGTCAGAGGCTGACAAAATTCCTTGGGCATATATCTCTCAGGCCCAAGCAAGAGAAGCTTGTGTCAAGGCTGAGAAAAGACTGCCTAGTAATGAAGAATGGTTTGCTGCTTCTCTGGGAACTCCTGATATAAAAAATTCTGACTGGGAGTCTGTAGATTGTCATCTTTCTTCAAACTGGTCAGAACAGCCCGGTAGATCAGGCACAAGTGATTTATGTCAATCAGCTTATGGTGCTTATGATATGGTCGGAAACGTTTGGGAATGGGTTAGTGGAGAAATTATAGATGGGAAATTCAATGGGAGGGAACTGCCAGAACAAGGATTTGTCCGCGAGGTTGATATAAATGGTTTGCCTATTTTTACAGACAGAGGGCAAGCAGACCCTAACCACGGAGAGGATTATTTATGGATTAGAAATTCAGGCATCAGGGGAATGGCCAGGGGTGGTTTTTGGGATAATAAAAAAGAGGGCGGTATATATGCTAGTTACCTTGTTTCCGAGCCTTCTTTTGCAGGTAATGGTATAGGGTTTAGGTGTGTAAAATAATTTAATAAAATGAAATTTTTTAAGAAAACAAAAATAATAATAATTTTAGCATCAATGTTGTTTTCTTTTGGAGGAGATATTTCGGCGAGAAGTCTTATTAGTATTAGCGATTTTATATCAACATCAAGGCCAGGTTATCCAGCTAATCATACTATTATTTTTAAAACAACAGAAGCTGTTCCGCCTGGAGGGAGAATTAGAATTTCTCCTGAGCCCGGAAATTTTTTTATACCCATCGGTTTAAGCTATTTGGATATTGATTTTGCTACCAGTGATCAAAGAGATGGAGAATATACAGAGAGGAATTTATTTTCTTTTCCTATAATTTCAGCAGATGGCGTTTCGGTTGTTTCAGGTTCAGTCTCGCCCTCTATAGTAATAACTTTAAGAAATAGTTTAGGAATTTTGGCAGGAGAATATGTTAGGATAAAAATTGGTGATAATGCAGTTTTTGAAAGTAGCGGAACAGAACATATTTATAATCCTAATATAGTTGATTCATACAAAATAAAAGTTGAAACTCTTAATACTGCCGGCGCCTTGATTGATTATGCTGAACCAATGATAGCTATTGTTAATCCAGTTGCTATTTCTTCTTATGCTGCCAAGATAAGATCAAGGGGCTCTCCATCAGGTACTCTAACATTTGGGACTACCGCTACTATCTTGTCTTTAGCAACGAACTATGAAGCTGATTGTCGTTATTCTACTTCTTCAAGCACTCCTTATGCCCTAATGACAGATAGTTTTTCTTATACAGGAAATTATTTTCACTCAAGAACATTGGCTGGTCTTACCGGTGGTTTTCATATTTATTTTGTACGTTGTCGTGACTCTCTTGGTGTAGATGATCTAGATGATTATCCAATTTATTTTTATATAGAAGCACAAGAAGGTGAGTCAGGGAGCGGAGACAGTGATGCTACTACTACTTATGATGGCACAGAGGGTAGTGCTGGAGACGGAGAGGGATCATCAGACACAGATGATGGAGGTAGCGGCGGAGGTGGCGGAGGTGGTGCCGGCGGAGGCGGTGGCGCTTCATCTGGCTCAATGCTTCCATATGATGTACCCCCAGGAGACCCGGCCATTAAATTTTCCGGATATTCATATCCAAATAGTAGAGTTTCTTTTTTGATTGATGGAACATTAAACCAGACTGTTACTGCTAATAGCACAGGAGTTTTTAATGTAAATATTGATGAAATAGCTCGTGGTTTATATACTTTTAGTTTTTGGGCGGAAGATGCTGATGGCAACAAATCAACTAACTATAATACTACTTTTTACGTTGAAGAGGGAACGAAATCATCTGTTTCTGATATATTTTTATCACCAACCATAAATACAAGTAGTAAGGAAATTAATCCAGGCGATGCTATGGAGTTGCGAGGTTACAGCGTTTCTGATACTTATACCGAAGTTTGGTTTTACCCATATATAGATAGAAATCTTCGCGAAGAAGAAATTATTAAACAACAAGTTGACACTACAGCAAATGGTCTTTGGAATATGATTTTTAGAACCGGAGAAGCACTTGGTGGGCAATATAGATTGAAAGCAAGATCTAATAAAGAAGGAATAGGGTTTTCTGAGTTTAGTAATGTATTGAGCATAGGCGTTGGGGAAAAGGTTGAAAAAGAAGTGTCAGAATGCGCTAATGGCGATTTGAATGGTGACGGTAGGGTAAATATTACTGACTTTTCAATTATGTTGTATTATTGGGGGGGAGATAATGCTTGTGCTGATCAGAATAACTCCGGCAGAGTTGATTTGACTGATTTTTCTATAATGATGTTTTATTGGACAGGATAGTTTGATTTTGAATTTTGAATCAATAACTAATTCTTTAATTTTTAAACAATCAAAATCTATCATTCAAACATTCAATCGAAATTCAATCCGCCAGCTCGCGGAAGAAATTCAAAATTAACTAGCCGTGTTGTGAGTTTTGAGAAAATTGTGTTATAATATAAAAAACAATTAATAAAAAAAATATGGGTTTTTTAGAAAAAATTAAAGATAAGGTTGAGAATGCGGATATAGAAAAACAACCAGCAAAGAAGGAAGTAAAACCTCAGGGTTTTATGCAGTTGGATGTGGATATTTTCCAGACCAAAGAAGAAATTTATGTAATAGCTCTGGTTGCTGGCATTAATGTAGATACTCTTGATATTTCTATAGAAAACGAGAATGACGTGCTTACCTTAAAAGGGAAAAGGATTTTCCCATTAATTGAAGTAGCGGAAGATGCTAAAGATTATCTAAGACAAGAATGTTCTTGGGGATCTTTTTATAGACAAATTATTCTACCGCAAGAGGTGGATGTATCAAAAATTGACGCTAAAGTTAAAAATGGAATTCTAATTTTGAAATTACCTTTTCTGCGTTTACAGAAAGGTAAGATGAAGATTGAAGTTCAAAAAACCTAAAAGTTTTAAATTATGAGGAGGATAAAATTTTTATTATTACTAATATCTTTTTTTGCTGTTAGTTTTTTGCCTTTTTTATATAAAATAGCAGAGGCTGCACCGGCAAACCTAATTTTATCACCATCAAGCGGTGAATATGCTCAAGGAGCTTCTATTAGCACAAGAGTATTGGTTAATAGCGGAGGGGCACCTGGTATAAATGCAGCGGAAGGAACTATTAAGTTTGATCCCGAATTTTTAAGTGTTTCTTCTATTTCAAAAGCGAGCTCAGTTTTTACTCTTTGGGTTACAGAGCCAACTCATTCCAATACAGCCGGAACGATTAGTTTTGGAGGAGGTTTGCCAGGTGCCTATACTGGCAATTCTGGCACTATAATGACAATTAATTTTAGTGTTAAAAAAGCCGGAAACACTACAGTTTCATTTACCTCTGGAAAGGTTTTGGCTTATGGCCCAACAGGGGACGAGGTAACAGGTAGTCTTGGAACAGCATCATATACAATAACAGAACCGAAAGAGCCAGAACCAAGACCAGAGAGACCTACTCCGACAAGACCAGAGCCTGAGCCTGTTCAACCTGTAAGAGGAATTTTACCGCCAAGGCCAGAAATAGATTCAAATACTCATAAAGATGAAAATATTTGGTATTCAAATAATAAACCAGAGTTTTCTTGGAGGATGTTAGCTGATTTGACCGGCATGAGCTATGCTATTAGCGATAAGGCTGTAGCTGACCCTGGAAATACTTCGGATGGAATAGTGGAAACAAAACGGTTTGAAGACATTGAAGACGGTGAATGGTATTTGCACTTGAAATATCAAAATAATGTTGGCTGGGGTCAAGTAGGAACAAAGAAGTTTTTGGTTGATACCACTCCGCCTGTTTTAGGTGAGTTAAAAATTGATAATGGAGGAGATCCAAACAATCCATCGCCATATTTGGTTTTTGATGCCAGTGATGAAACTTCCGGGATAGATTATTTTGAGCTAGTTAGAGGAGAGGAAGTAAAGAAAATAGATCTTTCTATGATCACCGATGGTAAGTACAAGATTGATAAGCGCTATCCCGGGGAACATAGTTTTGATTTCTTGGTTTATGATAAGGCAAAAAACATAGCCTCTTCTTCTGTTAGATTTTTTGTAGAACCACTTAGATCACCTATCATCTCTGATATACCAAAAACTATAAAAACAAATGAAGAGTTAATAATAAGAGGAAAATCTTTTTACCCTAATGCTAATATTAATTTAAGCATTGGTACATCAGAAAAAGACGCCAAGATCTATGTAACTAAAACCGATGATGATGGTAACTGGACATACTTCCACAAAGACAAACTCCAAAAAGGAAATTATGAAGTATCTGCCTGGATTTCAGATGATAGGGGGGCAGAGAGTTATAAAACAGCAAAAAACATTATAGTAGTTATAAAACCAAATATTATTGAGGCATACGGTTTGTTCATTATTTTATTCCTACTTCTTGTTATTCTTGTATTGTCTTCCTATATTTGGTTTATTAAGCACAAGTTTGGTGAAGAGAGGATCAGAATATCAAGAGAAACCAATGAGGCCAAGTTAAAATTAGGAGAGATTTTTACTGCTCTGCGAGAAGAAGTGGATGAGTTGATGGAGCTTGCTGATAAAAAAGTCGGTTTATCTGAATCAGAAAAAAGAGTAAAGGATAAACTCCAAGATGCTCTAGATATATCAGAAGAATTCATAGGGAAAGAAATAGAGGATGTAAACAAAGAAATTCATTTGAAAATAAAAAAGTAAACCCACATAAACATAAACAAAAAAACATATTACTGAAATATGTTTTTTTGTATTAGAGAATTGTTGAAATGAGCTATGAATCATGAAGAATGAATCACGAAATAATTTTTAATTATTGCTTGGTTCTGGATTTTATCCGGAGCCAAAATGAGGACCGCTTTTAAAATCGCTAATTAACAAATTATAATTAGTAGACAATAATCAATAATTAAATTAAATAATAAAAGTTAATAATTAAAAATGGGGAATTGCTTAATAAATAAAATAAAAAATCAAAATTAAAAAAGTTATTTTATAAAAAATACTTTATATAATCTCTGCAATGATTTAATAATCGCTTAAATCTTTTTTTGCAAAAAAAGAAAACGCTTTTTGCAAACGTTTTCTTTTTTTCTCCCTAGATTAAGTGAGTTAAAGCTTATTTCTTTGCTTTTTTGACCACCTTCTTTTTTGGAGCGGCTTTTTTCTTTGGAGCAGCTTTCTTCACAACTTTCTTCGCTACTTTTTTCTTTGGAGCAGCTTTCTTTACAACTTTCTTTACTACCTTCTTCGCTACTTTTTTCTTTGGAGCAGCTTTCTTTACAACTTTCTTTACTACCTTCTTCGCTACTTTTTTCTTTGGAGCAGCTTTCTTTTTTGCTGCTGGTTTTTTTGTTGCCATATTATCACCTCCTTTCACGAGTGAAATTTTTTGAAAAATTATTTATATTAAAATTATAACAAATATAGTTTTTAAACACAATAGTTTTTTGGAATTTTTAAATATTTTTTTATCAGCAGTGACAATAAAAAATAGTGGAATTTAATTTTGTTTTTCTTGTTTTAAAAAATTCTAAAATATAAAAAATTTTTTGTAAAAAGATTACAAAATTTTATTATATATGCTATAATCAATAATAATACATTAGATATGAAGGAGGAAATAATAACATCAAAAGAGACTTTATGGTTGTTTATTGATGTTTTTTTATTTAATGAAGAAAGAAACAAAAAACAAAGTCAAAGTCGGATACTATAATGAGTTATATATAAACTCTCCGATAGCATATCAGTCTCTTAATGAAAAAGGAGAGTTTCTTGAAGTAAATAAAAAATGGTTATCCATACTCGGTTATAAAAAATCTGAAATTATTGGAAAAAATTTTTCCAGCTTGCTTACTAAGGAATCCTTGTCGTTTTTTAAAAAATCTTTTTTAGAATTCAAAACAAAAAGAAAGGTTAGTAAAAAAATTTTTACATTAAAATGTAAAAATGGAACATTAAAAAAAGTTAGCTTTGAAGGCAAAATCTTTTTTGATGAAAAGCTAGGAATCAACAGAACGCATTGTGTGATGACTGATATAAGCAGTGAATTAAATAAAGCAGATCTATTGAAAAAGTCTGAAGAAAAGTATAGAACCCTGTCTGAAATGCTGACTGAGGCGGTAGTTGTTGTCAAGGGGATGAAAATTGTTTTTGTGAACAAAAGACTTGAAGAAATGTCTGGCTATTCAGCCAAAAATCTCAATTTAAGAGACTTTGCTAAATTTATACATCCCGAAGACAGAAAAAACTTGATCAAAAAACAGCTCAAAAGAATTGCGGGTTTTAAAGGAGTGATGGATCTTGAATTTAAAGCATATACAAAAGAAAAAAAATTACTGTACTTAAAAAGTCGTTCGGGTTATATCCTGTGGGAAGATTCTCCAGCTTCAATAAATGTGATAAGTGATGTAACACAAGAAACAGAGGATAAGCAAAAGCTTTTAAGCGTTATTGAAATGAATGAGAAAATATTAAAAAATGCACCAATTGGGATATACGTGATTGATCAGAATAGGAAACCTATTTACATAAACCAAAAAATGGTTGAAATATCAGGATTAGAAAAAGAAAGAATAATTAATATAGATTTTTTAAACTACAAACCATATAAAGATACGGGCTTATCGGAGTTATTGAGTCAATGTCTTAGTGGTAAAAAGTTTGAACTGAAAGAACTTGAATATATAGCCGAAAAAGGTGGCAGGAGCTCATTTAGGAATTTTGTTGGAATTCCGATAGAAAACAATGGCAAAAAAAATGCTTTGATAATAGTAGAAGACATAACAGACTTAAAAGAAAATGAACTAAAAATAAAAAACACTGCAACTGAGTGGTCTGAAACTTTTGACTCTATGAGCGATGGTATATCTATCCACTCTCCTGAGCACATTATAACCCATGTAAACAAAACCATTTGCGACCT
>RRYU01021078.1_pt2 | contig 18864 bp, 15 predicted proteins | sample 2162651 | NCBI WGS metagenome assembly RRYU01 (sample SAMN10267283, study PRJNA491782) | microbial mat metagenome | isolation source: biomat in the production well | place: Japan: Minami-Kanto gas field, natural gas well KTG3 | collected 2017-06 | reverse complement strand
GTCAGGGGATAGCAGCCGAGGGTCCTGAACCTGACCATTTTCATCTCCGCCTTTTTCCGGAGTTCCTCAGGCATGCGTTCATCGTCGACAAGAATGAGATTGCCACCCATAGCCACGACGCGCCGCTCCTTCGCGTAATACAGCGGAACGATGGGAATCCGTTCCTTGCGGATATATTCCCAGATATCCAGTTCTGTCCAGTTCGACAGGGGAAACACCCGTATGGATTCGCCCTTGCGTACCCTGGCGTTGTAGGTGTGCCAAAGTTCGGGACGCTGGTTTTTCGGGTCCCACTGATGAAATCCGTCCCTGAAGGAAAAAATGCGCTCCTTGGCTCTCGATTTTTCCTCGTCCCTTCTCGCCCCTCCAAAAGCCGCATCGAAACCATAGTTGCCAAGGGCTTGCAGGAGCGCCTGGGTCTTCATGAGATCGGTATGCGCCTGCGAGCCGTGGGTAAACGGCCCCACGCCCTGTTCGAAGGCTTCAGTATTTGAATACACGATCAGTTCCCAGTTATTTTCCCTGGCATAACGATCCCGGAACTCTATCATTTCCCTGAATTTCCATTTCGAATCGATATGCATGAGTGGAAAAGGTACCCTGGCGGGGTAAAACGCTTTTTCGGCAAGCCTCACCATCACAGATGAATCCTTTCCGATCGAATAGAGCATGACCGGATTGGAGAACTCGGCGGCGACCTCCCTGATAATGTGAATGGACTCCGATTCGAGCTGTTTGAGATGCGATATCCTGTATGAATTCATGGTCTGCGATTTTCGTGCTTGTTCACGGTTTCGAACGCCTTTCGGCCACCCCATCTTTCCAGGGCGGCAAGCACCGTGCGAACACAGTCGCCGACGGAAAATTCGTGCGTGCGAAGATGAATATCCGGTTCGAGGGGAGCCTCGAACGGTGCGTCGATACCGGTGAAATGCTTCATTTCTCCGGCCCTAGCCTTGCGGTAAAGCCCCTTGACGTCACGGGATTCGCAAACATCGAGCGGCGAATCGATAAAAATCTCGATGAAATCTTCCGGAGATATGATCTGCCTGGCCATCGCCCTCATCTCCAGGGTAGGACTGATGGCACAGGCAAGTGTAACCACGCCACACTGAACAAACAGCCTGGAAACCTCGGCCAAACGACGGATATTTTCCCTCCTGTCGTCTTCGATGAAACCGAGATTGCTGTTGATGCCTGTCCTGATGTTGTCGCCGTCTAGTAGTTGCGTCAGGATTCCCCGCGACGCCAGCGACCGCTCCACCTGCGCGGCAACGGTGGTCTTGCCCGCTCCCGACAGACCGGTGAACCAGAGCACCACTCCACGCTGACCAAGTATTTTTTCTTTTTCCGCACGTCCGACAATCTGGTCGAAAACCGGATGGATATTCTTCATGGCGATTCTTTTCTCGTTAAACGAAGAAAGGAAGAAATCACGCCGTTCAAGGCAACAAAATATTTTCCTGACCCTCAGCCCGACTTTTTTCACATCTCCGGCCAAAGACTTCCACTGGCGAAAAAAACCGGCAAGAAGCACATGCCGCGTTCAACTCAGAAACGAATCTCCCGCCCACGGCCCTGTCTTGCGACCGAACCAGATATTGAGCTTCAGCTTTTTTATTACCCGGCCGATACCGTAATCCAGGGCATCACGAACCACCCCGGAAGGCCCTCCCGGCAACCGGGCGATGTCATGCAGAATCGAGCAACGGTCATATCCCATGAGCAGAAGGTCATCACTGTTGAGAGAAGCCAGGTATTTGCGGAGGATTTTTTTTCTGAATCCGTTATTAAAAGTTTCCCGCCATTTATTGAGCGCACCGGTCTCCACTTCGCTGTATTCCAGAACACCGGTCGGATCGCCCATCCGGCCTTTTGGATTGCGGGAAGAGAACCCTTCAAGCATCCCCTGCTCATAACACAGGCCGAGATAGTCGCATATCTCCCTCGTATACCTTTCTGGCGCATTGACGAAATCCTCGTAACGGAGCGCATAGGCCCTGTCCTTTAAAATGCGGAACCCCTCCGAAAGATTCATCGGACCTTCGTACAGGTCATTCTCGTACGCGTAATTCTTGCGGAAGCCTCCGTCGCCCCAGGTTCGCATGACCGAACCCATGACATGAACGGGGTTTCTGAACAGAAAGACAAATTTTGCCTCAGGAAACAGCATTGTGATCTCAGGGATGATCAGATGGTAACGCGGCGTCTTGTCAAGAAAAAAAAGCTCGTTGTTTTTACACTGATACGAGTACAATGTCATGAGAAAATCATGCAAAATCGAGTAGTAGTCACGTGTTTTTCCAGGAAGATTGTTCACAAAATCCTTATGAGCCTTGCACGCGTTGGCGTGACTGTATTCCGCCAGCACACCTTCCGTCCTGCCGGCATAGAGAAACGGCAGGAGAATCCATGGTTCGGCAACGCTCGCGATCTGCGAGTGCCCCATAAGGACGCGCTGCAGAAGCGTGGAACCTGAACGCGGCAATGAAAGCAGAAATACGGGCGACTTCATCGGCAACATGGACTTTCGAAGGAAGAGGATAATAACCAGTCCCGCAAGCGGCAGTCAATCTGATTCTTAAATTCCTATTCCCCAAACTCCATCCCCTCACGAAATTTCTCCCGGACCATTTCCCTCATGTCCCGGTCATAGTACTCTGAATAATGACACCGGACGGAACTGTTCCTCCTTGCCAGGCGCTGGTATTCGAGGGAGAGGCGATCGCAGAGCGATTCGACTTCTTTTTCCAGGTTCTCGTACTTGATGAGAAGATCGATATCGTCGTCAAGTGAACCATCGCCTGAAAACCTCCTTTTCCGGAAAAAAAACGACGGCGGACTGCGTTGCAACCTGATGTAGTCACGAACGGTGCGCGCTTTTTTCACAAGCCCACGAAACTCTTCCCTGTCCCATCGGTCCCTGGAAAAATGGGGAGAGAAATAATAGGAGACCATCCGCTCATAGGGATTCCTGATAACGGCAAATTTGTAGAGTGAATCGAACAGTTCCGATTCGAGAACGTTCTTGTATTCCGAAAGTGTGGAATGCTTTTTTATAGGGTAATTGCAGTTTCTCACCTCGAAACGCTCGATTCCGTCATGATGCGCGGCCGTAGAAACGATCATGTCTTCCGAATATTTTTTCAAGAGGCCCTGCAAAGAATTTCCGCCTGTCTTCGGAATATGGACGAACAGGAAACGTTTCTGCACCGAGATCATACGTTTCTTTCTTCTTGTAAATGGCTTATAAAAGAGCATTTCACGCCCCACCCCCATCAGTTGCTTGCGGAAAAAAACGCTTCCGAAGCCTTGCGATAGACTCTCGCGTATTGTTGGGCCACCACTTCCGGAGCCCATAGTCTCAAAGCTCGATTCCTTGCGCTGACAGACAACTCACCTTGACGTTCACGGCTCTCCATCACCCACGCTATTCCTTTCGCAAGGTCATGGGGGTCGAACGGTTTCGCCAGATACCCGGACTTGTTATGTTCCACCACATCGGCAAGCCCGCCGGTATCGAAAGCGACAACCGGGCATCCGCAAGCCTGCGCTTCGGTGCCTACCTGTGGAAGATTGTCAAGACGTGATGGAACGACCACCAGATCGGCGGCGCTGTAAAGCAACGCAAGGGAAATATCGTCATAAAGACGTCCAAGCCAGTGGATTTTCAGGCCGGGGTCCGCGGCATGCTCCGGCTTTCCATGCCCAAAAACAACGCCTTCAATCGCATTGTCTCCCGAGGCTGCGAGACAGAGCGCCTGTTGTAGCAGCTCCCATCCTTTCAACGGATTGCCGAGAACCGCTGAAGAACCGAAGAGCACGAGTCTGGCATCCGCCGGAAGATTAAACGCGTCGCGTGCCGCCTTCCTGGAAACCGGCTTGAAAACACGGGTATTGAGAGGATTGGGAACGACGGTTATCGGCCAACCGTTCATAAGCGCGCTTTCGCCAGCCATCCGGGCCATCCAGCGGCTGGGACAGATAATGGAAAAAGGCTGTTTCCAGGCATTTTTCTTTCGGGACCAGACCAGGCGATCCATGTCCACGCCGCGCTCTCCTTCAGGCCTGTTCCATCTGGAATAACCGCTTTTCCATCGTTCGTTCCCGTTTTCGGAAGGATAATGTTCAGCTCCGCAGAACGGCCACATGTCATGTAATGTCCAGACAACGGGCTTGTTCAGACGCCCTATCGCCTCAATGGACAGCGTGCCGTTTCCGATCCAGTGAAGATTGACCACCCCGTCTTCAAGCCCGTTGATACGCGTAGCGGCCAGACCTCCGACCCATGCGGCGGAATGGGGCAACGTCAAGGGCTTCAACTGCATGAGTAACGGAAAACGGTCGGCGTAGCCGAGCATGTACGCGTAGAGCTTGCCGCTCCCTTTCATCGGCCCTACCACAAAAGGATCGTCCGATCTTTTAACCCGAACGAGCATCCTCGAGTCGATACCTTCGTCCAGCAGGGACCGGTGCAGTCTGAATGCCGCTCTCGACGCTCCTCCGGCACCATCCGAATAACTGATATTGTAGACACGCATGGGAAGTGTTTTGCGCCTCCGCCCTCAGGAAAAGCCGAAAAGCAGTTTTATTTTCCGTTTCAAACGACCCAGTTTCCGATGGATCATTATCCGAAACGAGTCGCGGGTCTGAAACAGATGCAGGTCCAGCCATCTGTCAAAATCCGCGTCGCGAAAGACCGACTCAGGATGACGCAGAGGAAACGGCATGGTTTCCAGGGGCAGCCTGGAACGCCATTCCCGTTTGCTTTTCGTATGCGTGGCGTCTTTCCCGAAGCCTATGTTCACACAAAGATTTCTCGACGGCGTCACGGCCAAACCGTTCTGCAACCAGCAGGAAAAAAACCACTGGTAGTCCCATGTATCGATCCGTCCTTCACTGGTCCGGTCGAATATCCGTGTCCAGTAGTCCGTGAAATCGTGGTATCCTCCGCCAAGCGCATCGAGCCATTCAGAGTTTTTCAGTTCCGGCCAGCGGCTCATGGAGAAATCATAGTGTCGCCAGGCCCTCCGCCAGGTCGCCCATCCCCACATATGCGGATAACGGCTGAAAAAGTAACTGTCACCGTCGTCACGCGGCTTTCGGCGGAAATAATCCCCCGTCACCGCCATGATTCTTTCGTCATCCCTGAAACGATGGAGCAGTTCGTCGCAATACCTGAAAAACGACCGGTCGGCCATGATATCGTCTTCGAGAATAATCCCCTCCTGCTCGTGCGAAAAAAACCAGTCGATCGCCGCCGAGACCGCCTTGCCGCAGCCGAGGTTCTCTTCCCGGAAAAGGGTTTTCACTTCGCAGAACCAGTCGACAGCCGTGGCGGCCTCACGAACTTCACGGCATAGTCGGGCTTCATCCAAACGTTCTATCCTCGGGCCGTCCGCCGCCACGTATAGCCGTGAAGGCGCGGCTTGCCTGATCACATCGAAAACGGCGCGGGTTTTTTCTGGCCGGTTGAACACAAGAAAAAGCACTGGGGAACGCATGTAGTTCAGCAAGATAAGATTTTCCTGAAATACCTTACGGTTTCGCGGAGCCCCTCGTCAAGATCCACGTTCGGCTTCCACCCGAGACGCTCGCGAGCCAGGGAAATGTCCGGGCACCGTTGCCGGGGATCGTCGTCCGGCAGTCGTTTGTAGACAAGTCTGGAAGTGCTGCCGGTGACTGCAAGAACTTTTTCCGCGAGTTCGACAACCGTGAGCTCCTCGGGATTGCCCAGATTGATCGGTCCCGTGAATCCTTTTCCGGTTTGCATCATCAGCAGAAAAGCCTCGACCATATCGTCGACATAACAGAAACTTCTCGACTGGGTACCGTCTCCGTATATAGTGATGTTCTCGCCTCTGAGAGCCTGTACGATAAAATTGCTCATCACGCGGCCGTCGCCAGGGTGCATTCCGGGGCCATAGGTATTGAAAATGCGAACCACCTTGATGTCGAGGCCATGCTGGCGATGATAATCGAAAAACAGCGTTTCGGCGCATCGCTTCCCTTCGTCGTAGCAGCTTCGCGAACCGATCGGGTTGACTTTCCCCCAGTAATATTCCGCCTGCGGGTGCATCTCGGGATCACCGTAGATCTCGCTGGTGGAAGCCTGCATGATTGTCGCCTTTACCCTTTTTGCGAGTCCCAGCATGTTGATGGCGCCGTGAACACTCGTCTTGGTCGTCTGCACGGGATCGAACTGGTAATGAAGCGGACTCGCCGGACATGCGAGATTGTAAATCTCGTCGACCTCGACATAGAGCGGAAACGTCACGTCGTGTCTCAAAAGCTCGAAACGGGGGTTCCCGATCAGATCCAGAATGTTGCTCTTGTCACCGGTAAAAAAATTGTCGACGCAAAGCACCTCGTCTCCACGATCGAGCAGGCGCCGGCAAAGATGCGATCCGAGAAAGCCGCCGCCGCCGGTCACGAGATTTTTTTTCATGTTCGATACGAAAGAATGATTACCGGGGATCAACAATTTCCTTGCGTCCGATCGTTTCCGGAAGAGTCGGCGGCCGAGCCGTAAACATGCCGCAGCGACCGAAGCACCTCGCCGGCATCGCCCTTTTCGACGATCCGGCCCTGTTCGAAACGATAGATGCGATCGCACTGCTCGACGGTGCTCAAGCGGTGCGCGACGATAATGATGGTCTTCTCTCCATGCAGGGCCTCAACAGCCTCCATGACCCCCTGTTCGGTTCCCGTATCGAGAGCGCTTGTCGCTTCATCGAGCACCAGCACCGCCGGATCATGATAGAGGGCGCGGGCAATGCCGATGCGCTGCCGCTGTCCACCGGAAAGGCGCACCCCCCTTTCGCCCACAACCGTCTCGACACCCTCCGCAAGCCCTTCGACAAAGGCTTCGAGTTGCGCCGCCCGGATAGCCGCCTGAACGGCTGTATCGTCAACGAGATCGTCAGGCATGCCGAAAGCCACGTTTTTGCGCAAGGTGTCGTCCGTGAGAAATATTGACTGTGGAACATAGCCGATACAATTCTGCCAGCCGCGCAGGTTTTCAGAGATATTTTTTCCGTCAACGGCGATAGATCCTGAATCAGGAGCGAAGAGCCCGAGAATCAGATCGACGATCGTGCTTTTACCTGCACCGCTCGAGCCGATAAACCCGACGGTTTCGCCCTTGAAAACGGAGAGAGAAACGTCCCGGATCGCGGGTTTCAGTGCCGAGGGATAGCCGTAGGAGACTCCGTCGAGCCTGAGTTCCCGTGAAAACGGCATTTTTTCCTCTTTCCTCGGCGGCATCTGCGAGGCCGTAATCTGCGGATCGAGCTCTTTGTGCAGCATCTCTATGACCGGCATTCCGAATCGTATGGTCTGCAAAGAACTCAGCATCCGGTTGACCGAAGGCATCAACCGGAATGCCGCCGCGGCGAAAAGACCGAGTTTCGGAATGACGCCGTCGAGGGTGCCGTCACGGACGATCATCGTCATGACCAGAAAGACGAGCGTGCCGACGGCGATCAGCTCGATCCATAATCTGGGAATCTGCTGCATCGTCGTCTCGCGTTCGCCCACGCTGGCCGTCTTCTGATTGTGAAAGGCGAACTGTGCCAGAAATTCCGATTCGCGGCCAAGCACTTTTACGTCCTTTACCCCTCCTATTCCCTGCTGAATATGCTGAATGCGAAGTCCGTCGTGCTTGTGCCGCGCTTTTCCCCAGCGCGAGACATACTTTCGCGTCAGGACGTAAAATCCCCAGCCGAAAAAAACGAAGAGCCCCACCACAATCATCGCGCCAAGCGGTTCCACCACGAGCAGCAGCGCGCAGAGCCCCGCGAGCACCAGGGATTCTTTCAGCAGCAGCATAATGGAAAACATGACCCTGTTGGTGAACAGCCACACCTCGGTTGTCGCGTTACGGATCAACTCGGAGGAATTTCGCTGCAGGTGGTACGCGTAGGGCTTGAGCAGGTAGGTTGTAAACAGTCTTTGGGAAAGCTGCGCCTGCAGTGAGAATACGAAACGGCTCTGGCGCCAGGCGAGAAATGCGAGGAAAAAAGCTTTCAGACCGTATACACCGAGGAGCACCAGCAAACCGCCTATGACCAACGTCATCTGGTCGGGATTTCCTAAAAAATCCAGCATGGGCTGCAAGGCCGGATACCTGAGGGTGATGTCTTTCTGGGTAAACAGGGCCAGAGCCGGAACGACGAGACCGATGCCGAGCATTTCAAGCACCATTCCGACAAGCATCAGCGCCAAAAGAACCACCGCGCCTCTTCTCTGGGACGGCTCGAGAAGCGACCAGATTCCGGTAACGGAAGATTCCTTCAATATTCCTTTTTGCGACATTACAGCAGGTCCTGCTTATCCTCCACAGCTTGCAGGCTGATGCTCCGAACGAGATAGAAGAGTTCTTCCTTCATCCCCGCAACGTCGTTTTTTTCGAGTATCGCCGACAGCTTCGCTATTTTTTCCCTCAGATCGACCCAGGGAATGAATTCCTCGTGAGCCTTGAAAATACGTGGGTGCATGGTAGGTCGGGGATTATCGCCGATCAGCAATTCCTCATGCAGTTTCTCGCCCGGCCTCAGGCCGATGATCTCAATGGCGATATCACCGTTTCCGGTCAGATCGTCTCTGACAGTCAATCCTGAGAGTTCGATCATTTTCCGCGCAAGCTCGATAATACGCACGGGCTCTCCCATATCGAGCAGGAACACATCTCCGCCCGTCGCCATGGCTCCCGCCTGGATCACGAGTTCGACAGCCTCGGGTATGGTCATGAAATACCGGGTGATCTCGGGATGGGTCACCGTAACGGGTCCCCCCTCCTGTATCTGGCGGCGAAACAGAGGCACCACCGACCCGCTCGATCCAAGCACGTTGCCGAATCTGACCATGGAAAAGCAGGTTTCACGCCCAAACTCCTCCGCCATGGCTTGCAGGATGATTTCACAGAAACGCTTGCTCGCTCCCATGACGCTGATGGGCCTGACAGCTTTGTCGGTACTGACGAGGATAAAATTATCCACCTGACATTCGAGCGCCGCCGTTGCCGCATGGAACGTACCCATGATGTTGTTACGCACCCCCTCGACAGGATTGATTTCAACCATGGGAACATGCTTGTAGGCCGCCGCGTGAAAGATCGTATGCGGCCGCTGGGCTTCACAGACAGCGGCAATCCGCCCCTCCTCCGCGACATTGCAGAGCACCGGTACGATATCGACGCCCCGGCCTGCCCCGAGCCCGGTATACACATTGTGCAGATTCAGTTCGGAATGGTCGACAAGAACCAGCTTGCGGGGACCGGCGGCGAGCACCTGCCGGCAGAGTTCGCTTCCTATACTTCCCCCGGCTCCGGTGACCAGTACGGTGCAACCGGCGATATTGCGGCTGAACAGGGAAGGATCCGGCTTGACCGGATCACGACCAAGAAGATCCTCGATTTCCACCGCCTTGATATCGTTGATCGAGACATTGCCGCTGGCCATGTCATCGAGACTGGGTAACGTCCTTACATGCACGGGAAAAGGCTGAAGGGCCTTGAGAATCTCGCTGCGCCGCGAACGACCCGCGGACGGAATGGCAAGAAGAATATCGGTGACTCCCCTGTTTTCTATAGCCTCGGGCACCTGATCGAAGGAAAGCACTTTCAATCCCTTGACCGTTCTGCCCTGAAGTTTTGGATCGTCATCGATGAAGCCGGCCAACTCATGGTTGCTGCTTGCCTCGATGGCCGCCGCAAGCTGAACTCCCGCCGATCCGACCCCGTAGATCAGCAACGTTTTCAAGGCTTCAGCGGAGGAGTCCTGCAATGTAGGACGACTCAGCATGACACGGACCAGTTCCCGACTTCCGAGAAGGACGAGAAAAAGCATCATTGGCTGGAAAATACCTGCCGAACGAGGGATCCCTCTGATCTTCAACAGCACGAGAGCGGTAAAAAACAGCATACCGTAAACGGCAACGGCGCGGATAATGAGTTTGATGGCATTTACTTCGCTGTAGCGAAAAACCGATCTGTACATGCCCATACGCCAGAAAACCGGGAGGGAAAGCAGCAGGGCGAGAAGATAGGCCGCCCACTGACCGCCTGCCGGAACATGCCATACCTCGTAACGGAAGGAAAATGCGAGCCAGAGGGTGAAAAGGACCGCGACACTGTCGAAAAGCAGGGCGGCGAGCTGTTTGACGACAACAGGAAGCGAAAGCAGCCCTTGCCGAAAGTTCCGCAAAAAAAACGAAAAGGAATCCTCCGGCGACCCTCCGGGACTATCCCTGAATGTTGAACCGGCCATTTTTTCCCTCACTCCCCTGTATACAGTGTCATTGGCGAAAACAGCATGTAAATCATTTCAGATCATGTCATGTCACGGAATCCGGAAAACTTTTTTTCCCGACGAAGAACTCCCTGCTGAACGCCAGGAAAACCGCACTGAACAGGCCGCCGACAAAGCCCAGCAGTATCACGGACTTTTTCTCAGGCCTTATCTCTTTCTCGTTCGGACTTGCCGGATCGTATACCTTCAGGGCAAATTCATCCGCCTCTGTCCTGGCGCGCATGATTGTCCGGGAGTTTTTCTGGATCATATCGATCAGTTGACGCCGTTCAAGTGAACCGTCCACGAGCATCATCTGAACCTGAAGATGGTCAATCCCCCATTGCATTTCTTCCGTGACGTCCTTCTTGAGCAAATCATCGGACGAGAGTATCGCGGGAGAAGCGAGCCAGGCTACAAGAAGCGAATCCTGCAACCGTAATTGCTCCTCGAGATACGATATGTTTCTCGTCGCCTTGACGACGGCCTCCTCCCGTATAACCTCGTTGATCCGTACTACCAGACGGTTAAGAATATCGGCCGCAACGGAGGGGTCTTCAAATTCCAGCGATACCCGGACAAGACCGGAATTCTTTTTCTTGCGGGATACGGCAACCCTCCTTTTCAGCAAAGCCGCTCCATCACGCAGCGAAGGCGCCTGTTTCCCTCCCCCTTTCCATATTCCGGGCTCACGACGCTGCAAGTCGGCATACAAAAGGGGAAGAAGTTCCTCGCGACGCACGAAATCCTCGAAAAAAGCGTGCGACTGCAAAAAAGCAGAAGCCTGCCGGTCTTTGTCGGCACTTACATCTACGAGCGTGGTCGAACGGTAAACAGGCGTCGCGAAAAAAGCGTAGAAAACCGAACCCAAGGTGAACAGCAGTGTCACGACAGCAATCAGCCGGCGCTCCCGCGACAGTATGTCCCTGACTTCAAAAATGGAGTCCCCGGGGTTCCGGTTCGCAACTTTCGAAAAACAGCCGACACCCGTTGATTTCGTGTCATGCAATGTGCCCGGAACGGGAGTCTCTTCAGACATCTGAGAAAATATTTCTCGCAAAAAATTCATGGAGGAATCCGGGAAAAAGCCGGGACTGTTTTTAATATAACACCATGGCGTAAAAAGGCAATCGAGACAAAACCGCCACGATCCTGCGTCCGCGGCGCGGTTACCGACGGACGGCGACGGGCACCGGCAAGACAACCGTACCGTGAGACAAAAGCATGGCGCGCCCTGAGGGAGGCATAAGGAAGATAAGCGTGATTGTCAAGGATAACGATAACCGATTTCTTTTCGAAAGATGTCATACATTGCGAAAGGCTGTTTTTTTTACGTTCAAAGTCGCGCAACAACATCACTGTCGGTTCGGGTATCATGCAACAGGCTCTCCCATACAATTATTACATCCGCTGAAATTAACGGAAACATCGCATGAAAAAAGCATTAATCACCGGTGTCACAGGCCAGGACGGCGCGTTCCTCGCTGAACTGCTCCTTGACAAAGGCTATGAAGTTCACGGGATCAAACGCCGGTCGTCGCTGTTCAATACGGACAGGATCGATCACCTTTACGAGGACCCCCATATTGAAAACCGCAGGTTTATTCTCCACCATGGGGACCTGACGGACTCGACAAACCTTATCCGCATTATCCAGCAGGCGCAGCCGGACGAAATCTACAACCTGGCGGCGCAAAGTCACGTAGCCGTATCCTTCGAGGAACCGGAGTATACCGCGAACTCGGACGCACTGGGAACGCTCCGCATTCTCGAGGCGATCAGAATTCTCGGGCTTGCGGAAAAAACCCGTTTCTACCAGGCAAGCACGTCGGAGCTTTACGGGCTCGTCCAGGAGATGCCGCAAAAGGAAACAACCCCGTTTTATCCGCGCAGCCCCTATGCAGTGGCAAAACTCTACGCATACTGGATAACGGTCAATTATCGAGAGTCATACGGCATGTACGCCTGTAACGGGATCCTGTTCAATCACGAAAGCCCCCTCCGGGGCGAAACCTTCGTAACCAGGAAGATCACCCGAGCGCTGGCCAGAATCAAGCTTGGCCTCCAGGACTGCCTGTACCTCGGCAATCTCGATGCGAAACGCGACTGGGGCCATGCCAGGGACTATGTGGAAATGCAGTGGCTGATGCTGCAACAGGAAATCCCGGAGGATTATGTCATCGCCACGGGTGAACAATACAGTGTCCGCGATTTCGTGAACACGGCAGCCAAGGAGATCGGCATATCCATTTCCTGGAAAGGCAAGGGCATGGAAGAAAAAGGTTACACTGCTGACGGCAAATGCATCGTCCAGGTCGATCCGAGGTATTTCAGGCCGGCGGAAGTAGAAACCCTGCTCGGCGATCCGGCGAAAGCGAAGGAAAAACTCGGCTGGACGCCGAAAACCGGATTCCTGGAACTGGTCAGGGAAATGATGCGCGAAGACCTCAAAATCGCCGAACGAGACGAACTGATCCGCAAACACGGTTACGACACGTTCAGCTACCACGAATAAAGGAAAGAAGCAAGACAGTTTTCACCCGCCGGCGGAAGTCGAAGAAGCGCATTCATGAAAAAACCGCCCGCGGAGAACCGTAGAGCGACGGCAGAATGAAAGCATTGATATGCGGTATTTCGGGTCAGGACGGCTCGTACCTCGCCGAATTACTGTTAAAAAAAGGCTACGAAGTCACCGGAACATCGCGAGACGCCCAGATCAGCGGATTCAACAATCTCAAAAAGCTTGGCATACTCGGCGATATCCGACTCGAGTCCATGGCGATCAACGATTTCCGGAGCGTTCTTCAGACTGTCAGCAGAACCCGGCCGGATGAAATATACAATCTCGCCGGGCAGAGTTCGGTGGGCCTTTCGTTTGAACAACCCGTGGAAACGCTTGAAAGCATCGTATCCGGCACGATCAATCTGATGGAAACGATTCGCTTTCTCGATCGCCCCATCCGCTTTTACAACGCAGGATCGGGCGAATGTTTCGGAAACACGCCGGGGCTGGCCGCAAGCGAAAGCACCCCGTTCAGGCCAAGAAGCCCCTATGCCGTGGCGAAAGCAGCCGCATTCTGGCAGGTGGCGAATTATCGCGAGGCGTACGGGCTTTTCGCCTGTACAGGCATCCTCTTCAACCACGAATCGCCCTTGCGACCCGAACGGTTCGTAACGAAAAAAATCATCGCATCGGCATGCCGCATAGGCAGCGGCGGCAAAGAGCGGTTGAAACTCGGCAATACGGAGATCAACCGTGACTGGGGGTGGGCCCCGGAATATGTGGATGCGATGTGGCGAATGCTCCAGGAAGAAGTAGCCGACGACTTTGTCATCGCTACCGGCGAAAGCCATTCCCTGTCAGACTTTGCCGATTGCGCATTCGGTTATTTCGGCCTCGACTGGAAAGAACACACCGATATTGACCCTTCGATATTCAGACCGTCGGATATTCCGTTCGGGCGCGGCAATCCCGGAAAAGCGTCCCGCGTACTCGGCTGGAAAGCTTCGAAAACCATGCGGGCCGTAGTAAGAAAAATGATCGAGGCCGAACTGGCGGAAGGTCGGTAACGTTCCTTTACGCGATTCTCGCGACAGCAGGAAAACACGGGTTACGTAGCTATAAAAAAAGGATTCAGCAGATGTTCCTTGTTGTAGCGCAACTCGAAGCCCGTCGAAGGGTCGACGAGTTTTTTGCCTACCGAACGCATAATGGCATCTCCCGCGGCGGTATCCCATTCCATTGTCGGGCCGAACCGAGGATAGATATCCGCCTCGCCGGCCGCCACCATGCATATTTTCAGTGAGCTCCCTCGCCGCACGATCTCCAGGGAAGGATGTTCAGCTCTCAGCCGTTCGATGAACGCGGCCGTCTCTTGGGTCATATGGGAGCGACTGGCGACCACCCTGTAGGCTCTTGCCTTTCCGTCGAACGGAAGCGAAACCGTTCCGGCAAGGCCGCGGCCATGATGTTTCGCATACCAGGCTCCATGGCAGACATCCCCGAAAAATAGTTCACCGGTAACCGGCACGAACACGACGCCGAGCGCGGGAGCCTGATTGTCGACAAGCGCAATATTGACCGTAAATTCGCCGTTACCCGAAATGAACTCCTTCGTGCCGTCGAGAGGATCGACCATCCAGAAACGTTTCCACCGCCGCCTGACCGCGAAAAGAATCTCCTGGCCCTCCTCGCTCAGCAGAGGAAGGCCCGAAGGTTCGAGCACCTTGCGTATCAGCTCGTGAGCCATACGGTCGGCTTTCGTGAGCGGAGAGTCGTCATCTTTTCTTTCGATGCCGAAATCCCCTTCCCGACAGATATCGAGAACGGCGCTTCCGGCCTCGACGGCCGCTCCGACCGCCGTATTCATCAATTGCTCCCGATCCATCAGTCCGCCCCTCTTTTCCAGCGGTTATGCAGCCAGAACCACTCTTCCGGATACCGATAGATATACTTCTCCAGCACCCTCGTATAGCGCCGCGTCAGTTCCTGAACGTTTTCGCGCGAAAAGGAGAGGTCGTCCGTGGGGATTTCTTCGGCCTCGACCAGGTAACGCCCGTTTTCCTGCCGGCGGCATACGGCGGCGAAAACCGGCACGCCTGCCCGTAACGCGAGAAACGCCGGGCCGAGAAACACCGATGCCTCCCTTCCGAGAAAATCCATGAAAAAGCCGCCCCGGGGATCGGACTGATCGCCGAGAACGGTAAGAATGCCGCCCTTTCTGAGCAGGTCGAGACCGTCTCGCAACGCACGTTTTTTGTAAATGACCCCGTTGCCGTGGATCCGCCGCAGCGCGTTGATTTCACGGTTGACAAGACGGTTCTTGAGCTTCTTGGCGACGACGGTTATCGGCGTCTCCATCAGGCCGATACAGACCCCGGTAAGCTCCCAGTTGCCGAAATGCGCCGAAACGAGGATTCCTCCTTTCCCCAGTGCCTTCGTTCCGGCAAAAAAATCGTCGAGATCGAGATCCACAAGAGCAGCCGCGTCTTCTGCATTTTTCAGTAACGGCAGCCTGAGGACTTCGAGCAGGTTCACCGCCTGGTTCCGGTAGACCTTTCGCGCCAGTTTCGCGATTTCGGCGGCGCTCTTGCCGGGAAACGTCAGGGCCAGATTGGACTCGACAAGCGAGCGTCTCGTTCCGAGCAAGAAGAATACAACGTCTCCAAGAACATGCGCCAGTTTCTCGAACCCTTCGCGGCTCATGCTTCTGACGAGAAAACCGAGAAACAGAAACAACCGGTGAACGATTTTCTGACCGATGCTTTCAAGACGTTTTTTCACAGAATCCATGAGCTCGAACAGTTCCCGCGGCGCGGGGCCGGGTGCGGTTGAACCGGAATCATCGGGACCACTTCTTTTTCCGGCCTGAAAATATCCGAAATAATTATATATCTAATAAATACAGACTGGAGAAATTATTTCCCGCATCATGCCATCCAAGGAAAAACTGCTGACTTCCGACGACGCCGAACTGCTTGTCAGAAGATTACAGCGGAAAGGCAGGAAAATTGTTTTTACCAACGGCTGTTTCGATATCCTGCACGCCGGTCATGTACAATACCTCGAGAAGGCGCGGGCCATGGGCGACGCGCTTGTCGTGGGAGTCAACAGCGATGCCTCCGTACGTCGCCTGAAAGGCGAACGGCGGCCTGTATCGCCACAAGCCGACCGTTCTCTTGTGCTTGCCGGACTCGAATCGGTGGACGCCGTGGTGCTTTTCGACGAGGACACCCCTGAATTACTGATACAAAAACTCCTGCCTGACATCCTCGTCAAGGGAGCAGACTGGCCGATCGAAAAAATCGCAGGCGCCCGGGCGGTGCTTGAGTCCGGCGGAAAGGTAGAAACCGTCGAATTTCTTGAAGGCCGTTCGACCACGGGCCTTATCGAGCGCATCGTTTCCGCCCGCTGCGGAGCGACACCCCCTGACGAAGACGACAGACGTGAAGCATGACGAATGGCATTTGAACATCCTCGATAGTGGAGAAGGTCAACAAATATATGCTGGGTCTCGCGACTGCCCTGTCGGCGCTGATACTGCTCATTGCGATCATCGTCGCCGTCATCCTCAACAGCGGTTCGCTCGACCAACTGGCCAAAGATCGCATCACGGGGTACTTCAACAGTGAATTTGAGGGCAGGCTCGAAATAGAACAGATCGACCTGCAGTTTCCGTCGAGGATCGTCGTTCATGCCCCATCGCTCTACAGAAAAGATCACGAGACAGCCGATATCGCCGCGAAAAAAATCACGCTGGACCTCAACTTCCTGCGCCTGCTCGCCGATTTCTCCAACATTACAATCCGGTCGCTCAGGGCGGATTCCCTGTACCTGCATATCGAGCGGTATCCTGACGGCAGTACAAGCATCGAAAGGATTTTTTCCCCCGCGGACAAAGAGAAACCGCAACAGCAGGGACTTGAAAAATTCCTTTGCGGGCGCCTGCACATGCACGATACATCGTTCGAATACGTTTCCCGGAACGACTCCACGGCCGGAGGAAACGACACGCTTGGCATTACGGGGATCGAGCTCAAAGGCAAAAAACTGCGTTATTCCCCGCAAAACATCAGCGGCGTCGTCAATTCGCTCCGGTTTGCCGTCCCCCGTCACGGCGTTGCATTGCAAGACGGTTCCGCCAAACTGGCGTTTACGGACAAACGCATCGAAATCACGAATCTCAGGATGAAAACCGCCAGGAGCAACATCAGGCTTTCCTTCGGGCTTTACGATTTCAATATTTTTTCGTCCGAACGGCGAGGGGAGCCCAAAAGCCCTGTTTTCCTTGAACTGAAACCGTCGACGCTCGACGCAGGCGAACTGAGCCTCGTCCCCGGCGCCCCCCCCATTCCCGAAGGCCTCTACAGCCTGAGCTGCAAGGCGAAAGGGACCCTTGGCAGGGTCGCCGTAGACCATGCCGTCGTGTCCCGCGATGAAAAAGATATCCTCAGGCTCGAAGGCGAACTGTCGAATCTCGACAAGCCGCAAGCCCTCGGCTTCAGGCTTGCAACCGAACGCTCGCATGTTTCAGGCGAGTTTCTCCATGAAGCTGTCCGCGACAGCACGGCGAAGCTCTTCGTCAGGCCGTTCGGCGACATCGGCATCTCCGGAACGGCGGAAGGAAACGGCAAGGAACTCTCGACGGAGCTGTCACTGAAAACCGAAGCCGGCGAGCTGTCGTTGTCGCTGCAAACAGACATGCCGGTTGACGGCGACGCTCTCTACAGCGGCACCTTCGAACTGCGGGAGTTCGGCCTGCACCGTTTCGTTTCCGACGACACTTCGGCGACGAGCGGCATCAACTGCGCAGGAGCATTTTCCGGAAAAGGACTGACGCCCCAACCCCTGAGGGCCGACCTGTCGATAGAGATCGAGCCGTCGTACTGGGGACGTCAGGACATCGCCTCCGGACGCGCGGCGCTCGAATATTCGAACGCTGTTCTCGAAACATCACTCGACCTGAACGCAAAGGGTTCTTCGCTGGCCCTGAACGGAAAGATAGCATGGCAAAACGGTGTCCCCGTCTACGAAGGCAAGGGATCCGCCAGGGGCATCGACGTTTCGAAAAGCCTCGATACGGAGGATCTCGGCTCGGACCTCAACTTTTCACTGCAATTCAACGGCAGACATTTCGATCCGGAACAACTCTACGGCAACCTCCTCGTCCGGTTCTCGAAATCGACGATCAACGACTATACGCTGAAAAAAGGCTCTGAACTCTCCCTCCTGATCGAAAGGCAGCCGACAGTGTCGACCGTTGCCCTGAAAAGCGACTTTCTGGACTTCTCAGCCATCGGCAGCTACACGTTCGGTGATTTTCTTTCGGGAACGGCGCTTACGGCTTCAGCCGCAGCACGCGAGCTCCGGAAAAACAACATTTGGGATCAGGCTCCTCTTCCTCCCGTATCGAAAGAAACCGTCGGCAAGAATTTTTCGGCGGACTATACGCTGGCCATACGCGACATTTCTCCTCTGAAGCTGCTTCTTCCGATCGGCGGCTACGACGTGCAAGCCAGGGCATCGGGCAAATCATACAGGAAAAACGGCTCGTTGCGCTTCACCTCCGCAATCGAAATATCCCGGCTCGAACAGGAGGACGGCGCCCTGTCCCTGGAAAAAGCCTCGCTGAATATCGACGCCACCTATGGCAGTGACGGCGTTTCGAGGATTTCCCTCGGGGGAAAAGCGGCGGGCGTGCATTCGGGCAAGCGCAATATCGAAAACCTGACGCTCGATGCGCTCTATGACGACACGAAGCTGACGGCATCGGCGAATTTCTCGGCAAAGGACATTCAGCGGACCTTTGCGCTCGGAATCTCTGCCGAACGCAAGGGCAACCTCTTCGAAGCTACCGTGAACGACCTGAGTATAAAGGATGCCGACGGCTCATGGTCGGTCAACAAAGGTTCGAGAATAGACATCGGAAAAAACTACACGCGCATTTACGGCTTCAAACTCGCCAAACCTGGCCAGGCCATTTCCTGTTCAGGCCTGCTCAGCAGCGAATTGAGCGGCCGTTTCGAATGCGGAATCCGCAATCTCGATCTTGCCGAACTCTCGATCTTCTTCCCC
>RRYU01016811.1_pt1 | contig 18867 bp, 14 predicted proteins | sample 2162651 | NCBI WGS metagenome assembly RRYU01 (sample SAMN10267283, study PRJNA491782) | microbial mat metagenome | isolation source: biomat in the production well | place: Japan: Minami-Kanto gas field, natural gas well KTG3 | collected 2017-06 | reverse complement strand
TCCGTAAATACGCAGGTTATAAGTTGTACCTACTTCCGGACCAATATCACCTTCGGTCTGATCATTCAGGTAGGCCGTCTGCTGGGTACGGTCTCGGTGGGACCAGGTTAACGTCAGAGGACCTACCAACGGGTCTGGATAGGCGGTCCCGCTGAAACGTACATTGCCCGGGGGATAAGGCCTCTGATACCGATTGTCCAAGGTAAGCGACCGCTGCGTAGCATCCCCAGTTTCCAGGGTCCCCAGGCTAGTCGAAGGGAGGATTTTTAGATCCACAGTTTCTGCATCTACACGCTCTGTAGGGTCGAAGCCCTGGTTGGTGTCGGCGAACCAGATACGCGCCCCATCAGCATGAGTACCCGGAACTGAATCCAATACGCCGCGATCGACAGTAATGGTCAAAGCTCCCTCGTCTACAGCTCTGACGGCTACAATCTCAGAGTCGATATAGGCAAAAGTATCGACTTCTACGTCGTCCAGGTACACCGGGTTCTTGACACTGATTACGGCGTTAGTTAGCCCCCCGTCTGCGTAGCCTAGCGCACCGTCTAACTCGGCTGTTGGGCAGAAGGACCCGGTAGAGACTTCCTCGTAAGGGGCAGCCCCGTTTCTAGCGGCTAACTTATAATTGAAAGCGTCTCCTGAAGGTTGGACCGCGAGGGCTATGGCAAACCCGAAATCAGGCCCGAACTGAGCAATGTCAGCTTGGCTGACATTCTGTTCAATATCCCAGTAACTGGCTTCCATCACCCGCTCATAGGGGGCAACAGCAGGCGTGGCATTAGGTAGAACCCACCCATTTACCTGAGGCGTCAGGTAGGTATTATCCGGTAACCCCCATACGTCCTCGACTGCCGTGATCTTGATCCTACCGTTTACCAGGTCCCCTGCGTCGAAGGAGACGATTCGGTAGACCACATTTTCTAACCCTAACTCTTCCCAGGTAAACCTAAACACGTCGGCTCTGCGAAAGGCCCATGCCTCCCTGTTTACCGTAATCTCTATTTTACTCAAGGGAGCAGAAACGGCCCTCAGGTCCCGCATAGCGACTCGAATAGCCAGGTCCGTGTTAGGGATCCCAGGGTATTGGGTAGACTGGTTAACGATCGCCCCTTGAATCTGAATATTACCTATGTCTTGAACAGAAACAGGTACATCCTTATCTGTCTCTCTATCGTGATACGTCACGGTCACTTCGTTAACAGTCTCCCCCCACCCTCTGCGCTCGAAACTGTCCAAAGAAAGAACATTGGTCTTGTCCAGCAGAGGGAGGTTACCTGGGGTGTAATCGTCCCTTATCAGGTATAACCCAATGTCTCCGGTATTCGGGTTTTCTCTCAATACTCCGTTTATATGGTCCAGGATAACCTGCACAAACTGCTCAATAGTATCCTGCTGATTCCACAGCAACGTCAGACCAAACCCCTCATCGTATAGCGTATCCGCAGCCGCAGCGAATGCCGAATCGTCGATGATTGAGTCCGGGTAGTCCATGCCCCAGTCTGAGCTGGTTAAGCACTCCCGAATAATATGGGCCGCGTTTAAGTCTCCACCGTTAATATTTGCTTTTGAGCTATACCATTGAGGGGATCCGTCTGTCAGCATATCAGTGCGCTGAACTTCCCAAGCCATGTTCTTAATATAAGGGTTATTACCTATATAGAAGTGCTTGTAGACCAGGCTTAGAATCCCGCGGTATGCAGGGATAACACTTCCGAGCTTGCTGACGAGATAGGAGTCTTTTGCCTGAGAAGGGTTCCCATCCAATACCGTAATCGTTCCCGCTACCCCGCCCTCCCTGGACTTTCCGCCGAATAGTTCCTTAGCACTGACACTGATATTTCCGGAAGAAACATTACCTGACCAGGCAACTCGGCCGTCCACTTTAAACTTTCGGACCGAGTCTACCCGATACCCCAGGGCCAAATGCAGACCAAGGTAGTACTTATACCCTACGACAACAGAACCTGATTTACCGCCCACGTCTTACCTCATTGCATAGCCTTATCGCCATAGCATTTCCAGTGGCCTCGATGACAGAAGCAGGCAGGCCGTGTTTTCTAAAGTGGTCCCAATCTAACCCGTACCGAGCACACCACAACCTTGCCCCTCGGTTACAATACTTCAGCGCCCGCATGTCAGACAGCGTAACCAAAGGGTCACCTACTTTTTCCCGCTCTTGGTCTTGATCGGTCTGGTGCCTAAATCCCCGTACCATATTACGTTCGCTCCTTTGATGGTGGGCCTGCCAAACACAACCGGAATGGGCCGCCCCTCTTCTGCCGTAGGGATATTAAAATCCTTAAGTGAAGCTGGTTTAGGTCTCTCCGGCTTTGGCTGCAGCAGGTACGTAAGGAGAGCGGAGACGATTGTTATGATAAGTTGAAACCACATACTACCTCCTAGTACAGCGTCTTTCCGCCAAAGGGGTTCTCTTTAGGGGTGAACATAAACCCCCCGTGGTTGTTTTCATTACCCCCAAAACGGGTATTACAGTGATTTAAGGTATGGTCACACCCAGGGTATATCTGCACCGAATCCCCAACAGAGACGTCTGGCATCGTCGCAGCTAGGGTAACCTGATCCCCGGTATGGGCAATAATCATCCTGGCATCCCGCCTGCCATCCGGAAACTGCCACCAGAGAAACCCACCATTGAAATACCCGTTAGCTTCCCCTGCTGCCGCAGGAACTGTCATGACATTGCCATTGATAGCGGTAACCGTATCGATCGTACTATAGTCTGCTGCCACTACCTTGCAGTTAGTACCGTACAGGTCGTGCCCGCATTGCCGGCCGTACCTACGCCTCAATCCGGTGCGCTTCAGGCTGGTAGTAATGGGTTCGCAGTTTAAAATCGTTTTTCCGTCTGCCCACTGAGCGGACAGAATTCGGCCAATCCAGATAACCCTGATCTCGCTATCGACGTCTGTCCGGTGCCGTCTAAATATCTTCAAGGTCACTACCTCCCCGGGAGGGTAGGCCACAAACTGCAGAGATACCGGAAAATCTCTTGGAACATCAACCTTGAGTGCGGACCGGTTCAGTTCAGCCAGGTCTTCTATCTCGCTGCGAATGATCGGAGCAGGCGCGTAATCATATTGCAGATAGGTCTGTACCTCGTCCGCACTGGTATACCTCCAATTCGTAACGCCCCGGGTAAAGAGGTAGAGTTCTACAGGAGACCCACTGCGTTGGGACGCTTCCTGTGCGTTATACGTCATCTGGAAGTCCTCTCAGCATGTGATTACACTGCACCAACCCTGGATGAATCCAGGCAAATTCTACGGCGTCTGCTTCCAAACGACTGAATTGGAGAAAACTGACCATGGCTACGTCCGAGGGGGCGATGTCCTGCCCCATCGTAGAGGATAAGAACAACTCCTCGTTATCCGCATCAAGCAGGGCCGCCCCGGTAATACGCCTATACAGCTTGGTTCCGTTATGCAGGATGATAAGGATATCTCGGCGGCCGATCTCTCCAGAGGTATAGCGGTAGTACTCCAAACGTTTTACCTTCATGACAGACTGGGTAGCCAGGACGGTATCGGCCAGGGTAATGTCAGGCTTGAAGGTAGGTACCCAGATCGGGTTAAGTCGCCCTTTCCTGGCATACATCCAAGCTTTCAGGGCATTAATAGCGCTCCGTCCTATACGGGTCCACAGGTAGGACTGTATAGTAATCGGCCTATTCCTAGTGTCGATTACACTAATGGCACCGGTTTGCCCATCTACCCGGTTCTGGACCCGTTTGTACTCTACGTCGATGTCATCTACCCAGTCTGGTGGTTCTTCCAGTACCGGGTAACTACGGTAGGTTGCCGAGCTGTCTATCGCAGTGACATTGGCTGTCCCTTCCAACTCAAACTGCAGAGACAATTCCTCCATTGCATTCGCAAAGGCAGAAACAGTCTGAGTATCCTTCATCCGAGCCAGGGAAGCAGGATAGACAGTTGTATTGGCTGGCCAGTTGTTACGTAACCCGGCTTTCAACGTAACGGTGCTAGCTGTCAAGTTGACGATCTCTGCGGCTTCCGTGTTCAACGGGTCAGTCTGTAATACGACATACCCGCCCACGTGATAGCCTAGATCCGTTGTTGTTATATTTAAAACGGAATCATTCACGACCGCAGGTGCTGTCAGGATACCCCTGTCCATATACCGAGGTACCATAAACTTCCTGGACTGCCAACTCCACAGAATAGAATTTAAGTGTTGGCGGTTTTCCAGAAACTGAACTGTCTTAAAACCAAACGACGTACGAGGGACGGAACGTAACTCCCGCCCCTGCTCGGTCCCGTCGTAGGATTCCAGCACATCAGTTAGCCAGGACAGACGTTCTATCACAGGCTTATCCCAGTCAGGCTGAAATGGCCAAACCACAATTCTATTGCCGATCACTGATAGAACCGGGTCTTCAGAAGGGAAGTCAAAGGTAAATGTGGCATCCACCACCGGAGGTCCAGCAACGTAGGCGGTTAGGACATGCATCCGGGACTCTAGAGGGGCATATACCGTAGGCGGGTCTACCGGATCCTCGAGTAGTAACCCGTCCCCTCCTGTGATGACGAGTGCGGCTAAGTTTTGCGCACTGGCAGGGTAAGCATTCCATACTTCTACATCATGGAGCTGATCTACAATGACGTTCCCAAGATCAATATCTGTAGGAATGACGTGAATCCGATAGTAATAGTCGCGCTCAAAGGAAGGTATCGGACCCTCTCCTGAGATCGCCAACTCCTGCTGACTAACAGGCAGGTTGTCTACCGGGGCAGAGCCAGATACGGAAACCGAAGGCTTAGCATAATCCACATCCGGCCAGGCAGAGAACTGGTAGCCTCCCAGGTCGGTGGAGAACTTGCTACCAAGGTCCGGTTGGCTGGGAGAGACAACATTAAAGGCAGCTAAGGTAGCCATTAGGGTCCGTCATAACGCACGGCGTAACCGAGGTACCCGGTATCTCCGTTTTCCAGATTGCTGGTATCTCCCTTCAGCGTATTGGCGCTCTTCTTCTGATGCGGAAAGACCATCCATTTTTCAGACCCCAAAGTTATAATATCTCCGACGTCATAATGCCTGATGTTTACGTAACGGGTGTGACCGGGCTCGCCCAAGACGCTACAGAAATCATCCGGCCGGCTGGCGTAAATGTGCACCGGGATCAGTGTGGACTGACTGTTGAATGTGTTGGGGCCGTAGGGGACTAGGTCACGCGCGAGAAATGAGCCGTTGAAATTGGGGCCGGAATAGGTGCCGTGGTTGTCGATCCAGTCCCCGACGGCGCCGTCCAGATCGCACACCATGTGCATATTGCCCACACCGCCGATACGGGTCCAAACGGTATTCCCGGACCAGAAATAACCCAGACCAACCACACGATAGTAGCCGTTGTTGTCCGAGTAGCAGCCGTAGTTGCGAAAATTCACGTCCGAATACATGAACTCCGGCGGATAGCTGGCACCATAATACTGGCCGCCGTTCCAGTTGCCGGCCTTATTGATTTCACCAAACGTCAACCACTGGCAGTTCAGCGTCGCGTAGTTGAGCACACAGAGAAAACAGTCTGGGTTGGTGTGCACGAACAGGTGATAGGTCGCCGGGAATGTCACGTCCGTGCCGAACGCGCTGGTCAGAATCCGCCCAAAATGAGGGAAGGGTGTGACCAGCGCGCCGCCGGATTCGCCCTGGCCACCTTTCACGCGCAGATCACCGGCATTGGCTGTCAATTGCGCGAAGACGTTGCCCTTGTGAATGACCACGCCGCTCAGCGTCCAGCTTTCTCCTTGCAGAAAGGTATGAATACGCGATCGCAAATCAGCGTAGCTAGTTGTCTGCCCTGTCTCGTATGCCATTACATTCCTCTACGCTAATTTGATAGCTACGTAATCCTGGAACCCCGTGCGCCAGGCATTATGGATTACGACGTAAGTGTCACCACCTATAGTCATCGTGTTCTCTGTCGCGTTGTTGAACCCTGAGACGTAGAAGATGCCGTCGAACTCGCCAAAATGATCTGGGGTGGTTTCGTACAATATGATAGGCAAAATTGGGTAGACGCCTCCCGTGTCCCTCAGGGTCTCAGTGCTGCCTCCGATCCAACTGTTTTTCCACGGCCATGTTTTTGCCTGTACCCAGGCACCATCGTTTCTGCGAATTACAAGAGCTGCAGTGTCGCCGTTTTTGAACCCCATAGAATAACTGGTGTTCGAATACCGAGTAGCTGCGCCGCTAGTCAGCATGCCTACCACGGCCACCGGATAGGGGTACTGGTTCGGCGAGGCGTAGGGCGTGATCTTGCCGATATAAAACACCTCGTAGACGGTCTCTATCTTCGCCGCCAGGATGATGCGCTGGCAGTTGGCCACCAGCCAGTAGGGTATCGACTGATTCCACATCGGCACCCCGATGCGGCCGGAGACTCCGGGCTGTGCCTCAAAGTTGTCTCCTGAGTTGTAACCTGTGCAGCCCACCACCTTGAAGTTATAGTAATCTGAGTCGATCGACTGGTAGGTCTTGATGCCGACAAAAATCTCCTCAGTACCAGAGAGCCCGGGCCCGCGGAGAATAAGTTCGTGGTCATCCCCGCTTGTGTCATCTCTTTCGGCGACCCACTCATTGCCGGCTCCCATCTGTACAGAACTGGTAACGAACGCCTTTATTTTGGCAAGCAGATCGTAGTGGCCTGAGGCAGTTCCAATTTCATACGGCATGGTAGATCCCGGAAGAATATAAGAGGAGAGGATGTAAATTGTCTCTGAGTTTCATGCTGTTCACAAGGCAGACTGAGTATCAGGACCTAAGGAACTGCTTTACAGCCCCTGGATTTTTCTGAATGGTATTCAGAATTACCTTCTCCCCAGAGGAAGAAGACATATAATCGTGCACCAGGTCAGGATCCACTACGTTCACGATCCGGGTACTGGCATCCACCTGTGGGGCGACAGCAGCTGCAGGCGCAGAGGCCGCTTTAGACGGGGCAGAAGCCGGGACCCTGCCCTGAGCAAAGCCCCGTATAATGCCCCTGTTCCAAGCTCTAATCTGGTCAGCACCGATCATTTGGGTAGCCTGGGCAGTCAAAATTGACTCCCCTGCTCCTACGGCGATCGGAGTGACACTGCCTCTATCGAATAGAGCGGCAGCGATAGAGTCAGAAATGCCGGTCCCTGGCCCTGAAATGACGCCAGAGGAGCTAACAGCCCCTTGCTTGGTCCCTATGGCAGCTACCCCTTCTGCTGCCCCAAACAGAGAGGGGACAAAGCTCAGGACAGACTTAAACAGGCCTCCTGCCCCTCCACCCCCGCTAAACAGGGACGAAAAAAGACCCCCTAAGCCCTGTAGTCCCTGGGAAAAAGTATTCCCGAGGTTGCTGAACCACCCCTCAGATTTCTGAATCGTTTCCTGATTCTGCCCAACCTGAGTCTCGTTAGTGTCACTGATCCTACCTAAAAGGGTCTGCGTCTGTTGGGCACCCGCTATCCCGCCATGGACATTGACGACCTGACCATTGACAGTAGCTACGGCAGCATTGGTTGCCTGCCCGGCTGCCAGTGCAGAAGTAAAAGCACCCGGGTCCCCGGGCTGATTTTCAGACGCCGTCTGAGCAGCCGCTGGGATATTCTCCCCGCTGATTCCAAAAAGAGATCCGAACAGAGACCTGGCGTCTTCGCTCTCTATCTGTGCCAGCAGTTCTTGAGATAACGAATTAACCAAGCTTGCGGCAGCTTCTCGGCCAATATTTCTGAACAGGTCGTAGAACACACTCTGCAGGACGCTGAGTGCATCCTCACCGGAGACCGCCGCGTCAAACAGGGCAGGGCCAATCTCATCAATCGCGCTGACAATGTTCCCTCTGATGGAGTCCCCTAAGTTTTGAAAGGCCGACTCCAGTTGTTGCAGGTCAGTGGCAATGAGTTTGGGGTCAAACGACCGGAAAGCCTGCTCAAACCCGTCCGTATCGAGGCGGTCAAACTGGCCCTCCAGGGTGGCAAGTTGGATATTAAGTTTCTCAAGCTCGTCCAAAAGAGCGGACTGCTCTACCGTCGGGTCCCCTATCTGACTCTGCAGGAGGGCAATCTGTTCTCTGGTCTTCTCAGCCTGGGCAGCATACGAGGCGAGCTTCTCAGCATCCGTAAACTGGAACCCACGAGCTTCCCTGGCAGCATCCTCTACAACAGAACCCGATGTTGCGGAGGTACCTACATTCTTTAGTGCATCCTGCGTAATGGAGACGATCTCTTCCGCTCGTTTGCGCTTCTCTGCTTCTTGTAGCGCCTGACGGTCGGCAGCGATCTTTAGCCGTACCAGTTCTTCGCTCTTTCCTGAGTGCCGCAGAAGTTTCTCTTCCGTAGCCAGGAGGTCCTCATTGACCCGCACACGCTCATCCTGAAGCTTCCGCAAGCTATCTACATTTCCGTCCAGTACCAGATTTTTAATCTGCTGGGCAACCCGCTTCTTTTCAGCGGTAGCTACCTCCTTCTGAGTTGCCAGTGCCTGTTTCTGGTACGCAAATCTGGCATCGTTGATAGCCTTATTCACGCCCTCTAAGAGTTTAGCTTTCTTGGCTTCCAGGCCACCCTGCTTCTTGCGTAGCGTCAGCAGTTTCTGGTAACCCTTCTGATCCGTCTCAGAGTCCTTTCTTGCTTCCTCAATGTTGCGGCCAATAACCACTAACTCTTTATCAATCTCCCTAGTCAGGAGGTTGGCCCTCTTATGGAGCGGGCTATCCGGGCTAAACAACTCAGGGCTTTTTATTTTGGTCAGCCGGGCAATCTCGGTATCCAAGGCTCCGACTTTTTTCGCAATATCAGGATCCGGTGCGAACTTCTTAAACTCTGTCAATTCCCTCTGTTGTTCAGTAACGACGGCTTCCCGGGACCTAACCTTAGTTGCCTGCTCCGTAATTGCTTTTACAAAATCGGCAGCCACAGGAACTTCCCTACCAAACCTCCTGGTGTCCTCGGCATCGACAAAGGTACCCCTTTGCTGAAACTGCGCACGGTCACCGGCAAGTCCAGCCTCCAGAAACTCTCTGCCCTGGGCCTCCAGTCCGCGCAAAAATCCTTGAAACTCTATGTTTTGGCGCAAGAGTTCCCGGTCTGCCTGCAGCATGGCATACAGGGTATCGAGCTGCTGTTCGGCCTTTTCTGCCGTCTCGTCAGCAATCTGATTGAGCCCGTCAAGGCCAGTACCTAACTCATCCCTAACCTTCTCAAGCGTCTGAGTCTGTTCCTGTGCCTCAGTAACAGTCAGACCGGCTGCCTGTATCTGCGCAGGAGAGGCTTCAGTCGTAGGGGTGTCGAACCCAGGCCCATAGTCTTGCTTGAAAGTCAGGCGAGGGTCTATGTCTGGGGCAGGCGTACTTGCCGCCACTAGCGTCCCAGTCGCAACAGAAATCCTGTCATTAAGCTCAGCGAGTTTGCTTTCAACCAGAGAGAGCGCACCCTGAAGCGCGGCAAAAGAGGTTTCACCCGTCTTAGAAAGTTTATCTATTTCCGCAATGACCTTAGCCTTTGCCGCTGTCGGGGTAAGCTCCCCGCTTTCCAACCCCTCCAGAATTCCTTCAACCTCCTTATTAAACTCATTGATCAGGTTATCTGTACCCGCCTTCAAATCCTCCGTGTAGTATGCCTCTGAAATGGATGAAATGGACGTATACATCCGCTTAACCGCGTCCAATACGGCGGTAATGCCTCCCAGTTCGGCAAGCGCTTTAACGTCCCCTTGCAGCGCAGCATACAGCCTGGGATTAGCAGCTTGCAGAGCCTCGAATTCCTGAACAAAAACTGCCTGCTCAGAACCCTCTTTAAGCGTCCGCCCTTGCAGCCTGGAATATCGCTCCGTTAATGCCTTCCCCAAACTCTTTATGGACTTTATTGACCCAAGGTAGTCAGAGATCAATGCCGCCAACAACCGGTCCTGATCTGCAGAAATATCTTTAAGCGCGGCCCCTGTATCCTTACTGAGTTGTTCTAACGCAGCTCGTCTCGCCGGTGACCCAGATTCTGAAGCCGGGCCGCTTGCCAGGTTCTCAAACGCAGAAGCAAGCGCATCAATATTTTGCACCTCCTGAAAAAACTGCTCCTGCAACTGACTCCTGGAACGGTCCAGTTTTATTTCCGCAGTCTCCAAAAGATCCGCAGAAGTATCCGGAGCGGCCTCTACCCCCGCAGCGCGATCGGTCAACTGAAACTGCCTAAACCCTTGCCGGCGCTTATCAGCCTCCTGCCGTTCCCGCACAGTCCTCTGCTTCAGAGCTTTCAGCTGAGTCTGCTGTTTCTCAAACTGGTCTGCCTTATCTTCTGTATCGTCAGAGAAAGCTTGATAGGTCTCATACAGCGCATACAAGGCAGTCAGAGCCAGGCCAATTGGGTTCGCTCGCAGAAACCCAGAGACCAGGCCACCAAGAGACTTAAAGCCTTTAGTGATCCCTCCCAGAAACCCACCCAACCCCGTACTAAACTCCTTAATAGCCTTCCCAGTAGCGCTAAGGACCCCTCTAACCCCTCCTTGTTTAGACAGATCTCCACTAACGGCCTTTAGCGAGAACTTACCGGCACCTACACCCTTTGTCAGGCTCAACAGAGAAACCACAGTCAGTAATTTACTGATCGTGTCCAAGGTATCATTTGCCTGCTGGGGAGTAATCTCCCCTTGCTGTGCAGATTCCAACTGAGAATAACCGCCGTAGGCACCGGCAGCAGCTCCAGCAGTAGCCCCTACCAGCCTACGCAGACCTCCTCCTCCTACCAAGGTTGCTCCGGCTAATCCACCCGCAGCAGCGGTCCCGAACAACCCGCCGATACCCTCCCCGCTCAAGGACTTAAGGTCCAGATCCATCTTATCCAGCGCATTAATAACGTTTGTCGTTTCAGCCGCTAGGTCCTGCAGGGCAGATATTGGGCCTTCTGTGATATCCGATGCCAGGACGGTCATGGCCGCGCCCAGGTTATCCAAGGTATTCGACAAAGACTCCATCTGTACTGAAGACGCCTCAGCTGCGGCCCCTCCCAAGGAAATACGGGCTTCTGCCTCCTCGAGCTTATCTATGTTATTGATAAGGGCGCTAATGGCGTTTTCTGCACGTATATCAAAGGCACGAGCAAACGTTTTCTTACCAGTCCCGGTAAACCCGAGACGGTTAAGTTCTCTCAGGGCAGCCAATAAAGGGTTGGAAGCGGCCTGAAAACTCTGAAACCGCTTCTTAATGTCCGCATCGCTGAGTGCCTCTCCTATTTGAGCATACCGATCCTTCAGGGACTTTAGAGACTTAGCGTCCGGACTGAAGATCTCCAGCAAACCTTGTCTCAACCCAGTCGCTACAGTAGAGGCTTTAAGGCCAGCATTGCGCAGCGTAGTCACGGCTGCCAGATATTGATCCGCAGACAACTCAAACGACTTACCGATCTGCGCAGAGATAGATAGGATAACCTTCAGGTCATTACCAGTAAGCTTGGAGATGTTGATTGCTTTAGTTAGCTTGTCCGCAATCTGAATATCTTCCAGTTCCTTGAATACATTGCGCATGGTGGATGCAACGTCAGCCGCCACATCCAAAGCGGTCTCCGTACCTGCCGCAAACTGTGCCACGCTGGAAAGCACGTTGTTAATCTGCTCAGGATCCACACCAGCCTGAGCAAGTACCCGGGCAGCCTTGGCAATTTCCTGAACAGAGAACTTCGTTGTCGTAGCGACAGATTTGACTGCGCCTTCGATCGACAACATCTGCTCTTCAGTAGCCTGAGAGATCGCCTGAATGGATTTCAGTTCTTTATCGAGCTGGACCACCCCTTTGGTCAAGGCCGTTACAGCAGCTAGGGCCTTGTACAGAGCACCGTAGCCTAAGGCATAGCGGAAAAACTGACGCAGCAGGAGACCTGTCTCACCTAAACGGTCCCTGAGATTACCAGCTCGGCGGGACATATCGTCCAGATCCCGGCCAGCGCCACCCCCTCCGCGCCCCCCTCCAAATAGCCCTCCACCAGAGGAGCCCGCATTGAGTCTAGCCTGCTCAGTAGCTGCCCGCTTAAGCGCTTGCGCTTGCGCTTTAAGCCTAATGTTTATTTCGTCAATCTGTTTCAGGCGGCGACTGCGAGACGCACTCAGTTTACTGTTGCTCGCTAGCCGCTTCTGTTCCAGATTAAGCAAGGCCTGCGCATCTCGCACTTCACCCAGGGACCCAAACCCTCCAGGTTGGCCAGGCACCACCTGACTACGCCGGTCAGCGGCGGCGATGGCAGCCTTACGGCCTACAGCTTCCCGAATTCTAGTCCGTTCCGCAGAACGGATCTTTTCCGCTTCCGCTGCCGTGCGCCTACGGTCAGCCTCTGCCCCTTTATTCGCCCGCTGGATGTCTCCGGCAATCTTCTTTCTGCGGGCCTGTTCAGCTTCCAGAGCTGCCCCTGCCTTCTCAATCAAGGCCAGGCGCTCTGTTTCATATCCTTGCAGACGCTTACTGCCGCTCTTTAAAAGTTCTAGCCGTTGCTGCTCCCGGTCAAGAAAGGTCTTTCTAGTTTTCAGCTGCCTGTCAGACAACCCCCCAAACCCATCTGTAGTAATTTGCTCCGCAACCTTCTTAGCAGAACGAATACGCTCACTGGCAGCTCTAAGGGACTCGTCCTCTTTTGCAAGCGCCGCCTGAACCGACTTAAGTTGCTCTCGGCCTCCTTTTGTAACTGCCGCACCCCGGGTTTCTAAGGCAGGCGTCACGGCAACCGTCTCCCCTACCTTTCCCCTTACGGAAGCTCCCTCGGCGTCCTCTCCAATCTTCCCAAATACCGGAGTAGTGACTTTACGTCCGCCAACCGCTGCCTTCCTGAGGCCTTCCTGGGCATCCAGAACCTTGGACACAGCCTCTGTAGCCTGCTTCATCCGCCCCAGATCTTTATCCGGGATAACGCCACCTTTCTGGAAGCCGTTGTACAGCTGCTGAGTCTTCTTACCGAGGGCGTTATACTGACCTAGGGCATCCACCATCCGGGTCTGGGCAAGTTGAGCATCCTGGAGCCCAGACAACTGAGCAATCGACAGAGGTTGAAAAATTTCAGCCAGTGCCTTTCGCGCCTTGTCGGCTCCTTTCTGGTTACGCCCGCCGGCCGTTCGGAACATCTCATCGAACAGGTCCGTACCTATTTTCTGACCCCGCTTCTTAGCCCCGATAGCGCGAGAGATCCCTTCCAGACTGGTTTCTAAGGCAGTTTTAGCCTTGTTAAGGGACGTCTTATTCAGCTTGATATCTGGATTGACCGTAATTTTTCCGGCATCAACCGTAACAGCCTTGAGTGTCTTCTCTACATCGCGGGTAATGCTGGAGACAACCTCCTTCTGGTTGACGATACCGGCTGTACCCAGTCGGATACCCGCAACAAAATCAAGAATCAGATTATTATCTGCCATGGTTAAAACCCAAACGATTTAAGAGAACGAAGCGCATCACTGCTGGCTGTGCCTTTAGTCAGATCCATAACATTAGCGTCGGCTGTCTGGCCTGTATCCTTCTCGTATTTACCCCCAAAACCGTATAAGGAGGCTTCATAGTTAGCACGGTTACATTCCATCTCATATTCAGAACGAAGCCCGAATGCCTGAGAAACCACTGCAGCATCTGCATGGTAGTACAGCTCTTCTGATTTAAGTGGGTCAAAGCCTGCCAGGAAGTAACACAACTGACGGATCTGCAGTTTACGCAGCCATTCGATCATGGAAGTCCCCAGCCCCGGGCCTAGCTTTTCATGCGGGGCTTGCCCTTCCGTATCCTTTTGCAACTGTTCCTGCTCCCGCAGCAAACGAGTGCAAGCATTCACAATTGTTTGCTCAGAAGGCTTTACCCCGTTTAGTCTGGAGACCCGCATTGCGGCCTCCACTACGTCAGAGAGCTTGGCATTGTCATCGACCCCCAGAGCACCTTCTAACGCATCATAAAATGCAGGGGTAAGTCGGACATATTCTGGGGCGGCTATGTTAAGTAATTCGTTCGCAGACATAGGTAAGATCCAATCCTATTCTGTTCAGAATACTACAGATTTCCTTTCAGACATAAAAAAGCCCCGGCATCAGGGGAAATGCCGGGGCTAAGACCGTGCAGGTTACACGGCAGAGGAGTACACCAAAAGTAAGGTTACGTAGAATCGCCACCCGTTGCAATCAGCCCGGTCGGGTTGGATGGGATGATGTTGGCGAGGTGTTCCAGGGCTGCGCCGGTACCGTACTCCAGAGCAGACGGCTGCAGGAGTTTGATATTCAGCTCAGTACTCGCAAAGTCATCCGCGTTAGTAGCATACGTCAGACCAGCGCCGATCGCGCCCTTCCAGAAATTGAAAGTCAGCGGCCGGCCGGTAGAGCGTTCGGTCTGAACAAGTTGGACAGAGAAGTATGCTGTTTGGGTAATAGCCCCGATCGCCACTTCCTCGATCTTGTAGATATAGACGGTTTCAGTCGTGCCGTTGACGGCATGCAGAAGGGGCGTGTCCGAATCCAAGGTAAGGGTATCAGCAGCGATCGACGCTACCCGGCACAACGACACATCCGCATTTGCGCCACTGGTATAGATCTGAACCAGATCACCTGCAGAGAAGTTGGCACCTTCAAAAATAGTGACATCAACCGAGGTTGCACCGACGATCTCATCACTAACAACCATACTGTTGGTATCGGTAACTGCGGCAACGGCACCTTCACCTACCAGCAGGTTGAAGTTACGGCGGGCGTATTCTCGCAAGGTAGCGGTAATAGAGGCTTCCTGAGATACGATGGCCGTATCGGCGATAACCTTGGGAAATCCGCCCAGGAGATCGACAGACGTCTGAGTCACTTCGAGGGTGGCCTGGTCAATCAGACCAACCGAATTTGCCTGGGTGAGTTTGTTGGCCGCACTCAGCGCACCAATGCGAAGCTCTGCAGTACCAATGGCGAATTTGTTTGTTACCGGACTGCCTAAAGGGCTGGCCATAATCTGCTCCTGAAAAAGAGTTAAACGTATAGCCCTGGCTGTGCCAAAGGCCTGCCCATCAAGGATACCACTTCGGACTTAGGATGGAACTGTAGGCAACTGGTTAACAGCTTTATCTGCGTAGCTTATTACTGACGTGCTCGATCATTACTTCGTTCATGTTGGCCATGAATTTACGGACGTATGGGCGTTCCAACTCGTTCTTGGTCAGTACAGCTTGGGTCTGTTGCTGACCCGCAGTCTTAGTAAATTTAATGCTCCGTTTTAAGGAGGGTACCTCTCCAGTCAGAAAGGGCGTCACAAACAAAGCCTCCCCTTGGGCAAAGGCTTTCACGGCTTTGCCGAACCCGTTAACAGGTCCCTCTACAGTAGCCAACGGTACGACATTCCTCACTTTTTGTGCCTGCCTAATCGCCTTATATCGAGCAGGCAATCTACCGTTCTTGGATATTTTACGAGAGGTTATGGACCCTAGCGTCAGATTAGCGGCCGCAGAAACAGCCGGGCTGGTAGGCCCCAGCATGGCTTGAACAACCTTTGCTGTCTTATTGGGTTCAATAGATACCCGTCTGGCATCAAACGCAAACTTATTCCGGTTACGCACAGATTGCAGATGAGCCGGCTTAAACTGCCCCTTCCCAGCAGGACGACGAAACTGCCTTAACCCTGCCACCTTAAAGAGGTATTTACGGCTCGTATGGTAAGTACGAAGCGTAGATGAGGTATACCCTTTGAAGGCAATAGCAGTATCCGGTACGGGGTTGGCACCTCTATCCAATGGCAACCCACCAGAGGTCTTCATAGTGACAGAGGATGGCTTAGACCTACTGTGCTTACCGGGCCACACCATAGAGTCCTGGACAGAGCGCCCGTCCAAAGACTTGGCACTCCTACTGTAAGCTACACCAGTTAACGCTGCCTGGTATGCTTGAGAAACTAAGTCCACTGCCTCTCTACCTACACCCCTCTTTAGTTGGCGTGTCTTTTTACTGAATAGATCCTGTCTACGAAAAATAGAGACCGGGATAGAGTACCTAGTTCGTCGCGACTTACCGTCTATCTTATCTTTTACAGTCACTTGCTCTACCAAAGCGAGGGACGATAACCGAAACTCCGCTTTCTTAAGTTTCGCCGCCACCCTAGCCCGTAACTTTGCTTTGGTAGCCATCAGATCTCGCGGATTACCCTGGCAACTACAGAGACAAATCTATAGCCGGATTCTTTATCGTACTCCTGGGCCTCGACCCCGGACTGGACAATCGTCAGGGTCCCACCTAAGTCGGATCCAGCAACTGCGCCACTATAATCATAGATCTGGATAGTGCTGCCTTTCTTGAAAGTATCCTGAACCGTTGAGATAAACTGCAACATGTCATAGTTAGAGGCATCAGTCGTGGTCTTGGCCCCTACAGAGAAAACAGCCGTGTACAAAGGGTCGATCGGGCTCTCATCCAGGGTAGCAAACTCCCAGACAATAACGTCCTCCTCCCCTTGGAGAATCACAGATGCATTTGTGGTGTCGTCAAGGTCTACAAACTTGGAGACCCCCAGTGCCGCGGCCAGGTCAACTCCGTACTTGTCTATCGTAGATTTAAGAGCTAACGTAAATTCGTTCCGGTTCATCAGATGTTCTCCCCAGAACGCTTCGCGCAATAGCAAACGACGGACAGGAGTTGCCGCTCAACTTCCTTAACGTTATACAAAATTCCATTCACTCGTAGTTCGTGGTCGGTGGACAGATCGGCATTTCCAGGTAATACGATGTAGGTCAACGGGTAGGAAATGTCGGGAACATCTGCGGACGCGGAACGACTGCTAATCCTCTCTATGTCGCAATAATGCGTAACCAGTAACGTACGAATCGCCTCAGACTGAGTACCTGCAGCAGACAAGGTAGTGCTTAGCTCGAGTACGTCGGCCTGATAATCTGCTCTCAAAAGCTGGTAGCTGTTGGCATAGCCGGTCTGATAACAGTCCGTATCGATGTTTTTTGATTCTTTGATATAAACCGAACCATCAGACGCTCGAACAACATGAAACGAGTCCATTTGACCAGTATCTCTGCCCGTCAAAAAGATTCGCTTCTTTAACCCAAAATCTCTGGCAGAGATAAACCGGTCATAAGTGAGGATACTGCCTCGGGCGATGTTAGGGACCCACGCAGACCCATCCCAACCATCCAGGCAATCCTTGGCAAAGTGGTTTATAGCCTGCCCGAGTTCCATTTAGGTATCCTCGTTCTGGACGGGGTCGTAGGAGGGGCTGGCGGCGACGGCAGTAGTAAACCCGTAACTAAGGTCAGTCTCTTCAGGTAACAGCGCTGACAGGTAACTGTCTCTAGTGGCTTCAGCGTTCCTGGCTACTTCCTCCAAATCCAAAGAGGAAAACCGATCCATCTTAGCCTTGCCGTCCGACATAGATTCAGGGAAAGCCAGGAACATCCTGGCAAGTCTGGCCGCACAGAACCACATAGCATACATACGCAAGTACTTAAGAGCTGTCCCGGTCAGGGTAGTGTAATCAGGTACTGCCTCAGTCAGTTTAAGTACCAACGCAGTGTCCATGCCCTGGTCTACAATGAAGGAATCTGGTACCTCGTTACTGGTTACTCCGAGGGCAGCCCGGACGGCAGCAGTCGTGGTATACCGCGTAATGTCGGCCATGGTCAATTACCCTAACTTCCGAATAACCCGAAAAAGCCCAGCATCAACATTGGACTGTAGCCAGTTCGTCCTGGGATGTGATTGAGGCTCGTTAGGTAGGAAACGAACACCGCCTGGGGTTACGATCGGGTAAGGGGTAATCAGTTCATAGACCACTTCATCAGGCGCAGAACTGGCCTGTAGCTCAGCAGCTGCCTTGACCTCGGCTTTAGCCGCGGGTTCTTTTTCTGGGGCCGCTGTACTCTTTTCCTGAGTTTCCTCGGATGCCGGTACAGAGTCAGATGTGCTCCTCTTGCTTCGAATTGCCATGGTTCACCCTCCATATTTAACATGAGCTTTGAGTATAACTGAAAAAGCCCCGCCGGAAACGGACATCCGGCGGGGCTCAGGGTCAGCCAGGTTTCCCCAGCTACTGCGACTTAGTAAACGATCGTGGCACAGCGGAATGCCGAATCGTAGAGGCGGTAAGCCATCTTCCCCCAGTCGATACGGAAGAAGTTGCTGCGTTGCAGGACCATTGCCTCGGTAGCAGAGTAGTTGGCAGAGGCGTTGACTACCTGCCGGATGCCGAACCTGCTGTCAAAGCCCATGATGATGTTGGCACCGAGGACTGAAGTATCTACGATCAGCACCCGGGGTTCCGGGATGTTGACGTTGACCTGTCCTGGAGTGACATCCAATATCGCATTGCCGGCGTTACCTACGTTGGCACCAGACGTGGTCGGGTCATAGATTACCGGGCGACCGGTACGGCCCTGGATGGCCAGGAAGGTGTCCAGATCACAGATGATGGAGTCCAGTTGGATAGCGCGAGTCGGGTCCCACAGGAACTTCAGCCAACCCTTCTGGGTAACGACCCCGGTAGTAGCCGCCGAGTCATAGGTATTGAAGTCAGCTACCGAAAGGGCTGCATCCCCGGAATCCAGGTTGCCATTCTTGATGGCAGTGATGTCACGCCACAGGTTGCGCTGCGATTCGCCGGCAGCCTGCTGAGCGAAAATGATACCGAGCAGGTCCAGCGTCGTACGCTGCAATGCCTGGTCCGAAATCTGCAAGCCAATCGAGTTCGTAACGATACTCTTACTGGTCTGACTGGTCGTAATCGAAACCATATTGCGCGGCAGGGTGTTCTGGGCAATCGGCTGAGAATCCATAGCTCGCGGGGCCGAGGTATCGATCTTCGGTTCCGTAAACATTTCAGTAGGAATCGTTTCAGAACCAGCCAGCATGGAATTCCAGACGGCCTGCTCCAGATCCTGA
>RRYU01016779.1_pt1 | contig 18873 bp, 17 predicted proteins | sample 2162651 | NCBI WGS metagenome assembly RRYU01 (sample SAMN10267283, study PRJNA491782) | microbial mat metagenome | isolation source: biomat in the production well | place: Japan: Minami-Kanto gas field, natural gas well KTG3 | collected 2017-06 | reverse complement strand
AAAAAAGCGGTTATTTCGCACGGTCAGCAGCACCAAATAAAAGGGATATTGCCTTGATCAAAGGCTCAGCAATGTTAGCTACAGATTCTGCACTTGCAGGTAAAAGCGGTGTGGTTGGTATGGATTACGAAGCCAATGATGAGCTTAGACTAATTGATTTTAAAAGGATAAAAGGCGGTAGAATTTTTGATATTAATCAAGGATGGTTTCAAACTTTACTAAAATCAATCGGACAACGCTAAGAAATTAAGATTTAAGATTGAAGACTGAAGAACTAATCAAACGAACTAAAGATTTTGCTCATCGTTGTGTAAAGTTGGCAATTAAGCTACCAAAAACTGATTTGGGTAACCACATTCGACGCCAATTAATTAGATGCTCTACTTCGGTAGCAGCAAATTATCGGGCAACTGTTTTAGGTCAATCTAAAGCAGCTTTTGTTTCAAAATTAAGTATTGTTTTGGAAGAGGTTGATGAGTCAATGTTTTGGTTAGAATTTATTGTGGACGAAAATTTAATTTCGATGGATAAAATTAAATCATTAATTGCTGAAGCTAATGAATTAAAAGCCATATTTTATTCAGCAAGAAAAACTATAAAAAAGAAAAAATCTTAACTCCTCAATCTACAATTTTAAATTAATAAAATGGAGAAATAATGAAAAAATCACCACCAAGACTAAACACTGATCGAATATTTCCAACTAATATGACAACTGCCCATGCACTTTGTTTAAAAGCCAAAAATGGAGAAAAGGGAAATACAAAAGGTGTACGCTATGCTGTCCCAGCTTTCAATATTACTCATTTTCAGGGAATAAATGCGGCGTTTCAAGCATTTGATTTATTGGGTTCATCAGGTCTATTGGCTGTCTCGAATTCAGCGCTAAAACATTTTGGGGAAGGTGACCCAATATTTGGTTTGGAGGTGGCGACTGAATACATCGCCAAAAAGGCGACTAAGTCTAATGTAAAAATTGCAACACATTTAGACCACGGAGACTACATCTCCGATTCGGGAAGGAAAGTGGTTCAAGCATCCGTGCAATATTTAACGAGCGTTATGGCTGATAATTCCACTGATAAAAAAGCCAAGAAAGCAATGCCACTGCAGGATAATATTGACCTAACCCGTGAAGTTGTTGACATGGCACATCCCTTGGGACTTTCTGTTGAAGGCGAATTGGGAGTATTGGCGGGAGAGGAAGATGAGGATACGAAATCTGAATTTTCTACTTACACAAATCCTGATGAGCTTGATAATTTTTTACAGCAAACGGGCGTTTTAATGTTAGCTCCAACTATTGGGACAATGCATGGACCAAATAAAGGCAAACCCGGCTCGAAAGTTAAATTGAATATTCAATTAGCACATGAGTTGTTAAAGATTGCCGACAAAATTAATCCTGAAATATTATTCGTCGCCCATGGAGCTTCCACACTTTATCCTGAAGTCGTCAAATACGCCGTAGAGCAATTAGACAAAATGAATGATCCGACCAATTCAAAGCAAAAGTGGTTAGATTTTGTGGGAACTGATTGGGATCAAATTGAAGGATTGATCGAGGCAGGATTCTGCAAAATAAATACGGATACTGAAAATCGTCAAACTTTCTTATCAGCCTTACTTGGTGCTATAAGTGAAACAAGTTCTAAAATTGATATCCGTTGGTATGACAGTCAGTGTACTGATGCATTAACCAAATCATATATCCAAAAATTGATAATGGCGGGCAATTATGGAGTTTGGCATGAGCCCAAAATTGACGTTAAGAAATATACATTTGATCTGAGTAAAAGTTTAGCAGATTTGATTTAGATATAGTTTAACTTTGCGAAGGTTCAAACCCTTCGCAAAGTTAAATCACAGTTTTCCACACCACATCAAAAGCCCAATAATCATAAAACTTCCTGCAGCAATTTTTTGAATGACTTCAGCCGGAACTTTTGTCTGTAACCATCCACCAAATAAAATTGCAATAGCAGTTAATACAGTAAAGGCTAACATCGCGCCTAGAAATAATCCCCACCCTGATAATCCCTTAGATCTCATAGCCAGGATTGCTAATTGAGTTTTATCTCCAAGCTCAGCTAAAAATATTGCTCCAAATGCTAGTAAAATTGATTTCATATTTATCCTTATACTAATTATCTAATAAATAATTATTTTTCTCATTTGCCAATTCAATTGTGCGCAATTCATAGGTACTAAACCCATCAGCGATAAATGGATCGGATTCCGCAATTATTTTTACTTTTTCAAGTGAATCAGCTTTAATAATAACTATTCCACCTTCATTATCTTGGAAAGGTCCACACAGCACCAATTGACCATTCCGTTCTAATCTTTTTAAATGTTCAACATGCAGTTTAATAATATCGGCGGTATATGCTTTTATCTGTTTAATAAAATACACATATCTAATATATTTCAAGTCAGTGGTCATTTTTTGTTAATAATTGTAAATGATAAGAATAATAAAATTGATGTAATTATCCCGGGATAAAACGGTTCAATATTTAACGGGAAATGTGGTATAGTAGTATTGAGAACAAACCACAATATTGTGATGATGACCGGTACTATTAATAAAAATTGACCCTGTTTATTTGATAGTTTCAATTTCGTGAATGTTAAAAGAAACGGAATCAGTAATCCGGGTACGAATATTGATCCGGTGATATACCATAATTTCACCACTGATGGAAAGGCGTAGGCTAATATGATAGCAATTATTGCCATAATAATTAATCCAAATCTGATTAAAGACGTTGAATTATCAATGTTATTATTATTTTTGATCCGCCCAACAATATCTCTCCCAAATGTGTAAGCACTAATAAATCCAAGCGAATCAATTGTTGACATAATTGTAGCAAGTAAACCGGTTATGAATAAACCATAAAATAATGGTGGTAATAATGCTTGTCCAAGAGCGGGGAAAGCAAATAGACCTTGTCCCTGTGGCAGTAAAACCCTTGCATATAATCCCGAAGTTAGCGTAAGCGAATCAAATATAAGCCAGAAAATCACAGAGATTAATATTCCCTTTAGGGCGATTTTGGGTGATTTTGCTGAAGCACAGCGTTGGTAGAATCCCGGATCTATAAATGTCCACAGAGCTATAAAGAACCAAACAAAGATGTATTGGATTGAATTACCGCCGGTTGGCGATAAGTACTCTGGAGGTAATTGTTTAATCAATTCTGCCGGTGAGCCGATTTTTATCCAGGCAAATATTATTAATACAATAAATCCGCCAAACATCAATATAAATTGTAAAATATCAGTTCTGACAATTGCTCCAAATCCGCCTTTCCAAATGTAGATTAAGCTAAAAAGTGTTGCAATAATCAATGACCACAAAAATGGTAATCCAATGGTATATTTTAATAAAATACCGATACTTAAGATATACGGTGCAGGGCTTGCTAAGAATAATAGAAAAATCCCACTAATTATACCGGCGGTTTTACCATATCTGTCATGAAAATGATCAGGAATCGATACAAAATTGAATTTTCTGATATGTGGGGCAATAAATATCGCAAATAATATTGCGAAGAAATAATAGGGCAATCCAAATATGAACCAGGTTTGTATTCCAAAATTATAGGTATTCTCGCCAATGCCGAGAATACCACCATACCACGTACTAACCAAAGTTGCCACAAAGCCGGGGAGACTTAATTTTCTACCTGCTAAAATATATGCGCTTGTATCTTTGGAGGATTTTTTACTTCGATAGAATCCTAATAGTACTACAGCAGTGAAATAGATTATAATTACCGATGAATCTAAAAAATGCATATCATTAATTATGGCCTCGGAATAGCAGCAATTTATTAGATGATCTAATGGTGAATTGTTCACCCATCGAAATATTACTGACACCATATCCGGATGGCATAAGTGATTGTTTCGTCAATGTATACTTTAATCCTTTGGTCGAAACCGATTTCACCCTGTAAACCGCAATTAGGGAGACGTTTTGTCCTGTAAATGACTCAAACACCTGCTTGCCCTTGGTACACTCAACTGTATAAATATCTGTCACCAGTTTAATTTTTAATTTATTGTAATATTTCAATAATATTAACATATTTGCAAGAGCAAGGTCATCTCGGATACCGGTTGCGCCAAGGACTGTTACTTCTTTTTGCATGGAATCAATGCAAAAATCGTATACTTTCTCTAGATCGGTGTCATCCTGTTTTGGGATGTGAAGAAACTCCGATTCCTTAAAATCATTAATATTTGTAATCGAATCCATATCACCAATTACGAATGTAGGATCATAGCCATGTTTTTTTAATTTATTAGCCGAACCATCAGTACAGATTAATGTTTTGGCAGTTTTTAATAAACCTAATGGATATTGATGTGTTGGATATTTTCCGTTTGCAATGATTACAACCGATTCGATTAATTTTTTCTTAATCATTTAAATTGCTTTCCATTTTGAATCAAATTGTTTTTTATAACCTTTATTTATTCTTAAATCTAATTTGTCTTGAAAAGCTTGTGATTTATTGATGTAAGCATCGGAACCGAAATATTCACGCGCAATTCTAGAGACAGGTAAGACCATTGGGGCGGGCTTCCATAAAAATACTGAATTAGTTTTGACGTTAATTAACTGCCCCTCGGCACAAGCCCATGAGATCTGATTTAAAGACGTTTTGATATTTGATATTTTATCTAAGGCAAGTAGCACACCTTGATTTTTGGGATTAACAAATAAAAATCGTCTACCATAGAATAACCCGGTATGTAAATAATTTGGTACCAAAACGATTCCGTCAGTTTTTAACCGTTTTGCCATCCAATAGAAAATCTCAAAAATGATATCGCTTATACCAAGTCCCGGAAAATCTTGCCCGGGGAGCTGTGGTCTTTTTCGGGTGAATTTCTTTCTGGGATTCTGCAGTAAAAACCATTCAATAATTAACAAATCAGCGTTTGGATACTCTTTACTATTAATTTGTGGAGTTTTAAAAGTACTGCGCTGCATTACTAATTCACCTGATACACACTGTTTTTTACCATTTTTATGGCAAACCTGAATAGAATGTTTAAATGGATCTGTAGTATCTAATTTAATTATTGGTTCCGAGAGTCCGGTTTGTTGCATCAAGTCGAAATATCCAAATTTTCGCAGAGTAAATTCAATCCCCTTTTTGCTAAAAACACCCAAAAATCTTGATGTACCGCGACTTGTTGTTAAATCATTAAAAAGATCGTTCTGAGTAATAGAAAATGAGTCGGATTCTAGAAATATCAAATCACGTTTGATATGTTTAGCCAAGTTTCTGTACTTCTTGGGGCGAGGTTTTAATAACGTATTTATATCAGGAAGCATATTATAATTTACAAGATTATCGATTGAAATGGCTGTATGTTTGAAAGAAAAAATTAATGTATATTTCTGCCCGATTATTATGGATTCAAAGCAGTTTACAAATATATTATTTAAGTTCATTTCGCACAAACCGTGGGTATTAGTCATCGCAATATTTGCGATAACAATTGTATTCCTCCTGAGCGCATTAAGACTCGAATTCGACCCTTCGTTGAAAACGATGGTTCCCCAAAAATCTGAATATCTTCAAACCATGGAGGAAATAGACGACTTATTTGGTGGCACTACTATCGTGGTTTTAGCGGTGGAATCCGACAGTTTATTATACAATCATACCCTTACAAAATATAAAGTCCTGGCTGATTCATTATCTGAGATAGACCTTGTGGAGAAAGTAATTTCTTTATACTCTACTACTCGGATTTTAAGTTCAGAAGATGGATTTCAAATAAGTCCATTAGTAGAAACGTATCCAACTACCAAGGAAGGAGTTGACTCATTAAAGAATAAATTAAGTTCAGCGAGCAGGGTGGTTGGGAACATCATTTCTGAAGATTTTAGAATGATGTCATTTATTTGCCAATTGTCTGTTTCCTTTGATTATAATGAGCACGAACTTGTTACAAAAATCGAAGAATTAGTACAGCAATTTGAAGGACCTGAAAAAATCTATATTGCCGGCATGCCCATAACACGTGAAAACATTACTCAGCAAATGCATCGTGATATGAGAATATTTTTACCGGTTGGTATAGTATTAATGATACTATTTTTAGCTTTTAGTTTTAGAAGCTGGTTGGGTGTTGTTTTACCGCTTACGGTAGTGGTCATTTCAACTATTTGGACTTTAGGACTCATGAACTTTCTCGGGCTTGATTTACCATTCACCGGTATCTTGATTCCGGTTATGTTAATTGCTATTACAAATAACTACGGTATTCATATTATATCACACTATTATGATTATTCAAAAGAAGATCTGAAAGCTTCCCGTGCCAAAATTATTAAAAAGACTTTGTCTAGTGTCAGTTTTCCAATCTTCCTGGCAGGATTGACAACCGTAGTTGGATTTTTGGGTTTATTAAGTCACATTCTTCCTAAAGCACGCGAGCTTGGGATATTTGTTGCGTTTGGAATATTTATTGCATTCATACTAAGTATTTTGCTTATTCCGGCAATTTTAAATATAGCTAAGAGACCTGCATTACTGAGTAATCCACAAAGCTTTAAACGCATAGATAAGGGATTGCACATTTGGGGTAAAATATTTACAAAATATAATTTGTTAGCAATTATTGCAACAGTGATTGTTCTGATGATCGCCACCTTCGGGATTAAACTTGTCAGCGTCGATTCGAATCCTGATAATTATTATAAGAAAAATTCTAGGATACGAATACACAACGAAGCAATCTCCAAAGGATTCGGAGGCACAGCGCAATTGTCAGTCTTAGTGGAAGGAAATGCTTTTGATCCTCAAGTTTTGAAGAATATTGATATATTAACTGGCCATTTGAAAAATTATCCATTAGTTAGCCAAACAGCCTCTATTGTTGATGTGGTTAAAACAATTCATATGGCATTTAATAAAGGCGACTCAACCTATTATGTAATCCCCGATGATGAAGAACTGATTGCCCAGTATATTTTTCTATACAGTATGACTGATGAGCAATCAGGTATTTCGGTATTGATTGATGATGTTGATTATCCTGAAAATTCGCAGTTGATCGTCAGAATCAAAGAAATTGATACAAATCAAATTTCCACTATTATTGATGAGACTAAGAATTTTATCCAAACTGAATTTGTCGGAACAGGAAATATGAAACTGTCTGGAACGGCAGCAATGCTCGGTTCTTTGGCAGGGTTAATTGTAAAAGGGCAAATGATCAGTTTAATTATTTCTCTGATAGTAATGTTCGTCATCATGGGTATTGTTTTTAGATCTGTTATTGGTGGACTTATTTCCTTATTACCGCTTTTCTCAGCAATAATTTTAGTTTTTGGATTTATGGGATATACCGGAATTGATTTAGACATTGCAACTGCTATGCTCTCTAGTATTATGATCGGTGTTGGCATTGATTACACGGTGCATTTTTTGTGGCACGTAAAAGAGCATATAAAAGAGGGACAAGACCTAAACACTGCTATTTTTACTACCTTGAAATTATCTGGAAAAGGTATCGTTTTTAATGCTTTTTCGGTTATAATTGGTTTTTCCGTCTTATTATTTTCGGTTTTCCTTCCTGTTAATTTCTTTGGAATATTAATTTTACTATCAATTGGAATGTGTTTAATCGGTGCTTTGGCGCTATTGCCGGCAATAATTAGTTTATTCAAACCAAAATTTCTTTTTAAATGAAAATAATACTATTAGTAGTTAGTCTTTCTTTTTCCTTGTTCACAGGGGATTTAACTGGCCGTGAAGTTATCATGAAGATGGAATCATCTGAAAAAGTACTTACTACAAAAATGGAAATCAAATTAACACATACCGATTTCAAAAACGGAAAAGAAAAAATTCGTATTCGAGAACTTATTAGATATCAGAAGAGGTATAAAGACGGAAACTACAAAAGCAAAGACCTTTTGCGATTTATTAAACCGGATATCATCAAAGGTACAGGATTTTTAATTTGGTCAGATCAGTCAGGGAATAATGAGCAATGGCTGTTTCTACCCAAATTAAAAACGGCTAAGCAAATTGAATCAAAAGAAAAAACAAAGAGCTTCATGAACACCGAATTTTCTTACGAAGATTTGGAATCCTTCAACAAAACTGATGAACAGTACTTTTTACAAGGTAAAGAGAAGTTCAATAATAAAGATTGTTACGTCATCGAAGTTATCGGGCATACTCAAACTCAATATAAACGTCGATTAGCATGGATAGATAGTAAAAATTGGTTGCTGCATAAAGTTGAGTTTTATGATAAGCATGATAAGCTTTTAAAAGTATTGACCATTGATGGTTATCAAAATTTTGATAAGTATAATTTTGCCTCAAAAATGGTAATGAAGAATGTCCAAACTAACTCACAAACGGTTATGGATTTTACCGATATAAAGTATAATATAGCTCTTTCCGACAGCTATTTTACTAAAGAATCTTTAGTAAAACCTGATTAAAGATTCCACTTGCTCCAAATAGAATAGCTTTATAATATCAACCATACGGTTTAACCATACGGTTAAACCTTTTAATTAAATATTAAATATTGAATATTATTAATGACGATAGAGGATAAAAATACTGAGACCATAATCCTTGATACGGCACGCATAGTTTTTGTAGAAAAAGGATTCGATGGTGCTCGTATGCAGGAAATAGCTGATAGAGCTGGTATTAATAAAGCATTACTTCATTATTATTATCGTAGCAAACAAAAGTTATTTGAAGCTATTTTTGATGAATCTTTTCAAAAGATCATTCCACGAGTTTTAGAATTTATGGGATCTTCAATACCTTTAGCTGATAAGATCGAAAGTTTTGTTAGCAGTTATATTGATTTATTGATAACTGAGCCGCATCTTCCATCATTTGTATTGCATGAGTTAAATAGAAATCCAGATAGGATTGGTAATATGGTGTTGAAAAGTGGAATTAATCCAAATCTAATAAATGATCAGTTGGCTAAGCAGATGACAAAAGAAAATTATACAAAAATTGAGCCTCAAGAATTAGTTGTTAATATGATTTCCCTTTGCATTTTTCCTTTTGTCGCTCGCCCAATTTTACAGACAGTATTATTTGAAAAAGATTCTGAAAAGTATAAACGATTTATTGGTAATCGAAAAAAAGAAGTTACACGGTTCATCCTTAATGCATTGGAAAAATCATGAAAAAACAAATTATTATATTAGTAATTACAATTAGTGGATTACTTTTTGCTCAAATACCTAACACATTAACACTGGAATACTGTCAGGACAAGGCACGCGAAAATTATCCCTTGAATAACCAGTTTGATCTATTGCATTCCGCAACTAAACTAAAACTTAATAACTTAACGTCTAACTGGTTACCTCAATTAAGAATTAGTGGGCAAGCTACGTACCAGTCCGATGTCATTTCATTACCTATCCAAATACCTGGTATTTCAATACCTGAAGTGGAGCAGGAAGTTAAAAAAGTTACACTTGATGTCTCTAATACCTTATATGATGGAGGATTGACTCACCGTCAAAAACTCTTAGAAAAAGCGTCTTTAAATGTTGACAAACAAAATATTGAGGTTGAGCTATATAAACTTCGAGAACGTGTCAATAAAGTATATTTCAGTATCATTATGCTTCAGGAGAATGAAAAACTCATTAACATAATGAAGAATGAGGTTGAAGTTCGACTTATAACTGTTCAATCAGGCGTCCGTAATGGTGTATCATTACAGAGTAATGCTGACCTATTACAAGCCGAATTGATAAAAATTGAACAGCAATTACTAGAAATTATCCTTAGTAAACAGGCTATGATAGATATGCTTTCTGAATATATTGGTCAAACAATTCTCTATGAAACGGTATTAGAAGTGCCAGTAATAAGTACTGTATCAGATGGAAGTTCATTTTTGCGACCTGAGCTAAAACTGATGGAATTGCAATCTAAAAAACTTGATGCTTCGCGATCATTGCTTACAGCCAAAGTATTGCCCCATTTAGCAGTTTTTGGGCAACTTGGTTATGGTAAACCTGGATTAAACATGTTTTCAAATGAATACAATGATTTTTATATTGTTGGACTGCAAATCAATTGGACGCCTTGGAATTGGAACCGGACGCACAATGAACGCCAAAGAATTGAATTACAACAAAAGATCGTTCAAAACCAAAAAGAAACATTTGAACAAAATATCCGCATCCTTCTTAAAAAGGATCTCGCCGAGATCAACAAATATGAATCGTTAATCCTTAGGGATGATGAGATTATCGCTTTACGAGAAAATATTACTAACACCTTTGCAGCACAATTTGACAAAGGCATAATTACAGCAACAGATTACTTGACCGAATTAAATGCCGAAACTCAAGCACGACTGAACAAGCAGCTGCATATTATTCAACTGGCTCAGGCAAAGGTCAATTATCAATTTGACTATGGTATAGAGGAGTAAAATATGAGCACAAAATCAATTTTAATGAATACAATCTCAACAAAAACAATCCCATGGTTCCTTGTCCTAGCACTACTTGTTGGGTGTTCCGGAAATCATCAAAAATCTGATGCTTATGGAAATTTTGAAGTGATTGAGACAACAATATCTTCTGAAGCCAATGGCAAGATTCTGAGCTTGGATATTGATGCAGGTCAGCAAGTTACTGCCGGGACTGTGGTTGGTAATATAGACCCAACCGATCTGAGTCTACGCAAAGCGATACTGCTGGCACAACGCAATGCTATCGAAAGCAAAATAAGTACCATTAATGCACAGGTTGCTGTACAGAATCAGCAACAAAAAACCCTGGTGACTGAAAAAAATCGTGTCGAAAAACTATTGAACGATGGAGCGGCGACAACAAAACAAATGGATGATATAAATGCAAGCCTCGATCTATTAAATAAACAAATTGAAGCTACTAAGACTCAGGAAAATTCTGTAAAAAAGGAGTTGGTCGTTTTTGATCGGCAAATTGATCAGATTGAAGATAGTATTAAAAAATGCCAGATAGTAAATCCGGTTACCGGGACAGTATTAAATAAATACGCTGAAGCGGGAGAATTAACCGGAGTAGGTAAAACTCTATATAATATTGCCGATTTATCGGAAATGGATCTTCGCGCATATGTAAGTGGAGATCAAATTTCCGATATTCATTTAGGTGATAGTGTTGAAGTACTCATTGATAAAGACAAAAAAAATAATCGCACGCTTGAGGGTATTGTAAGCTGGATATCGTCAAATGCTGAATTCACTCCAAAAACCATCCAAACCAAGGCCGAGCGTGTTAATCTTGTTTATGCAGTTAAAGTACGTGTACAGAATGATGGTTCATTAAAAATTGGAATGCCTGGAGAAGTTAATTTTCTTCCAACCGCAGAATAATTAGCATGTATTTATGATCTCTATCAAAGCAGAGAATATTTATAAAAGCTATAATAAAGTCCAGGCCCTGGACGATATTTCCTTCGAAATTGACAAAGGAGAACTTTTTGGATTTATCGGTCCGGATGGTGCAGGAAAAACTACGCTTTTTAGAATTCTTACAACGCTTATCTTAATGGACAAAGGTCATGCTACAATAGAAGGTCTTGATGTAGTAAAAGATTATCAAACGTTGCGCACAATACTAGGGTATATGCCGGGGCGCTTCTCCCTTTACCAAGATTTAACAGTTGAAGAAAATTTGCAATTCTTTGCGTCTATCTTTGGAACTACAATTAAAGAAAATTATGATTTGATACGTGACATATATAATCAGATCGAACCTTTTAAAGATAGATTAGCCGGAAATTTGAGCGGTGGTATGAAGCAAAAACTTGCGCTCTCATGTGCGATGATCCACAAACCGAAAGTATTGGTATTGGACGAACCAACAACCGGTGTTGATGCAGTTTCGCGTATTGAATTTTGGGAAATGCTTAAAAAGCTAAAAGGCGAAGGTATTACTATTATAGTTTCCACTCCCTATATGAATGAGGCAGAACTCTGTGATAGGGTTGCATTAATGCAACATGGAAGAATTATGAAAATTGCTCGTCCGGATCAAGTCATTAAAGATTACCACGAGAATTTATATGCAGTAAAAACTAATAATACCTATAAATTAATTCTAGATTTTAAACAATTCTCAAAAACCAAAACCGCTTTCTCTTTTGGACAAAATGTACATTTCACGCCAATAGATGATTCATTTAAAATCAGCGATTTATCTAAATATCTTACAAAAGCCGGTCATCAAAATATTGGTATAGAAATAATTGAACCTGGAGTCGAAGACTGCTTTATGGCATTAATGGCAAAAGAACCGATCAACAAAATACAAGAATCATGACATGAATAATCAAGAACCTATTATTCGCGTTCGAAATCTTGTCAAAAAGTTTGGTGATTTTGTTGCAAACGACAACTTATCATTCAACGTAAATCCGGGCGAGATATTTGGTTTTCTTGGAGCAAATGGAGCAGGAAAAACAACAGCTATTCGAATTCTATGTGGTTTATCAGAACCAACTTCCGGAGAGATCCAAGTTGCCGGGTTTGATGCCTACCATGAGACAGAATTGATAAAACGAAACATTGGCTATATGAGTCAGAAATTCTCACTTTATGAGGATCTCTCCGTATATGAGAATATTCGTTTTTATGGCGGTATTTACGGAATGAAATTCAGTGAAATTAAATTGCTCGCAGAGAAATTGATCGATAAACTTGGATTGAGCGAATATCGTAATACGCTAATAAAAAGTCTACCTTTAGGTTGGAAACAGAAACTAGCGTTCTCAGTAGCAATTTTTCATAATCCAAAGATCGTGTTCTTAGATGAGCCAACGAGTGGTGTTGATCCTATCACTCGTAGACAGTTTTGGGAAATGATATATGAAGCCGCACATAATGGTATAACGGTCTTTGTTACTACACATTACATGGACGAAGCGGAATATTGTGACAGAGTTTCAATCATGGTTGAAGGCCGCATCGAAGCACTTAATACACCTTCAGAATTAGTAAAAATCTATAATACTTCAGATATTAACAACGTATTTATTAAGATTGCTCGAGACCCTGAGCCAAGGTCAAAGGGGAATAAATAATGAAACGTTTTTGGGGTTTTGTCCGTAAAGAATTCTTTCACATTTTTCGGGATAAGCAGACCTTGCTAATCCTTTTCGGAATGCCCATAGCACAAATGTTGATATTTGGTTTTGTAATTAGTAACGAAATTCGAGATGTGGGAATCGCGATATTAGATCAATCAAATGATGTTGCAACCCAACAGATTACAGATAAAATTCTTTCTTCCGGCTATTTTTTATTGGAAGATAATCTGTCTAATCAAGATGAAATAGAGGAAGTCTTTCAGCGTGGTAAAGTCAAAGAAGTTATTGTATTTGAACCACAATTCGAACGGAATCTTGTCCGCACGGGGAAAGCAAATGTGCAAATCATAACAGATGCATCTGACGCAAATCTGGCAAACCTTATAACTACATATACAAATGGTATAATTCAGGATTATGTAAACCAAAATAATATTTTAATTTCCAAACCAATGCAGATTGTTCCGGAAGCTAGAATGATTTACAATGAACAATTGAAAGGTTCATTTATGTTCGTCCCCGGCATTATGGCGCTAATACTCATGTTAATATCTGCAATGATGACCTCTATCTCCATCGCTCGCGAAAAAGAAATGGGAACGATGGAAATTTTATTGGTATCACCGCTAAAACCTATTCAGATCATCGTCGGAAAAGTTGTACCCTATATTGCTCTTGCCTTTATCAACGCAATTACTATTTTACTGCTTGGAAATTTCGTTTTTGGAATTCCAATTCAAGGGAGTATAATTCTATTATTAAGTGAATGTATGCTATATATTATTTTGGCTTTATCACTCGGAATTCTCATATCAAGTATTACAGGCAACCAACAGGTTGCTATGATGATATCTGCTTTTGCCTTGATGCTACCGGTACTCTTACTCTCGGGATTTATATTCCCAATTGAAAATATGCCGAAGATATTACAATGGATATCCCAAGTTATGCCGGCAAAATGGTTTATCATAATTATTAAGAGTATTATGCTAAAAGGATTGGGGATTGGCTATATTTGGAAAGAAACTTTGATTTTGATTGGTATGACTATCCTGTTTTTATCGATAAGTTTGAAAAAATTCAAGATACGGTTAGATTAGATGCGCATAATATTATTCATTTTACAGAAAGAATTCCTTCAAATTTTTCGAAACCGACTGATGCTTCCAATAATCTTTGTACTACCACTTGTACAACTAATAATTCTGGTTAATGCGGCCACAATGGAGATGAAAAACTTGAATGTGGTCGTTGTAGATAAGGATTTGTCGGTAACATCCCGCCAATTGGTAGACCGCTTTTCTTCTTCACCATTTTTCCACTTAGTTGGTTGGTCGGCATCGTTGGACGAGGCTGAAGAAACAATGGAAATTGGTAAAACGGATTTAATATTGAACATTCCTGCAGATTTTGAAAAAGACCTTATTAAAGAAAATAGGGCCGAGATACAACTTCTTATTAATGCGATTAATGGAACAGTAGCCGGCGTAGGCTACAGTTACGCCGCTGCAATTATTGGAGGAGTAAACCGCGATATTATCACAAAGTGGTACCATATTCCTAAAAATACGTTCGTCCAACAAAGTATTACCGCTAAACCTTCTTTTTGGTATAACCCCGAACTGAACTATAAAGTATTTATGGTACCAGCAGTACTTGCAATTTTAGTAACAGTAATTGGAATGTTTTTATCTGGTTTAAATATCGTTCAAGAAAAGGCGCTTGGTACCATCGAACAAATAAATGTAACACCTATCCGTAAACATCAGTTCATTTTAGGCAAACTAATACCATTTTTGATAATAGGATTAGTTGAACTTGCCTTTGGGCTAACTGTTGGAAAGATTCTATTTAATATTCCAATTAATGGAAGACTTTTTGTGTTGTTCACATCTGCAACTATTTATCTAATTACAATTCTCGGTATTGGCTTGTTGATCTCCACACTGGCTCGTACGCTTCAACAATCAATATTTATTAGTTTTTTCTTTATAATGGTATTTATGATGATGAGTGGACTTTTTACATCAGTTGAAACAATGCCCAACTGGGCTCGAAGTATCAATATAATAAATCCCGTTGCATACTTTATGAAATTGGTTCGCACGATTTTGCTAAAGGGATCGGGATTTCGAGACATATATAATGATCTTGCGGCACTAATGATATATGGATTGGCAATACTTAGTCTTGCAACTTGGCGCTACCGTAAAACAGAATAATTAAAAATACATATTTAGAATTGTTATTGTTTAGAGTAAATAATCATTCTTGTCATATAAAAAAGCTCCCTGAAATACGGGAGCTTTTTTTATTTATTGGAAATTTAAATTAAACAGTTTTTGGTGGTTTAACCATTGAGATAATTCCAACCGCGACCAAACACAAAATACCACATATTGTGAATGCTAATGGGAAATTCCCTGCATCACCAAGTTTACCACCAAGAATTGGTCCAAATATTCCACCAATTGCATATGCTAGAAATACCCAGCCGTAATTTTGACCAATATGTTTAGTTCCAAAGGTATCTGCTGTGATTGTCGGAAATAAAGCAAAATTTCCACCAAAATTAAATCCAATTAATATTGCAAAAAGATATAAGGTAAATTCATTACCTGCCATCCATTGAAACAAGATTACAAATATTCCTTGTGTAGCCATCATTAGCATAATGGAAATTTTTCTACCAATTTTATCACTTATTGCCCCCCACGCGATACGTCCGAATCCATTAGCGAGAGCGAAGAATACTGCCATTGCTAAAGTTGTTATTGGACCTGCTTTTTCATTAGAGATACCATTATTTACTAAAGCTTCCATTGGAAATAATTTCATTAGTCCAATGCTCATCAATCCTGCGCTTGCTCCAAAAGCAAATGTTAAAAGTATCATATAATATTGTGGTGTTTTTAACATTTCGGCGCTACCAAGATCAACGATTTTCTTTACTTTACTGTCTTTTACTTCTTCGGGAGGTGTATAGCCCTCAGGTTTCCATCCTTCATGGGGAAATACCATCCATACACTTCCAATTAATACCAAAACTGTATATGCTATTCCTAATGTAATAAATGTTTTGGATAATCCAATTGTATTGATTAATTCTGCTCCGCCTAAATTCCCTAATTTACCTGCGAGAGTCATCCACAACGTTGCTCCAAAACCGAAACCTGCTACTGCCAGACCTGTTATCAGACCTTTTTTATCTGGAAACCAGCGCATACCAACTGCAATTGGTACAACGTATCCGAGACCAATACCGGAACCACCCATAACTCCAACAAAAATAAAGGTTGACCAAAAGTTTTCGGCACCGAAAATACCGGCTAATATGTACCCTAGTCCTAATACAATGCCACCGGACATGGCTAATTTTCTTGGACCTATTTTGGGCATTAGTCTACCTGCTATAACCATTACAATTGCAAATAAAGCTAAACCTGCTGAAAATACAAGTTGGGTTTCAGTTTTTGTCCAACCGCTATTTTCTAATGTCTTTGTGAAAACTGACCAGGCGTAAATTGCACCTAAGCAGAGTTGGATCAATATCGCACCGACAACCACAAACCAACGGTTTTTAATGTTACCATTACTCATTTTATTTCCTCACTTGATTTGATTATTTATGATGTTAATTATTTACTATTTAATCAATGAATTATTATAATTATTAATTAGGATAACTTAGTCCAAATTTACACTTAATTAATGAAAAACTGAAAGACAGTACTATAAAAAAATACCCGCAATAAAATAACAGCGGGTATTTTTTTATTATGTGACAAGTAATTAATTGCGAAGCGGTTTACCTTTTTTCAGCATAAATCGAATCCGGTCTTGTGATAATGGTTCAGCAGCCAAAGACAAAAATGCTTCACGTTCAATATCTAATAGATACTGTTCATCAACACTTTTGGTTAGACCTGCTTTATCACCACCGGTAAGGATGTATGCTAATTTGTTACCGATTACTTCATCATGGTCCGAAAGCTTACCTTGTGCCTTGAATCCCTTAATTGCCATTTTAATTGTTGTGCGACCACCAACTCCGGGCAACTTAATATCGTCACGATATTTAGGCGGTTTGTATCCGTTCATCAATTCAAGAGCTTTTTGTTTTGCTTTCCAAATTCTATGATCATTATTTAGAATCACTGTGTCGGTCTTTAATAAATAACCGATGAATTTGGCTTCATCTGCACTTGTGGCAATTTTAGCAAAACCAATTGTTTCAAATGCCTTTTGAGCTATTTGGAAAGCATTCCTAAGACCTGATGCACCGGAATTTTCCGAAATATTCAAGAGTAATCTGAGGTTACCGCCTGCTCCGGGTACTAATCCGACACCAACTTCTACAGCTCCAATATACAATTCCGCAGCAGCGACACGATGCGCTGCCGGAGCTATGAATTCAAATCCTCCACCAAGTGTTAAGTGGAATGGAGCGGCTACAACCGGTGCTTTGGAGAATCTAATCCGCTGTGTAAGATCTTGGAATAATTTGATTGTTTCTTCCAAACCTTTCCAGTCTTTGTTATCACAGAATTGGATTATTCCGGCTAAGTTCGCACCTGCACAGAAGTTCTGCCCTTGATGTCCAAGTACCATTGCTTTATATTTACCACTATCAAGCAAATCCAATCCTTTTAGGATTGTTTGCACCATTGATCCATCAATCGGATTTAACATCGGTTGCAAAATTGAATGATATTCAACATTTAGCACACCATCACCAAGATCAATGAGACTGGCACTCCAGTCGCGTTCGATCAAATTACCTTTAGACTTTTCTAGATTTAGATTTAGTGCTTTTTCACTTAACTCTATTGATAATTTATCCTTTTTTATTGGACTGTATTGGGTGAATTTTCCGGCATCAATTTTGTAAAATGTTGAATGGCCGGCTGAGAGCATTGCCTCTACCCATTGCGGTACTTTTTTACCTTCGTCTTTCATACGATTTACTGATCGCTCAACGCCGATAGCATCCCAAGTTTCAAAAGGACCTAATTCCCAACCAAAGCCCCATTTTAGTGCATTATCAACATTCACTACGTCATCGCTAATCTCGGGAACTCGATTAGCCGAGTAAATCAAGGTTCGTGACAGAATTTCCCAGAAAAACTTACCGGCTTTATCATCGCTGTAAGCGAGAGCGGCAATTTTTTCACCGGCAGTCTGACGATCTTTAGCAAGTCTAAAGCCATCGAATTGCACTTTTTTCTGTGGACCGTATTTACCGTCTTTAATATTCACCGTTAAAATAGTTTTACCATCTTTTTTGTAGAAACCGGCTTTAGTCTTTTGTCCTAAATTACCATCTTCGATGAGTGTCTTAATAATATTTGGTAATTTGAATATATCTCGTTCTTCATCGCCCTCTCCACGTTCATAGCTCCCGGTAGCAACGTGAGCAAGTGTATCAAGACCTACAATATCTGCAGTTCGGAAAGTTGCACTTTTAGCACGTCCAACAAGTGTGCCAGTGAGTTTATCAACTTCTTCAACAGTCAAACCCATTTCTTGTGCTATTTTAATTGTTACCATCATGCCGTAAACACCAATTCTGTTACCAATAAAATTTGGTGTGTCCTTAGCGTGAACGATTCCTTTACCTAGCACATTTTCGCCGAATTCAGCCATGGTTTTGTAAACATCATCCGAAGTATGTTCTCCTTTCACCAATTCCAGTAATCGCATGTAGCGTGGAGGATTGAAGAAATGAGTAATCATAAAGCGTTTTTTT
>RRYU01003777.1_pt1 | contig 18894 bp, 21 predicted proteins | sample 2162651 | NCBI WGS metagenome assembly RRYU01 (sample SAMN10267283, study PRJNA491782) | microbial mat metagenome | isolation source: biomat in the production well | place: Japan: Minami-Kanto gas field, natural gas well KTG3 | collected 2017-06 | reverse complement strand
TCATGAGTATAAGAGCATGGACGCCGTTCTGGAACAGATGGATCGAGATCGGGTGTTTGCCTGCACCACACGTGGCAGACAAAATTACTCCGATGTAGCCTACGAACCGGGCGATAGTCTGTTGTTTGGTCCTGAGACAAGAGGGTTGCCGCAGGAGTTTCTGGATACCATGCCGGCAAATCGGCTGATAAGGATTCCTATGTGTCCAGACAATCGGAGCCTTAATCTCTCTAATGCTGTTGCCATAATCCTGTATGAGGCTTGGCGGCAACAGGGATTCAAAGGCGCAGAATAACTATTTTTACCCAAACAGGCAGTTATTCTGTCTCTGATCTCTGGCTTCTTTCCAGCAGATTTTGGACGGCCTTTTTTGGGTCAAGCCCTTGGTACAGGACAAGATAGGCCTGCTCAGTTATAGGCATCTCAATTCCCAGTTCTTTAGCCTTGTTGTGGACTACTTTGGCCGCGCCAACTCCCTCCACCTCCTGGCCGATCTCCAGCTTGGCCTGTTCGATGCTTTTTCCTTCAGCCAGGGCAAGGCCCATGCGACGGTTGCGGGACTGGTTGTCAGTGCAAGTTAGTGCCAGGTCACCCAGACCGGCAAGCCCCATAAAGGTTTCCTGTTTGCCCCCCATTGCAATCCCAAGACGCATTATTTCGGCCAGACCACGGGTGATTAGTGCAGCCCTGGTATTGGCTCCAAAGTTGAGTCCGTCTGCAATGCCGGCGGCAATGGCCATTACATTCTTGGCGGCACCACCAATCTGTAGTCCGATGATGTCATCGCTGGAATACGCGCGAAATCGATCAGAGTGAAGATACCCAGCCAACCGATCGGCGTGTTCAGCGTCTGTGGAGGCAACTGTTACCGCAGTGGGTAGACCTCTTGCCACTTCACCCGCAAAGGTAGGCCCTGAGATCACTCCGATTGGCCGATCTCCCAGGATCTTTTGTGCGACCGAACTTAATAGTTCCCCGGTTTCGTGCTCAAGGCCCTTGGTGGCCCAGCTCAGAGTTGTTTCAGGCCCTAGAATGGGCTTAATAGTTTTAAGTAGGGAAGGGAATACGTGACTTGGCACTACTACCAGAACCTCATCCGCAGAAGCGATAGATTGGTTCAGGTCAGCTGTTGGCTTGAGGTTATTCGGAAACTTGATTCCAGGCAAAAACCGTCTGTTTTCACTGTCCTGGATCAAGGCCTCTACCTCTTTTTCCAGGCCCCATAAATTGACCTTCGCACCGTTGCGACTAAGTAGGATGGCTAGGGCGGTCCCCCAGGATCCGGCACCGAGAACTGCAATTGCTGGAACTGTCTGGCCCATAGTAATTAGTGAGTTGACTCAGCTGATGGGTCCTTCGCTGCCTGCTTTTGTTGCATGTGCTGGGCGAACAGATGATCGAAGTTGACTGGGGTTAGCAGAAGCTGTGGAAAACCGCCCTTGTTAACGAGATCGGAGACCACTTCCCGTGCATAGGGAAACAAAATGTTAGGACAGTAGGCACCCAGCATCGGCCCCATTTCTTCATTTGGAAAGCCTTTTAGGGTGAAAATGCCGGCCTGCTTTACCTCGACAAGATAGGCAACCTTGTCTTCTATCTTGGTGGTAACTGTCACTGACAGAGTCACTTCATAGGCGTCACCGGCAAGATTGTTTACTTCACTATTGAGTGCAAGATTCGACTCTGGTTTCCACTCTAGAGTAAAAACCTCAGGAGAGTTGGGGGTCTCAAATGAGAGATCTTTGGTGTATATGCGCTGAAGGTCGAATTTTCTGGCATCTTCTGCTGGTTGGGTATTTTCGGACATCTTTAAAATTCCATAATCATGTTGTGAAAAGAGAGCTGTCTATTTGCGGCTAACTGGCAGGTTGGCGCTTTCCCAGGCCAAGATTCCACCCTTTAGGTTGTACACTTCTTCAAAGCCATTGCTGGTTAGGGTTTTGCACGCTACGGATGATTGAGCCCCTGACCTGCAAGCCACAATAATCGGTTTCCCTTTATGTTTTTCCAGCTGTGTGAGCTGATTTTTCAAACTGCCTGCTGGGATGTTTATGGCGTTGATGATATGCGATTTAGAGAAGTCGGCAATGGGCCTGACATCTACAACAATTGCATCTTTACGATTGATAAGCTCTGTTGTTTGCTGAGGGGTGATGGCACCCTTGCCCCCCATGTCGGCCAGAAAATTCTGAGCAAGAAGAAAGAGAACCACCGCAAGTGCAGCGACAAGAGCTAGGTGGTTTCCAGCGAAGTCAACGATTTGTTCCATGATAGTTAGCGAAGCCAAGTTATTTGCAAAGGGCTAATTCTACCTTGGAATGAGAAAAACGGAATGGTAAAAATGACATTCTGCTCAATTAAAGGCAGAAAACGCCTAGGTATAGGGGTCTGGAGGATGTTTAAGGTCGTTGTTGGCAGAATACATCTTGCATCATGCCGATCAATTTTAGGGTTCTGGCATCGCTTACCCGGTAAAAAACCCGATTTGCATCCTTGCGAGAGGCTAGAATACCTTTGTCTCGTAATATGGCTAGATGTTGGGATATATTGCTTTGAGAGGTGCCAACATATTCCACAATATCCTGTACGCTTACCTCCTGGTCTCCTAAGGTACAGAGAATTTTTAGGCGCAGGGGATGGGACATGGCCTTGAGTGAGCGGGACGCGCGCTCCACATCCTCGTCGCGATCCAAGAGAGAGATGTTGTTCTCGGCGTCAATGCCTCCCATGGCGCGAAAGGGCCGCTTGGGGCTGTTGTATTTGTGATTCATCCCGCAGATCCTATTTTAAAGAAACACTATACAATAATACTCTGTTTTACGGCCCAAGGTAAAAAATAATTCATATTATTGGTTTTTTTATATTCAGAGCAGGATGATCATTGCAGTTTTTACGCGTGACTGGCCATTAATTCGATCCGGATCATTTCAGAATCGAGTTTTGGTCCAGTCCCAAGAAAGGTGGTTTAATGTGTGGCCTTGATCAATTTTTTGTGGAGCTATGAAGTATCATGAAATCCGGTCTTAAACCTGTTGTTCTGCTTATTCTTGATGGTTGGGGCTATAGCAAGAACGAAGAGTTCAATGCTATCTATAGTGCAGATACCCCAAATTGGGACCGAATGTGTGAAGATCACCCACACGTCCTTATTGAAACCTCAGGGTCCAGGGTAGGCTTGCCGGATGGGCAGATGGGTAATTCGGAGGTTGGCCACCTGAATCTAGGCGCAGGACGCATCGTCTACCAGGATCTGACCCGGGTCAGTAAGGCCATCGAAAATGGTTCCTTCTTTGCCAATGCAGCTCTGGTCAAGGCAGTGGATGCAGCCCGGGGTAGTGATGGAGCAGTACACATCTTCGGTTTGCTCTCACCAGGTGGTGTTCATAGCCATGAAGATCATATTCACGCCATGGTTAAAATGGCAGTGGACAGAGGTTGTGACAGGGTCTATGTGCATGCTTTTCTCGATGGTCGTGATACCCCACCCAAGAGCGCAGGCAAATCACTGGAATTGTTGCAACAGGCGATGGAGCAGACAGGGGGAGGTCGGCTGGCAACTATTGTTGGACGCTATTATGCGATGGACCGGGACAATCGCTGGGATCGGGTAATCAAAGGATACGATCTGGTTACAGGAGCAGATGCTGCATTTACTGCCCCAGATGCCCAGACCGCCCTGCAACTGGCATACGCCAGGGGTGAAACCGATGAATTTGTTCAAGGAACGAGAATCGGTGAAGCAGTGCAGATCAAAGATGGCGACTCTGTAGTGTTCATGAACTTCCGTTCTGATCGGGCGCGTGAATTGACTCGTGCCTTCATTGAACCGGATTTTTCTGAGTTTGAACGCAAGTCCACTCCAAAGCTTGCAGCCTATGTCACCCTAACTCAGTACCATGAGGAGTTTGGGGTATCGGTGGCCTACAAACCAGAAGAACTAAAAAATATACTTGGCGAGTATATCTCTGATCTGGACATGCGACAGTTGCGTCTGGCGGAGACAGAAAAATACGCCCATGTCACCTTCTTTTTTAATGGCGGCAAAGAGGAGCCTTTCCCGGGAGAGGACCGGGTGCTTATTCCATCCCCCAAGGTTGCTACCTATGACCTACAGCCGGAGATGAGTGCCCCCCAGGTGACGAGTACCCTGGTAAAGGCCATCGGATGTGGTAAGTACGAGTTGATCATATGTAACTACGCCAATCCGGATATGGTTGGGCATACTGGAAACTTTGATGCCGCTGTCGAGGCGATAGAGTCCGTAGACAAAGCCCTTGGACAGATTGTTAAGGCCCTGAAATCGACAGGAGGTGAATTGTTGCTAACAGCAGATCACGGCAATGCAGAGCAAATGCGCGATCCGAAAACCAATCAACCCCATACCGCCCATAGCAACAATCCGGTGCCACTACTCTACATAGGACGAGAGGGCCAGCTTCTGGAAGGTGGCGCTTTGTGCGATATTGCACCCACGCTCCTGAATATATTGGGACTGGAGCAACCCGCCGAAATGACCGGCCGAACATTACTAAATCTGGTCAGGTAATCTGTCGCAATGGCCTCTTTCCTGCGGATGTTTTTTATTTGGCAGACCACAATGCTGATTTTGCTCATACAGTTAGTGGTGCCTGGAGAGCTGATCGCAGCCGATGACAAACAGCAGTTGGAACAGCTACGGAATCAGATGGATGGCATCCAGACGGATCTAAGCGACAAACAGAAGCGTCGCCAAGCCACACAACAGGAGTTGATGGCTACCGAAAAGAGGATAAGCAAGCAGAGCCAAGAGCTCAAAAAACTGGATCGAATGCTGGCAGAACAGAGAAAGCGTATCAGGGTAGCCAAGATACAGCAGGGCCTAAACAGGAACTCTTTGTCATTGCAGCGCGAGATTTTGGAAAAGCAGATAAGGGCAGCCTATGCGATAGGTCGCCAGGATCGCTTGAAACTCCTGCTGAATCAGCAGGAGCCAGTGGTGGCTGGTCGCCTTATGGTTTATCACGACTACTTTAATCGTAGCCGAGTCGAACAACTTGACCTTATTCAGGACACCCTAAGCAAGCTGTTGCAGGCTGAGTCAGAAATGGCGACAGAAGAGCGCAGGTTGAATGAGCTACAGACCAGAAAACAACAGGAAAAAGCCGGTTTAGAAAAGAGCCGAAATGGCAGAAAGAGCCTTATTGCTGAACTGAATCGAGATATCTCTTCTGGCACCGAGCAGCTTAAGGAACTCAAAAAAGATGAGGAGAGACTACAAAAACTACTAGTACAAATCCAGAAGAAGGCCTCAACAAGTACTAGATTCAAGTCTCAGAGGAAGCCGTTCAAATCACAGAGAGGGAAACTCCGTTGGCCAGCCAAGGGCAAATTCAAGGCACGTTTTGGGGCAAATAAACGCGGAGGCCTGAAGTGGGATGGTGTCCTGATTAGTGCGACGGAAGGGGAGGATGTAAAGGCGGTTTATGATGGCAAGGTTGTCTTTGCAGATTGGCTAAGAGGGTTTGGATTGATGCTTATTCTGGATCATGGAGATGGTTACATGACCCTGTATGGACACAATCAGAGCCTAACCAAGACACCGGGGGAGCTGGTTAGATCAAACGAGATTGTGGCTGTGCTTGGAGATAGCGGAGGACAGACCGAGCCCGGGGTTTATTTTGCCATGCGGTATAAGGGCCAACCGATCAATCCGGATAAATGGTTCAGATAGATAGGCGACGGTACTAGGTATTTAGCAAATGAGCAGTAGCTTGGTTATAGTTAACAAACATGAGGTTGAGTTATCAACTTAGGGATTTATCGATATGAAGCATAGGCACTTATACGCGCTGTCAGTTCTGGCGCTCGTCTTGAATTTTGGACTGATGCCAGTGGATGGGTCGGCGCAGGACAAGCCAGAGCCGACGGCGGGAACAGAGGACGTGCCGGTAAACCAGTTGCGCATATTTGCTGAGATATTTGGCCGGATCAAGAAGGACTATGTGGAGCCAGTAGAGGACAAGGTATTGCTGGAATACGCGATAAAGGGGATGTTGTCTGGCCTAGACCCGCATTCATCCTACCTGAACGCTGAAGATTATAAAGATTTACAGGCAGGAACAAGCGGCAAGTTTGGAGGATTGGGTATAGAGGTTGGACTAGAAAACGGCTTTGTTAAAGTTATTTCCCCAATAGACGATACCCCGGCGCAGCGGGCTGGAGTTTTGGCTGGAGACCTGATTATCCGCTTGGATGAAAAGCCGGTAAAAGGCATGGAACTGTCAACAGCGGTAAAACTTATGCGAGGAGACCCTGGTACCAGCATAATTCTTACCATCATGCGCGATAAGGTGGATAAGCCCCTGAAGATTACTATCAAGAGAGACATCATAAATATTGCCAGCGTAAAAAGCCGCATGCTGGAACCTGGGTTTGGTTACGTTCGTATATCTAATTTTCAATTGAGTACGGCGGATGATATGAATAAGGCAGTAGCCAATCTCAAAACCGAAGCAAAGGGAAAGCTAAAGGGACTAATCCTCGATCTGCGAAATAATCCCGGCGGCGTTCTAAGTGGCGCGGTAGATGTCAGCGATGCCTACCTTACCAAAGGAAAGATCGTCTACACTGAAGGGAAAGCTGCTGGTTCCAAGTTCTCTTTTGCGGCAAAACCAGAAGATATTTTGCAGGGAGCACCCATGGTGGTATTGGTAAACGAAGGTTCCGCATCTGCTTCAGAGATTGTGGCAGGAGCCCTTCAAGATCACAAACGTGCCCTGATAATGGGTAGCCGTACCTTTGGCAAGGGTTCAGTGCAGTCTGTTATACCGGTTACCAAAGAGTCGGCGGTAAAGCTGACAACGGCGCGCTACTTTACCCCATCCGGTCGTTCTATACAGGCTGAAGGGATTAAACCAGATATCGAGTTACAGCGACTTGAGGTTAAGCGTTCGGAGCAGTCAGACCTGGACAATCTGAAAGAAGCGGACCTTTCTGGACATCTGGAAAATGGAAATGGTAGCAAACAGACAAAAGCGGATGCAGGGAAATCTGAAACCAAGAAAGAGTCATTGGCAGTAACGGATTACCAACTATATGAGGCGCTCAATCTATTAAAGGGATTGTCCTTTCTTAAGGGCGCTGGTGCCAAGAGTTAATAATGCGAAGAGTGATAGAAAAGCTTTTATCATGCTTATTGCCCGTATCGTTGCTGATGCCAGCGATGGTTATGGCCGATGGTGCCAAGATCACACCATCAGTCGCAATCATCATTGATGATCTCGGAAATAAACTAAACTGGGGTGAAAGGGCCGTTGGTTTGCCGGGGCCGGTTGCCCTCTCTTTTCTGCCCCATACTCCACACTCAGAATCACTCGCAAACAAAGCACACGCCGCAGGCAAGGAAGTGATGCTGCACCTGCCGATGGAGTCCGAGTCCGGTAGACGCCTCGGCCCCGGCGGCCTTACTCTGCATATGACAGAGAAACAGTTACAACAAACAACAAAAGACGCCCTAAATTCTATTCCACACGTAAGCGGATTGAATAACCACATGGGAAGTCTTTTGACGAGGCATCCTGGAGCCATGGGTTGGTTGATGCAAGTGGTTAAAGACCATGGTGGACTATTCTTTGTGGATAGCAGGACCACGGGCCAGACTCTGGCAAGAGAAGTAGCGGCAGAAAAAGAGCTGCCAACAGCCAGGCGAGACGTATTTCTGGATAACGTCCGTGACAAGAGAGCAATTAAACAAGAATTCAAAAGACTGCTGCGCCTGGCAAAAAAACGTGGTTATGCCATTGGAATTGGGCATCCTTATCCAGAGACTATGGCGGTGCTTAAGCAGGAGCTAGCCAAACTTGGCTCCAGTGGAATAAAGCTGATACCGGTATCTGAAATAGTTAAATTGCAAAAAGGGGATGGTAGATGGCAGGAGCCACTATACCAATCGCCCAAGGTAGTGAAGAACTTGAAGCAGTCACAATAGTCAACCTGTATAAGAAGGGCTGGAATGAAGTGGTAACAGCTGGTTTGGGTTGAATGGCAGGTTGTCGCTATTAGTGGCGTTACTCTACCGCATAAAAAACCCCGGAGCAGAAACACTCCGGGGTAGTTTTTGTGTTGCTTTAAACCTTCTTTCGCAGTCGCTTGAGTGCTAGCTGCATACTCAACTGCAATCTGTCTACGGCTAAGGTCACCTTGTCAATCTCGTTGGCGGTGTTTGTTGGGATGTCTCCCGTCTTAAGATCTTCTTCGCCACCCAGAGAGATTTTTTCAACCGCCTCTGTCAAATCAAGCAGCGGCCTAGCAAATACCACCTGGGTAAAGACAAAGGCCACGATAACGATAAGCAGCAATAGCAAAATCTGCCAAACTGCCACGCCCTTGAGCGAGTCCAGCCACATTCCCTCGGTTGGGATGCTTACACTGATGACCCCGCGAATCTCTCCCAACTTGTAGCCAAAGCCTCGTTTGGCACCATATTTCTCAATAACTTCACGTGGCGCGGCTGATGGATCACTGTGACATTTAAGACACCCTTTTTTGATAACGAGTGGTGCGGCGTAACGAAAGGTATCGCCCACAAATGCATAGCGCTCCTTATAAGACTTATTCTTTTTAAACCAGCGGATAGCTTGCTTCTCAAAATTATCCGGGGCATTTTTCGGATTGCGGTAGTTGTCGCTGGTCACCCGGAAATTGGTGTGGGAGGTAGAGGCGTTTGCTATATGAGCCAGCTCTCTGGTTGCCAGTGCTGGGTTCTTGGAATAGAAAGTGGCAGACTTTGAGCAGTCCTGTTGGCCAAGAAACTCTGTTTTCACGTCCTTAACCCAGATTACGCCGAAACTTGCCACCCAGGATCTGAAGGCAACCACGTGTTCAGCTACGGTACGGGCTTCGTTGCGTAGCTGATTCTTTTGCATATGGTTAAGCATCAGATAATAACCAACGGTGGAGATGGCTATGATGAGCGAGAGAAAAATCAGCATTTTTACAAATAACGAATAGCTTCTAAACATAAATAACTCCACTTAAAATACGTGATGACTACCCGAGGCCTAACCAGCAATTACTATTATGAGGTTGTTTAACTCAAACCGTATTTGTTATTAGGGTGGCCTCTGTGGCCGACTTGCTATCCAAGCAAAAATTACAACTTGCTCAATACACTCTCGGTAAACTCATCTCTCTTTCTATCATCTGTGATCTCGGAAGCAACAGACTTGATCATTTTATGCAGTGCACTGCTATCCCTAACCGTGCCAACCTCCTCCAAGTAGTCTTCTATGATTACTGAAGCGATGGGGCCAAGATAATGAGCCAGCTCCATAGCAATAATGGAGGGGGCTGCGGATATTTCGCTGACACCCTGAATCGGCTTATCGGTTGGCTTACTCATATTGCTTTCAGCCAGCATCCTGAGCAAACCATCTGTGGGAGGCAGAGATGCATCGGCTGCGCCGGATGGGCCGGAGTTAAAGGAGTAACGGCCCGCCTCAATCTCCATAATCAAGGGTAATGCGTCGAGCCCGCGCTTGAAGCGGTATCTGCATCCAACAATCTCGCCGTTCTCCAGCCCAATGTGCACCGCATGATTATCATTGGTACTGATAAACATCACGCCGCTTGCCCGTTCCGATATTAGCTGCTTTAGCTCACTTATCAGTTCGCGGTAAGAAAGTAGAGGATGTTCGTGCTTTGTCATTCTAAATTATTCGGATTGTGTTATTACGAGATCCAAGTTGCACTCGGGCCTTGGATGGTATCGACAGGCAATCCGGCCTGTATGGATAATGGATCTTGTAGTTATGGCTAATTAATACGCCTTGGCCTGTTCTTTCTCAGAGCATTGAGCCTAGCACAGGTGCTTAATATTTTTAATAATTCTACGGAAGGCTAGGGAATATTTGATTTTATTACAAGGGTGATAGAGAAAGGCTTGATCAGTATCAATTCGATGTAACTATTTAGAGGTATATAGGGAGCTATATTCCCGGTTCAGACTGAATCTGACCGATATCTTTAATGGCTTCTGTTGTTGAGACGGGGTTCGGGTTTACAATGGTCGGCGGTATTTTGTTCATTATCAACTAGGCCAACTGACGGCCACACCATTTCCGGACATAATTATATGAATCCATCAGAGCTAAAGGTTATTACTACGTTAAAAGAAGATGCCTTTGGCAAAATAGAGCTAAGAGAAATGAATGGTGAGCAGGTGATCTGCAGGGATTATTCTGAGGCCCATTTCCTCGCCCGGCCTATCGCAGGCTATCTAGCGCGCCGTGAAGCCAGGGTTCTGAAGGCGCTGGATGCGGTGGCGGACGACAGGCTGCCACGACTTATATATTTTGGTGATGATCATTGCATTCGCAGCTATGTAGAAGGCGTACCGCTTAAGGAGGGAAAGGCGGTAGACCCTACCTTTTATGATAATGCGCGGGAACTTCTGAATAAGATGCATGGGGCTGGTGTGGTACATAATGATCTGGAAAAGCCGGAGAACTGGCTGGTGGTAAGCGATGATGTGGCCGGGATAATTGACTTTCAGCTGGCCTACCACTCGGAAAAGCGTGGCAAGATATTCCGTTGGAGTGTGGGAGAGGATATCCGACACCTGGTTAAACAGAAATACCGTTACTCCAGAGAAAATATGACAGAGGAAGAGCTGTCTATCCTGAAGAACAAGTCAGGCTTTGGGCGTTTTTGGAGCAACTACGTAAAGCCAGTCTACAACTTTGTAACCCGCAAGATCTTTCGTTACTCCGATCGGGAGCACTCCAAATACAGTCGCTAGCTCTTCATCCAGGACTGGATAAGCACCACGCTACCTACCGCCGAGAGGAAAGCACCCGCCGCCAGGGTCATGCTGGCAGGGAGCATGATACTGGGGCCAAGGGTTAGCAACAAAGCGCCGGAGATAAGCATCGAGCCGCCGCTTACCGTAGCAACCATAGTGCGGTGGTTCTCTAGAGTCTCTTTGCGGAGCTTGGTCAGTTCATCAGATTTCAGGACGAGTTCCAGGCGTCCTTCAGCCGCATCATTCAGCACTTTATGCAGAAGAATGGGCATATCTGCCGCGTACTCAGTCATCTTTGGCAGATTCTTTTTCAGCTTGCGGGCAAAGGCTTTTGGTCCAACCTGTTGCTGCATCCAGTCTTCCAGATAGGGCTTGGCCGTGGCCCATAGATCCAGTTCGGGGTAGAGCTGGCGCCCCAGCCCTTCGATGTACAACAGGGTTTTTTGTAACAGTACCAGTTGGGGCTGAACCTCCATGTCGAAGCGGCGAGCGGTCTGGAACAGATTAAGTAGAAAGTGTCCGAAGGAGATCTCGCTCAGAGGTTTGTTGAATATGGGTTCACACACCGAACGGATAGCGGTCTCAAATTCATCCACCCGGGTTCCGTGCGGCACCCATTCAGACTCCACGTGCAGCTCAGCCACACGGCGGTAGTCCCGATTGAAGAACGCCAGCAGGTTTTCTGCAAGATAGCGTTGATCGTCAGTAGTGAGGGAACCGACGATACCGAAATCAACGGCGATATAACGTCCGCTCGGTTCAACGAAGATGTTGCCCGGATGCATGTCGGCGTGAAAGAAGTTATCCCGGAATACCTGAGTAAAAAAGACCTCAACCCCGCGTTCTCCCAACATGCGCATGCTGATTCCCTGGCGCTTGATAGAGTCAATATTGCTTATGGGCGTACCGTGGATCCGCTCCATAACCATGACGCTCTTGCTGGTGAGATCCCAATAGATCTCTGGCACAAACAGAAGATCGCTGCCCTCCCAGTTGCGGCGCAGTTGCGAGGCATTCGCCGCTTCCCGTTGCAGATCCAGTTCATCCAGGATGGTTCTTTTGTAGTCCTCAACCACCTCCAGGGGGCGGAGTCGGCGTGCCTCTCCCCAATAGCGATTGGCGAGGCTGGCTATTATCTGTAGCAGGCCCACATCGCGTCGGATTATCTGTTCGATGTCCGGGCGTAATACTTTCACCACTACCTTTTTTCCGTCCTTTAGACTGGCACCATGGACTTGGGCTACAGAGGCGGAAGCTATCGGTGTCTCGTCAAAGTCATCCAGCAGATCCTCAATGGGGCAGCCGAAGGCGTGCTCTATCTGGGCGCGGGCCTGAGCGCCAGGAAAGGGCGGTACGGCATCCTGCAGCTTGGCAAATTCATCGGCAAATTCCAGTGGGAGCAGATCGCGTCTGGTGGAGAGGATTTGGCCAAATTTTATAAATATAGGTCCCAGGTCTTCCAGGGCCTTACGCATGCGTACCGGATAGGAGGGTAAACTGTTGCGCCGCAGCCAGTACCAAGGCGATAGGTAGAGGATGAAGCGGATAGGGCGAAACAGGTGTGCCTTTAGGATCACCTCATCCAGACCATGACGCAGAAGCACGCGGTTGATATGGATTATGCGCAGTGCCTCGCCAAAGCTTATCATTTATTAACGCCTTTTGGCTTTCGGATTTTCATCGTAAGAATGTCCACTCGTTTTTGGAGTTGTTCCAATCTGTTTTCAAGCTGCTCCACGCTGGAGCAAAACCCCTCAGTCTCATGCCGTGCTGGGAGCACGGCCTCTTCCTGCTGTAGCTGGCCTTGTATCTCCTGGTTAAGAGTATCGACAATATGATCTCGCCAGTAATTGGCAAAGTTCATGGCCTTGCCGACCTCACCTGCTATCAAGCTGCCGGTGTATTGCGATAGGTATTGTTCCCAGTTGATCTCAATCTGTCGCAGGATGCTGCAAAATTGCTCAGCCAAACCCTGGTCTCCAGAGACCTGCATGTCATCGGGAATGGGATTTTTGCCCTCAGGCACGGAACAGCGCAGCTGGGCTATGGTCATGGGGCTGCCTCGCAGGAGACAATCTGGATCGCCTTCATAGCAACTAAGCAGTTGGACCATATCGGGTCCGGGAACAAGGTAGATGGTTTGGCCCGTCCCCAGCATCTCCAGTGCAATAATTTTCCCATGCAGCTGGGCCATCTGCTTTACGGCAGATGGGGCCATGGAGATGTGGTGGTTTATTGCCTGCTCTAGGCTGGCGTAGACTAGATCTGAGACTGACATATTTTCAGAGTTTATAGCCACGATGAACGGCAACAACCCCGCCCGTCAGATTGTGATAGTCACAGCGCTCGAAGCTAGCTTGCTCCATCATCCCGCGTAGAGTTTCCTGGTCTGGATGCATGCGGATGGATTCGGCCAGATACTGGTAGCTTGCTGCATCCTGGGTTACCACCTTGCCGATCAAGGGAAGGACCTTGAATGAGTAAATGTCATAGGCCCATTTCAGCGGTTCGGCCCGGGGGTGGGAGAATTCCAGAATTAGGGCGCGTCCGCCTGGTTTTAAAACCCGGAACATCTCGTTCAGCGCCTGTTGTTTATCGGTGACGTTGCGCAGGCCAAAACCAATGGTTACGCAGTCGAACATTCCGTCTTCAAATGGTATGGCCTCAGCGTTTACCTGTAAGTATGCTATGTTGCCAATCAGGCCTTTGTCCGCCATTCGAGCTCTACCCTGATCCAACATTGCAGCGTTGATGTCGGTCATTGTCACCAGCCCTTCAGGCCCAACCAGGCCCGAGTAGCGGGCTGCGAGATCGCCTGTTCCCGATGCTAAATCCAACACCTTATGGCCAGGCCGCAAGCCTGCCAGCTCCACGGCGTAACGTTTCCACAGACGGTGGATGCCAAACGACATCAGGTCATTCATCAGGTCATATTTGGTGGCGACAGAGTCGAATACTGCGCGTACTCGCTCGGCCTTCTCTTCGACCTTGACCTGCTCGTAACCGAAATGTGTGCTGCCTTTGTCCTTCATACTGAAAACCCTGTGTTGTCCGTTAACGATTGACTTTGGTTGTTGTCAGCCCAGAAAGTCCAGCTCTCGCCAAGCCGCCAAGATAAACTATTTGCCATGAACCAGAAAAATTTCTTAGCGCTTTTGCGCGAAAAACAATCGCCTTAATTATCTGCCTTGCGTTTATGTCCGGCTTTTTCCAGCGCTTCCAGGTAGCTTTTCCAGTTGTTCTTCTGGTTGCTGCCCAGCTCGTATAGTGTATCCCAGGAGTAGATACCGGTGTTATGCCCGTCATCAAAATGGAGACAGACCGCGTAGTTTCCTACTGGGGTGATCTGCTCGATGTTCACATCCTCCTTGCCGAGTTGCAGGGTCTCCTGGCCAGGGCCATGGCCGCGCACTTCGGCGGATGGGGAGAATACCCGTAGATATTCACAGGAGAGATTGTAGTGTTCGCCATTATCAAAGGCGATCTCAAGCACCCGGGAGTCGCGGTGCAGGTTTAGCTCTGTTGGCATCACTTTGGACATGCTCTACTCCTAAAAAACAGATTTTGGTTTGCTGGGGCCGCTATAGAATAAAGCGGCTCAGATCCTCATTCGAGGCGAGCTCAGCAATATTGTTTTCTACATATTCTGCGTCGATTGTTACTGTTGTTCCAGGCAACTCTGAAGCAGTGAATGAGATGCCTTCTAACAATCTTTCAATTACGGTGTGCAGACGGCGGGCACCGATATTTTCCGTGCTTTCATTTACCTGCCAAGCGATCTCAGCCAGCCGTCGGACCCCCTCATCGGTAAAGATGATATCGACATTCTCGGTTGCCATTAGGGCTTTATATTGATCGGTGAGTGATGCATCAGGTTCGGTCAGGATGCGTGTAAAATCCTCTGTGGTAAGTGCGTCCAGCTCTACCCGTATCGGTAGCCTGCCCTGTAGTTCTGGGATCAGGTCTGAAGGCTTTGCCATGTGGAATGCGCCTGATGCAATGAACAGTATGTGATCGGTCTTCACCATCCCCTGTTTGGTGGAGACAGTACAGCCTTCAACCAGTGGCAGCAGATCTCGTTGTACGCCCTCGCGGGATACATCCGGGCCGCCATATTCAGAACGGCTGGCCACCTTGTCCAGTTCGTCCAGAAACACGATGCCGTTCTGTTCTACCATCTCCAGGGCGTTTAGTTTCAGGTCTTCGTCGTTGATGCGTTTGGCCGCTTCTTCGTCCTGCAGGATCTTCAGGGCGTCCTTGATCTGTAGTTTGCGTTTGCGGGTATTGCCGCTTCCCATATTCTGGAATATGCCCTGGAGTTGATTGGTCATCTCTTCCATGCCTGGAGGGGCCATGATCTCTACTCCGAGAGAGACTCCAGATACTTCTATCTCTATCTCCTTATCGTCCAGCTCGCCTTCACGCAGTTTTTTGCGAAATTTTTGTCGTGTATTAGAGCCATCAGAACCAGCCTTATCGTCTTTGTCCCACTCTTTGGTGGTAGGTCCAGGTAACATGGCATCTAGTATTCTTTCTTCGGCCGCATCCGCCGCCTTATCCTGAACCTTTACTAGCTCCTGCTCTCGTACCATCTTCATGGCGCAGTCGGCCAGATCCCGGATGATGGATTCTACATCCCGGCCCACATAACCTACTTCGGTAAATTTTGTGGCCTCGACCTTTAAAAACGGGGCGTTGGCCAACTTGGCCAGGCGACGTGCGATCTCAGTCTTACCCACGCCGGTGGGGCCGATCATAAGAATGTTCTTGGGGGTGATCTCGTTACGAAGCTCTTCCGGAACTTGGGTGCGACGCCAGCGATTACGCAGAGCAATGGCCACGGCGCGCTTTGCCGAGTCCTGGCCAATAATGTGTTTATCCAGCTCGTGGACGATCTCTTGTGGGGTAATTTCAGACATATTATTCGCTGCTCTTTGCGTCCAGTTCTTCGATTCTCAGATTGTGGTTAGTATAGACACAGATGTCGGCCGCTATAGAGAGGCTCTGTTCGACGATCTCTCTTGCCTCCATATCGGTGTTATTAAGTAGCGCCTGCGCTGCGGCCTGTGCAAATGGACCGCCGGAGCCGATCGCCATCAGGCTGTCCTCTGGCTCGATGACATCGCCAGTGCCGGTGATGATAAGAGAAGTATCTTTATCTGCTACTACCAGTAGTGCCTCAAGGCGACGCAGCATACGATCTGTACGCCAGTCCTTGGCCAGCTCTACTGCTGAACGCGCGAGGTGGCCATGATGCTTTTCCAGTTTGGCCTCAAACCGCTCGAATAGGGTGAAGGCATCGGCAGTGGCTCCGGCAAAACCTGCCAGTACGCGATCTTTATATAGGCGCCGAACCTTGCGGGCGTTGCCTTTCATTACGGTATTGCCCATGGATACCTGTCCATCACCGCCGATGACGACCTTGCCGTTGCGTCGCACGGACAGGATGGTTGTGCCTCGTATTTTTTCCACGCTAAGTCCTTGATTTAGGTAGGCCGGGTATTGTACCTGATTCTAAATGGGGAAACAGGGCGTCATTTTCAAGATATTGAGTTGATTGATAGCATTATCAGGGCTATGGCTGAAGGTGGAGAAGCCATGTTCACTGTACTATGCTCAGCTTATGGATAAACAAAGGAGCATTTCAATAGAAATGCGCAAAGGACATCTGGACTTATCGCTATTTCAGCTGAGGTTTAGATAGGATATGCGCACCTGTTTCTTGTGTCATGTTCTGGTGTTGCCCGGAGCTGGTTAATACCTCCAGGCTGGAAAAACCAAATTACTGGCATTTTTACCCACCCTGCACGATAATCCTCCTCCCTTGCCACAAGATTTGGTAGCAATATATTATCTGCTTTCGCCTTCAGAAAATGGGGCAAGTGGTGCCCCGGCCATAATTGCTGAGGGTAGAACTCAGGAGAAGAATAGTGAGCATTCGCAGAGAACAACCGGCCGACATCAAACAAATAGACGCTGTCTATGCTAAGGCGTTTGATACTGATGCTGAAACCATATTGGTCAATTCTCTGAGAGACAGTGGAGTCCCGCTTGTTTCACTAGTGTATGAAGATGGCAAGGATATTATTGGACACATCCTGTTTACCCAGGTTGATCTTTTAGGGGATGACTCTGGCGTTAGGATTATGGGTTTGGCACCTATGGGTGTACTGCCGCGTGATCAATATCGTGGCATCGGCTCATCCTTGGTAAAGGCCGGGCTGGATGAATGCAAATCCGAAGGCTATGACGCGGCGGTTGTTCTTGGCTATACCGGCTTTTATCCTAAGTTTGGTTTTGTATCATCGGCGAAGTTTGGGATTAAAACTGAATTCAATGTGCCAGAAGAGGTGTTCATGGCGCTGGAACTCAAGCCTGGCACCCTGAATGGTAAAGAAGGCATCGTAAAATTCCATAAGGCCTTTGACGATTTCAAACGCTGACAATATTGTAGCTTTTCATTGACCGTTAAATGAGCGATAGAAAAGAACACTGGGAACAGGTCTACACCAACAAATCACCACTAGAAGTTAGCTGGTATCAACAGGAGCCGGCAATCTCCCTGAGATTGATTCAAGACTCTGTCTTGGATCATTCGCAATCAATCCTTGATGTTGGCGGTGGAGCGTCAGTATTGATAGACCGCCTGTTAGATCGGGGCTACAAAAATCTGTCGGTGCTGGATATCTCCAACAGCGCACTGCAGCATGCTCGCGATAGGCTGGGAGAACAGTCCCGTCAGATCGAATGGTTTGAGAGTGACATAACCGAGTTTGTTCCGCCACACTCCTTTGCCTGCTGGCACGATCGTGCCGTATTTCACTTTCTTACCGATGCAGAAGACCGAAAAAAATACATCGAAATTTTAAGCCGTGCATTACAGTCAGGCGATCACCTGGTGTTAGCTGCTTTTGCGCTGGACGGACCAACTATGTGCAGTGGTCTGGATATTGTGCAATACAGTTCAGAGAAGATAAGCAAAGAGCTGGGCGAGCAGTTCAAGCTTATAGAAGAGGTGAGCGAGTTACATATTACCCCCGCTCAAAAAGAACAGATGTTTACTTACTACAGATTTGTTCGGAAGTAGCCTGTGAAGATCAGAGGCTTGGGTGTCTGTTTTAGCCAGGAAGAGTTACTTGGCCGCAGTCGATGTCATTTCATTAAATAGGGCCTTGAGTAACTCCGCTCTCTTCCTATAAACACCCATATCGTTATAGCCGACTCTCGACGCCGAACGAATATGGATCAGTCTTTGAGTTGGCTCGATCGAAATTTCTAAATCATCCACAAACTTAAAAATGGCTGAAGTAAAGGTGACAGCAAGATAATTGTTGGCTTCAATCTGAATTTTGCCTCCCATATCTTGAATTACCTTTTTTAGAATCGTCAAAGCATCCAATGCGATGTCTGAAGGAATAGCAATCGGATCAATATAATGATCAGGATCATCTTTATGCACACTACAGACGCAGTTCGGTTTATCTGGACATTTTGACAGCATCCCATCGACTAGCCCTGGAGCACTTTCTTCTTTGGTAGTCATCCTGTAATTGAACAACAAGGCAATGAAAACTACCATCAAGATGGATATAATTATGAAAGATGTTTTCATGCTTCAATCCTTATTCTCTTTTTTACGTTTTGCTCTTGGATGCGCCTTGTCGTAGACGTTGGCCAGGTGTTGAAAATCCAGATGGGTATAGATCTGGGTTGTGCTGATATCGGCGTGTCCTAATAGTTCCTGCACTGCCCGTAAGTCACCGGAGGATTCAAGCAGATGACTGGCGAAGGAGTGTCGCAGAAGATGGGGGTGGATGTTGCGGGATGCTCCGTGCTTTAGTGCCCACTGTTTGAGGCGTTGTTGTACGGTTCGTGGGTGGATGCGGTTACCACGGCTGCTGACAAATAGCGCCGGTTCATCTGGTGATGCAAGTTCTGCTCTTACATCTACCCACTTTTGCAGGGCTTCCACTGCCTTGCGCCCAATCGGGATCTGGCGGGCCTTGTTGCCTTTGCCCGTTACTTCCAGTGTGGCGACTTTCAGATCTGGATCATGTAGATTTATCGATACAAGTTCGGCCAGTCGTAGACCGGATGAGTAGAACAGCTCCAGC
>RRYU01022089.1_pt1 | contig 18906 bp, 20 predicted proteins | sample 2162651 | NCBI WGS metagenome assembly RRYU01 (sample SAMN10267283, study PRJNA491782) | microbial mat metagenome | isolation source: biomat in the production well | place: Japan: Minami-Kanto gas field, natural gas well KTG3 | collected 2017-06 | reverse complement strand
GGGGGGGGCGAGTCGTGCGACCATTGCTTTTGATTGGTTCATCGATCGGAATCTGGATACCGGCGAGTATCTGGCCTTCGACACCTCCACGAACGGGGGAGCGACCTGGGTCGAGCGGGCACGGCTGCGCGGAAACGTCGACCCCGAGCATGTTTGGCGCAGCGTCCAGGTCGAGCTCACCGACCTGACGACTTCCGACAGCCTGCGACTGCGCTTCCGGGGCCGGATGTCCGACTCGAACGAAATTGCCAACCTCGACAACGTCCGCGTAACGGTTCAGTGAGACCTGGGTCGCTCGGGATCCCGAGCGCGGGCGCAGGGTGGGGGAGGTCCGGGTCAGTCGTCGGTCTGCATCCCCATGCCGACACGGGTGCCCAAAGGGCACCCGTATGCCGGGCCTGATGCGGGGCATGTGGTCGGATCTTGCAATCCGGCACCTTTAGGGTGCCCGCAGGGCGTCCGGATGAGATGGCCGGTATTTGATCGGGCGTCGGTGCCGCCGGAAAGGGCGCATTCGCAGCCATGTCTTTCTCTGTATGCTGGCCTATTACCTGCCGTGGAATATGGAACAACGACTCGCCCCCTTGTTTGCCAACGATGGCCGGGGCGAAGAGAGACGCTGGACCTTGCGAGGGGTGATTGCTTGGCGCAGATCACGCGCAACCGCGTGGCTGTCAACAGCGCTGAGTTCGATCAGAACAGCACCCCAACACCAAGCTCTTGCGCTGAAGCGGCGGGGCGCTCCGAAAGGCACGCCAAGAGCCGGTCCGAGCTGAACAGTTCGTGGTCCGGATTCATCGCCTCCGTCATGCCATCCGTATAGAGCACGAGGACGTCGTTGGGACGCAGTGCCAAGGACGCCGCGCCGTACTCGGCATCTTCGGAAACCCCGACCAGGATCCCGCGCGGAGGGGGCAGGGGATGATACGCAAGGCCCTCGCCCCCGAATAGGATCGGGTCATGGCCGGCATTGAGGTAACGGACTGCCCCGGTCCGCTTGTTGACCAGGACGACGACCAGGGTCGCGAACATCCAAGTCGGATTCTCGGAGCAGAGCCTGAGATTGACGTGGCGCAGCGCGTCTTCGATCGCTTGATCGATCAGCAGCTCGCTGCGCAGACGGTCGGCGAACAGACGCATGAACCCCTTCGCGATCCGGGGGGTCGCAAGGAGATCCTCCCAGAGGGCCTGCTCCGGGACGAGCAGCAGCCGGCTCGGTCTGCTCGCGGCCACGAAGGCCGTGACCGGCCTGCAGTCGATGACCGAGATCTCTCCGGTGCACTCGCCGGGCTCGATCAGGAATCCCGCTTCAGAGCCGAGCCGCTCGAGATAGACCTTCAGCTGGCCATCCAAGAGCAGATGGAGGTGTCTGTTGACCTGATCCGGCCTGAGCAGGACCTCGTCGACCTGCAGCTCCCGGATGCGGCAGCGACGCAACAACGGCTCCAAGGTCTCCCGGGCGACGCCCTCGAACATGGGATGGCGCTCGACCAGGGTCAAATCGCCGGCCGTCCATGACTCCGGGCCCGAACCGACGGCCTCCCGCTCGGAATCAGGGTTCGGCAACTCAGCCAAACCAGCCGGCTGGTCGCGATCGAGCGAGTCCCGCACCGGCGTCATGCATCTGCGCCCCGATCCGACGTGCGGATTCGGAGCCTGAGATGGTTCAGCCCCGAATCACGGCGATACTGCTGGTCGTCCGTAAAACTCCGGATCAGGCGCACGGCTTGGGACTCTTGCTGACGCTGGGCGATCCGCCGTTCGCTCCACAAGACACAGGGTGACGGAGTGTCTGGGTCGGTGCTCCGCAGTCTCCCGCCGCAACGTTTCCATTGCTCAGCTGCGCGGATGTCGAAACCCTGCTCGCACAGGTCCTGCCACGTCATGACTGCGCTCTTGACGAAATCATCCGACAATTGGAAGTCCGCCATCACAAACGTCAAGCATCAATCGATTCTGCCTATGCAAAACAACAACGTGAGTGAGGTCGCAGGCCGGCTTGCCGGTCGACTGGATGTCGCTGTTGCTCGGAGCGGCCTTTTCGTCCGTCTTCGCCTGCCCGACCATTCATGACTTTCTGAAATTCATGGCGCATATCAGCATGCTACCCTTCGTCATCGACCGGGTGCTGCTGGGCGCCGTCATCCTGATGCTGGTGTGGTGATCCGCCATGAGTCTCGAAGCCGAAATCGCAACGACCTTGACCGCCGGGATCGCCAGCCTGCAGCCGATCCTCGATCGCTACGGGCTCTGGGCGCTGTTTGTCGCCTGCATGGCCGAAGGGTTCGGCATCCCGCTGCCGGGACAGACCCTCTTGATTGCCTGCGCGCTCTTGGCCGCTGCCGGAAAAATGGACATCGTCGTTGTCCTGATCGTGGCGTGGACGGCGACCCAGCTCGGCGACATCATCGGCTATCTGATCGGACGCTACGGCTTGAAGGGGCTGTTGAAACGTGCCTCCAAACACCGCGAGCGTCTGGATAAGGCCGAGGCGGCTTTCGCGCGCTGGGGAATCGGGCTGCTGGTCGTCGCGCGCTTTCTCGATGGCTTGCGTCAGACCAGCAATATCGCGGCCGGTGCGCTGCAGATGCCCTGGTGGCGGTTCCTCACGGGAACCATTCTGGGCACCAGTCTTTGGGTCGGAGCCTTCGGGTTCGGGGCCTACACCCTGAAGGAGGATTTCCATCGCATCACAGACTTCATCGAGCCGCTCAGACCCTATGTGCTGGCCTTTTCGGCGATGCTCGTTTTGGCTCTGATCTGGTTTCTGTTGCGCCGCAAATCGGCGGGCCAACACGCCTGAGTCGCGTTCGCAAGGGCCTTTCGCGTGCGCCGCACGTGCAGCCTTGACCCGAGCAACGGGAGCGTGACCCGGCATAAACCACATCGTTACCCACAACTCTCCCCGTCGGCAGTGCGCTGGGCCTCCAACGCGAGCACGAAATCCGCAGCCCGCTGGAGTCCGATCCAGATCGTCTGGGGTCCGGGGAAGCCATCACCCTTACGGTTGAGGAAGCCGCCGAGGCCGGCGACCATGCGAACCATCTGATCAAGCGACGGCGGGGTCTCGGGTGGCGGCTTGCGTTGCGTCACCAGATAGACCGCCTGCCATTCGGCCCGATCGAAGACGACCTCGCAAGGCATCTCGGGACAGTCGCGTCCGAGCATGGTGAGCAACAGCACGCGCCAGGCGATGATCATGTAGAACGCCAGTGCCGGCTCGAGACGTTCGCGCTTCTCCAGCTGCAGTTCTTCGATGCGACAGCCGCTTTTGAGGATTCTGAAGAAAATCTCGATACCCCATCACGAATACCGCCATAGATGCGTTTTTGACAACCGCCCAAGCGTCACCAATACTGGACTGTAGGGCGTTGTTGGAACTTGCGAAATGGCTGGATCACCGGCATGACGCGCAAGGCTCCGATCGATTGGAGCACACTGCCGCCGCGGCAGCGAGAGCGCCTGATTGTCCTGCTGAGCCGCTTGGTCGAGCATCGGCTGAGCGCCGCCGGGACGGCAGAGGAGAACGCCGATGAGCACCGTCCTCTCGCCTGTGTGCCGTGCGCCGGCCAACCCGACGTACGGGAAGATTCAGTCGTCGCATCTGCAGCGCCAAGCCGTGGTCTATGTGCGCCAATCCACGCTGCAGCACGTGGAGCGCCACCAGGAGTCGACCCGGCTGCAGTACGCCTTGGTGGATCGGGCGGTGGAGCTGGGCTGGTCACCCTCGCAAATCCTCCTGATCGATGAGGATCTGGGCCGTTCCGGGGCGAGCGCCGAGGGTCGGCCCGGCTTTCAGCGGCTGATGGCCGAAGTCGGTCTGGATCATGTCGGCATCGTCCTCGGCATCGAGATCTCGCGCTTGGCGCGCAGCTCGCGGGACTGGTATCAATTGCTCGAGGTCTGCGGACTGTTTGCAACCCTGATCGGGGATGCCGACGGGATCGATGATCCGCAGACCTACAACGACCGGTTGCTGTTGGGACTGAAGGGGACGATGTCGGAAGCGGAGCTGCATATCCTCAAGCAGCGCATGCTCGAGGGCAAGCGCGCGAAGGCACGCCGCGGAGAGCTGCATACGCTCCTGCCGCGCGGCGATGTCCGCGCGCCATCCGGAGAGGTGCTCAAGGATCCGGACGCGCAGGTTCGGGGCGTGATCGAGACGGTGTTTCGGCAGTTCCAACGGTGCGGCACGATCAATGGGGTCCTGCGTTATCTGGTGGACCACCACATCCAATGGCCCGATCGGGTGCGCAGCGGCCCGCGCACCGGCGAGTTGGACTGGCGTCGCCCCAACCGCGTGACGCTGAGCAATCTGCTGCGCAACCCCATCGACGCCGGCGCCTACGTCTACGGGCGTCGGCCCACTGATCCACGCCGTCGCCAGCCCGGACGCCCCTCGACCGGGCGCACGGTTGCGCCGCCGCAGCAGTGGGAGGTGCTGATCAAAGATCACCTGCCGGCCTATATCGACTGGGACCAATACGAGCGGAATCTGCGGCAGCTCGCGGCCAATACGACCCAAGCGGGCGGCGTGGTTCGTGCGGGTCCCTCGTTGTTGTCGGGGCGCCTGATCTGCGGTCGCTGCGGTCTGGCCATGGCCACGCAGTACACCAACAGCGGATCCGGATTGCGCTACGCCTGCAGCCGCGAGGCGGTCGACTACGGGGCGCCGCTGTGTCAATCGCTCGCCGGTGCGCCTTTGGATGCGCTGATCGGCCGGTTGGTCTTGGAGGCGCTGCAGCCGGCCGCGTTGGCGATCAGCCTGCAGGTCGCCGACGACCTCCAAGCCGAGCGCGCGCGCCGGCACGCCCACTGGCAACAGCGCCTGGAGCGCGCCCGTTACGAAGCCGCGCGTGCCGAGCGACAGTATCGCGCGGTCGAGCCGGAGAATCGGCTGGTCGCGCGCACCCTGGAACAGGATTGGGAGGCAGCCCTGGCCGCGGAGGATCAGCTCAAGGCCGAGTATGCGCGTTGCATGGCGAGCGAGCCGACCGCGTTGTCGGCCGAGGAACGCGCGCGGATCCGCCAACTCGCCGGCGACCTTCCCGCCCTCTGGAACGCTGAGACCACCGGCAACGACGAGCGCCAAGCCATCGTGCGACTGCTCGTGGAGCGAGTCATCGTCACGGTCGTCGACGACAGCGAGCAGGTCGCCGTGGAGGTGCACTGGATCGGCGGTCACCACACCCGGGCACGCCTGACCCGCCCGGTCGCACGTCTGGAGCAGCTCAGCAACTACTCCGAGCTGGCGGCGCGTGTTCTATGCTGACATCAAGAGGGGCAGACCTGTGCGCAGATCGCGCGGCAACTCAATGCCGAGCGGTGGCATCCGGCCAAACGGCGGCAGACCTTCAACGCCGCGATGGTCGCCAATCTGCTCGCCCGCCAAGGCGTCTCGGCGGGTTCGCCGACGCGTCGACAAGCGCCTTGGGTCGATCGGCAGGCCGACGAATGGAGCGTACGCGAGTTGGCGCTGGAACTGGACATGCCGGCGGTCACGCTGTTCAGCTGGCTGCGCAAAGGCGTGCTGAAGGCCCGCCGGGTCGAGCGGGGCGGTCACCGCCAATGGTTGATTCGCGCCGACCGCGCCGAGATCGAGCGCCTGCGTGCCCTGCGCCACGTCCCCCGCCGCTGGGCGCGGCATGTCCGCGTCGGGAGCGACGATCCCTCCGTCGACCCTGCCTAACTGATTTATGGAGGCACCATGTCTGGTAAATCTCAATTTGCCATCGGCACAGGTACCAACTGAGTTTCTCCAGCGCTTGCTCGGGCGTGGTCACGGGCAGGTTGGTCAGCAGCAACCACTCGACGGCGTCCTCGCCGGGTGGCGGTTGGAGTTCGGTGGCGAGGAGAGCGGTGATCTCGATCTCGGCCAGCGTGCGATCGCGCCGATACGGGGCCGGCAGCTTCAGGCGCACGGCCTTGATCTGCTGGTGGACGGTGCGGGCGGTGCGTCCGTTGCCGCCGGGTTGATCGAAACAGGTTTCGGTGAGCACCGGGGCCTGGTCTAAACGCTGGCGTAAGGTCTCGGGATTGCCCTCGGCGTCCTTGCCGAGGACGCGGTCGTGCTGGCCGCGCACCAGCCAGTCGGCACCGGTGTCCGGGCACGGGGCCTCGACGAACAGCTCGTAGAGGTCGGCCTCGCGATCGGCGATGTAGGTCAGGCGCGTCTCGGGCAGTTGCTCGGCCAGTTCGTTTACCCGCGCGAAGCCGTCGATCCAGCGCACGCTTTCCTTCTCTTCGATCGGGCGAGCGGCGTCCTTGGGCTGGGCGAGGCTGCCGGGCTCACGCACCCAAGTGTGGACATGGAGCAGGCCCAGCGCCAACCGATCGGGGGTGACCGCCAGGGTGGGATGCAGGTACAGCCCCCAGCGGGTTTCATAGTTGAGCGGCCCCAGGCCCTGGATATCGCTCTTGCCGGTGTCGTCCAGCTCCGAGGTGTCCTGCAGACAGAGCACCCGCGGGTGCTCGCGCATCCGCTCGACGGTGCAGGCCATGTGCGGGGCGAGCACCGCCTGGGCAGTGACCGCGGCATGATCAAACAGCCGGTAGGCCGCGCGGGTCTCGCCCCAGCCGCCGCAGGCGCTCGGGATGCTCAGCGTCGGTTTCTCCCCCAGGCGTTGCAGCACCCGCCGCGCGCGACGATTCAGCCGCACGTCACCCAGATCGATGTCCGCCAACTCCGCCACCAGCGCGCTCATGCCGCCACCCCCAAAACGCGGCGAAAATCCGCGCGCAGTGGGTAGACGTAGACGCCTTTGCGCGGCAACGCCGCGCGATGGGCGACATCGCACTTGCCCCGCCCTTGCGTCTCGCCCAGGTACTGCCAATTGGCCGCCGTGTAACAGGTTCCGCGATAGCGCGCCTGCTCCACGAAGGTCTCCAGCAGCACCGGCCGCGCGCCGTAGCGCTCGGCAAAATCGGTGCCCACCCGCCGTGCCGCGAGCCCAAGCACCTTGGAGGCCAAGTGCTGCACGCGAATCCACGGCAGCAGCAGAAAGCGGGCATTGTTCACCACCGCTGTTGTCGCTCAAATTATTTCACCGTCCGATTCCCGAATTATTTCGCGCGGAATGCTCGCGGTTTTCCCGCACTGATCACCCCGGTAGCGCAGTGTTGGCAGGTGGAGGAGTGCGAGGCGGGGCGAAGGCAGCCTGTCGGGTACGCGGTGGTGGTCGACGCGCCCGGGTCGGGCGCGCGTAAGGACGGAGCCCGGCGGATGACGACTCGCCGGGGGAGGGCCGCTCAGAAGGGCAGCGGATCGTCGAAGTCGTTCTCGAACAGATCGAGCTGGGTTTCGGTGAACGGGTCGTCGTCGGCGTCCTCGCCGCAGAGCCAGTTCTGCACGGCCATCCCGTAGTGCGCCTCGATCCGCTCGAGGAGATCGTCGAGGATCTCGTGGACAGCCCAGGCTTGCTCGGGGGTCCAGTCGTTGGGCAGGAGGATGGTGAAGGGTTCGGGGAGCCGGCTCATGGGGCGACCTCCTCGCGGGCGGTCTGCACGTGCTCGGCGCTGACCTGGCGGGCCTGTTCCAAGGCGGCGCCGGTGAGCGCGTAGTGGGCGAGACGATTGACCTTGCGCGGCATGCCGCGGGTGGCCTGGAACAGCGCCTCCACGGCGGGCGGTTCGAACAGCGGCAGCTCGCAGCCGGCCAGGCGCAGACGATGGGTCAGGTATTCGGGCAGCTCCTCGCGAGTCAGCCCGGTCACGTGATGACGCACCACGATGCGCTGGGCGAGCGACTCGTGCACCGCCATGCTCAGACGGCGGCGCAGCTCGGTGAGCCCGACCAACAGCAGACAGAGGCGATTCTCCGAATCCATTTGGTCGTTGGTGAGCAGACGCAGATCCTCGAGCACCTCGTTTCTGAGGTGATGGGCCTCGTCGACGATCAGGACGGGGCGTTGCTTGGCCTCCAGGCTCAAGCGGGTGATCTCGGTGCGGATGGTGCGGAAGGCCGCCGCGCGGTTGCGCTCCACCGGCAGGCCGAGCTCCCAACCGATGGTCTTGTACATGTCCATCACGTTGCCGGTGGACAGCGGAATGTAGAATACCCGATAGAGGCCCGGATGCAGGTCGGCGGCGACCTTGCGGCAGACCGTGGTCTTGCCCGAGCCGGCCTCGCCGGTGATCAAGCCGATGGCGCGCAGCTCCAGCAGATGTTTCAGACGGGCTTCGGCCTCGGTGAGGCTGGCCGCGGCGAACAGCGCATCCGGTGGCGGGGTCAGGTCGAAGGGAAAGGCCGTGAGGGCAAAGTGTTTGCGGTACATCAGCGCCCCTCCACGGTGATGTCGGCATCCGCATCGGGCAGTTCGCGCAGGCGCAGTGCCGAGGGCGCCGGCTCGGGGACCGGGCCGTCCACGGCCAAGGTGCGCGAGGGGCGATCGCGTTTGACGAAACAGTTCGCATACGTCTGGACCGGGCGTGCCGGGTCGTGCGCTCGGCCCTCGAAGCAGACCTGAATCGGCCGCTCGGGCGGTGCGTCCGGATCGTAACGCAGGGTGATGTTCTCCCCGACCAGAGCCGCGTCGACCTCGTAGACGACCCCGTGGAGGCTGACCGTACGGTCCTTCTGGACTTTGCGCACCGCCTCGTGCAGGAACAGATCGGCCAGATCCAGGCCGGGTTCGGGAAAGCGCACGGCGGCGCCAGTGCGCGCCCACTGCTCGAGCGGGGTGGCGCCGTCCAGGCCGCGATGCGGGGTGTGGTGATACTCGCCCTCGATCCAGCCGGCGAGGCGGCGATTGAGCGCCGCGAGGCTCGCCAGATCCGCCTCGGTGAGTCGGGTCAGCAGCTGCGCACGGACCGTTTTGAACCAGCGCTCGATCTTGCCCTTGCCTTGGGGTTGGTAGGGTCGGGCATGGATCAACGCGATGCCGAGCTTGGCGCAGACCAGGGCCAGCTGCTTGGAGCGGTCGTTCGCACCATTATCGACATAATGTTCCGAGTCCGGTTATGTGGTCTGTCTCGTTGAGCGGGCCGCTATATCAGCGCTGCGACTTGAGAGTCGCCACATAACGCCGCACCGCAAACGCGTGATGATCAGTGCTCCATTGGGTCATTGGAGCGATTGTCATGTTGGAACGGTACTTTCTGAAGCCCGAGTCGGTCGACCGCATCCGAGCGTGCTGGCTCGGCGCGGCGATCGAGGAGTACGGCGGCGACTTGAGCGAGCACGGCTATGCGCCGAGCAGCATCACGCGTCGCATACCGGTGTTGATGCACTTCGCCGACTTTGCTGCGCGGCACGGGGCCACCTGCCCGGACGACCTGCCGGCGCAGGTCGAGCCGTTCGTGCAGGCATGGCTCGACAACCACGACCGCCAAGAGGAAGGCCGCGGCCGTCGTGGCGAAGGGCGGAGCCTTGCCGACACGCTGCGCAACCCGATCAGACAACTGTTGCGCCGGTTGCTGCCGCAGGACCGCTGGTCCGGGCACGCCGTCGAGCCGTGGCCCTTTGCCGAGGACGCTCCTGGCTTTTTCGAGGCGTTGCGCGAGGAGCGCGGTTTGCGACCGGCCACACTCGCCTTATACGCCTGCCATCTGCGCGGCTTTGAGCGCTATCTGCAAGGCTGCGGCGAGGTTGTGCTCGGAACACTGTCGCCGGCCGTGCTGGAGGGATTCTTGAGCGCCAGCGGTGCGACGATGGCGCCGGGTTCATTGGGGATTCTGTGCGCGCATCTGCGCATCTTTCTGCGTTATCTGTACCGTGAAGGGCTGCTCGGCACCGACCTGAGTGTGCATATCGACAGCCCGCGCCAGTACCGACTCGCCACGCTGCCGCGGGCGATCACCTGGGATGAGGTTGCTCAACTGCTGGGCGGCGTGGATCGGCGCAGCGCGGTCGGCAAGCGCGACTATGCCCTGTTGGTCCTGTTCACGACCTATGGCTTGCGCGCCCGCGAGGTCGCCGCCTTGACCCTGGACGATATCGATTGGGTCCATGAGCGGCTGATGATTCCTGCGCGCAAGGGTGGTCATGCCAGCAGCTATCCACTCTCGCCCGGTGTCGGCGAGGCACTGGTGGATTACCTCCAACACGGCCGGGGCGTGAGCACCCGGCGCGCTGTTTTCCTTCGCATCCCTGCGCCGCACGGGCCGATGACCCATGCGGCCATCAGCGGTTGCGTACGCAAACGACTGCAGCGTGCCGGGATCGCCGTCGCACGGCCGGGCTCGCATACCCTGCGCCATAGCTGCGTGACACGGCTTGTGGAGGCAGGGTTTTCGCTCAAGAGCATCGGCGACTATGTCGGCCACAGTCATCCGAAGTCGACGCAGATCTACACCAAGCTCGACCTCGAGGCGCTTCGCGAGCTGGCCTTCAGTGACGGGGAGGCGCTGCTATGACGACGCTGCATAGCCTACTCGCCGATGCCATGGAGCAGTTTCTGGCCCATCATCGCGCCCTCGGCAAGCGCTTCGACACCGAAGCGGCCACCTTGCAACTGCTCGATCGCTACTTGCTCGAGCAACAGGTTGCGAGCCTGGAGGCGATCACGCCGGCCTTGCTCGAGGCATTCCTCGGCTCACGGCCCCGCGCCTCGGCGCGCAGCTACAACCACTTACTGAATGTGCTCCAGCGCTTCTTTCATTGGCTGGAGCGCCAGGGGCTGTTGTGCCCGAGCCCGTTGCGCACTCGCCCGCGACACGCGACCTCGCAGCTGTTGCCGTTTCTGTTCGAGCCGGCACAGGTCGAGCAGTTGATGCGCCTCGCCGCGGACTTGCCCGATGCCCGCCGCACCCACCGTCGTGGAGCGGCCTATCGGATCAGCTTCGCGTTGATGTACAGCCTGGGATTGCGCGTCGGCGAGGTCGCGCGACTCTGTCGTCAGGACATCGACCGGGAGCGCCACTGCCTGATCATCCGTCAAACCAAGTTCGCCAAGACGCGCATGGTGCCCTTCGGACCACACCTGGAGGCACAGCTGCTGCAGTATCTGGATGCAGATGATGGCATCGACTCGGGGTTGCCGACGGATCCGGTCATCTCGGTGTCGCGCAATCATCGCCGGCCGCTGAGTAGCCATTCGATCAGTCGCGCCTTTCAGCGGGTGCTCCCGCAGCTCGAACTGACGCTCCCTCCGGGCGTGGCCGCCCCGCGACTGCACTGCCTGCGCCATTCCTTTGCGGTGGGCACCCTGCTGCGGTGGTATCGCAGCGGTGTCGATCCCAACGTGCGCCTGAGCTGGCTGTCGACCTTCCTCGGGCATGTCGATCCCACCTCGACCGCCGTCTATCTGACCATCACCGATGCCCTGCTCGCCGAGGCCAACACCCGCTTCGAGCGCTTTGCCGCACCGGCCCTGCGGGAGGTACGCCGCCCATGAGTACGATCACACTCGGGGCGCTGCTGTATGCCTTCTTCGAGCACGACCTCAAGGCCACAAAAGGCGTGAGGGAGGCGACCATCAAGAGCTATCGCGATGCCCTGCGGCTGTTTTTGCTGTTCGTCGCCCGCGCGCGCAAGGTCAAGCTCACCGCTCTGCATCCGGAAGACCTCACCGCGGCGCGGGTGCGGCAGTTTCTGACTTTCCTCGAGCAGGAGCGCCACAACCAGGTGCACTCGCGCAACCAACGTCTGGCCGCGCTGAAGACCTTCTTCGATTTCCTCGCCACCCAAGCGCCCGAGCATTTCGCCGAGGCCGAGGCGGTCATGGCCATTCCCGTCAAGCGCAGTCCACCGCCGCCGACGGTGTTTCTGGAACGCGAAGAGATGCAGGCGCTGCTCGCCGGCTTACCCACGACGGGGCCGCAGGCGTTACGCGACCGCACTCTGCTGCTGTTTCTCTACAATACCGGCGCCCGCGCGCAGGAGGTGGCAGACCTGTCTCGAGGCCATCTGGATCTGGCCCGACGGCGCGTGCGGCTGCACGGAAAAGGCGACAAATGGCGCCTCTGCCCGCTGTGGGAGGACACCGTCCTGCTGCTGGAGCAACTGCTGCAACAGCACGCCGATGCCGGAGCCGACAGCGCGGTCTTTCGCTCCCAGCGCGGGCTGGCGCTGACGCGGTTCGGCATCTACAAGATCGTCCGTCGGCACACCCGGGGGCTCGACAAGCGCGGTCACGACGGCCAACCGGTGAGCATCTCGCCGCATGTCCTGAGGCACTATTCCGAGCCCCGGACTATGCCGAGTGCTCCACGCGCGACGTTCGTTTGATCTGCGTTTTCAGATCCCTGCACACGTGGAACCGGTCCATCGCTCGGCATAGTTTTCAGGACCCTACAAGCCGTTGAGAAAATCGAGCAGCTCATCCGTTGGCTTGTAGCGAGTCGGTTGGCCAGTGGGTGGCGTCGCTTTCGCGAGCGCCTGTTCCTTCATCGCCAGTGTCGCATCGAGGTAGATCCGGGTCGTTTCCACCGACTCGTGTCCTAGCCACAGCGCGATGACAGAGCGTTCTACACCCGCCTGCAGCAGATCCATAGCCATCGTGTGTCTCAGGCAGTGGACGGTAACATGCTTGTTTTTCAACGACGGACAGACTGTTGCCGCTGCGACGCAATGTTTGGCGAACAGATACTGAACACCGTCCGGGCTAAGACGACCGCCTCCGGCGTTCGGAAACACGATGTTCTCATCCCCTCGTTGCGGTTCGCGTAACCAGGTTTTCAGGACGGCGACCGTTGGCTTGGCGAGCGGTATGCACCGTTCTTTGCGGCCCTTGCCGATCACACGAAGATGAGCGCCGGTACCGAGTGTCATGTCCTCGCGTTTCAGTCCGGTCATTTCCGACAGACGCAGTCCCGTCTGCACGGCCACCAAGAGGAAGGCGTGATCGCGTCGGCCGAACCAAGTACCGCGGTTCGGTGCGCCGAGTAAGGCATCGACCTCCGCGCGCGTGAGAAACGCGACCAAAGCTCGGGTGAAGCGCTGAGAGGGGATGGCGAGTACGCGCTGGATCTGCGCCGCATGCTCCGGCCGCTCAAAGGCGGCGTAGCGGAAAAAGGAGCGGATCGCCGTCAGGCGCAGATTACGACTGCGGCTGCCGAGCCGGCGATGCTGCTGCAGATGCTCGAGAAAGGCCCCGATCAAAGGGGCGTCGATCTCCTCGAACATCAGCTGCGAGGGCGCCTTATGCAGCCGCTGCTGGATGAACTTCAGCAACTGGCGGAAGGTGTCGCGATAGGAGCTGATGGTGTGCGCACTGACCTGGCGTTGTTGCATCAAGCGCTGGGTGAAGAAACGCTCCAACAGAGGAGCAAAGCTCGGTTCGGTCATCGCTGACCCTCCCAGCGGTGCTCGAGTCGACTCATCGCTTCTTGCATCAACTCCGGCCAGCTGCTCAGATACCAATAGGTGTCACTGACGTGGACGTGACCAAGATAGGCGGACAACAGGGGTAGGCGCCGTTCAGGGTCCTGATCGTCGCGATACCAGTTGAGCAGGGTGTTCGTGGCGAAGCGGTGACGCAAGTCATGGAGTCGCGGTCCGTGACTCTCGGACGCACCGCGCAGACCGACCTGCCGGGACAACGCATAGAAGGCCCGGTGGATCTGTCCGTTGTCGAGTCGGTTGCCCCGGCTCGAGACAAACACGTAGGACGACACCGCCCGCCCGGCCCAATGCTCCTGGCGCCTGGCCAGGTACTCTGCCAGCACCCGGCAGGTCGAGGTGTGCAAGGGCACCAGGCGCGTCTTACCGAACTTGGCACCGCGCACGGTCAACATCCCTGCCTCGAGATCGACATCTTGCAGCTCCAGATTACGCGCCTCGCCGAGTCGCAGACCGGTGACGCTCAGCAGCCCGAACAGGCAATAGTAGACCCGGGGAAGCAAGGCACCGCGTTCGTAGCGGTGCGGCATGTCGAGCGCGGCGCGAAGTAAGCGTTCGATCCCTTCGTCCGAGTACAAATACGGTCGTGCCCGCTTGGGTTGGAAGGGCAGCAACCCGGTGAGCGGGATCTGCGTGCGGGGATCGGTGGCGCTACGATAACGGGCAAAACCGCGCACGAAGCTCAAGCGCCGCGCCCCCGTCCGAGGCTGGCCGGCGCAGCCTTGTTGAGCCCAGTCGAGAGCCAACGCATGGGTGATAGAGGTGGCGCCGTGCTGCTCCATGAAACCGACGAAACACAACAGCCCCTTGCCCGCCTCGCGCAGTTTGAACCCAAGGTCCCGACGCAGGACCAGGTAGTCTTGAACGGCCTCCCGGAGCGTGTTCATTTCCCACCCCCTGGCCATGGCAGGGCCAGTGCCCGCAACGCTTCGACATCGACCTTTGTGTAGATCTTGGTGGTCTCGGGACTGCGGTGACCGAGCAACTCGCCGATCTCGATCAGCGAGGCGCCGCCGCGCAGCATCCCGGTGGCCAGCGCGTGGCGAAACTGATGGGTGCCGTGGGTCGGCGCTTGAACTCCTGCGCGCTCGATCGCATGCTGAACGACCGAGCCGACCGCGCACTGGCTCAAGAAACCGCGCACCGGGGCCTTGTGGCGCAAGAAGAGGCGCCGGCTGCTGCTGTGTGGTCGCCCGTGCCGGAGATAGGCGACGATCGCCTCACCAACATCGGCCGGCAAGGGTAACGTGATGCGCCGCCCGCCCTTCGCGCACACGCCGAGCGAGCCCTCTGTCCAATCGATGTCATCGAGTTCGAGAAACACCACTGCGCTCGAGCGCAAACCCAATCGCGCCAGAAGCAGCAGAATGGCATCGTCGCGACGCCCCATGGCGGTGGACCGATCGACACTGGCGAGCAACGCGTGCACTTGATCATCGGCGATCGCCCGGGGAATCGACGTCATCGACCAATTGGCCACCGGTGGAATCGCCGCGGCCAAATCAAGGGTGAGATCTCCGCGGTAGCGGGCATAACGGAGGAAGGAGCGCAGCGCTGTTGCCATGAGCTTTGCCCGTTTGATGTGAAGCTGGTGGGTCCGCCGCTGGACAAAGCCAACGACGTCGCTGGCGCGCAACTCACCGAGTTGCACCTCCGAGCTCCCAAAGCGCTGCGTCAGCAGCTCACGGACGAAGGGCAAATAGTTGACGACGGTCGCGCTGGCCAGTGCCCGCTCTTCGCGGAGATACCGTTCGAATTCCTCCACACAGCATTCCACCGGTGTCGTTGCAGCCGCCGGCTCCTCGTCTGCAGGGATCGCCTCTGCCTGAAGCAGGAATGCCATCAAATACCGCAGCGCAGCGGCATCACCCCTGCCAATACAGACTTTATGGGCTCGATGGCTGAGGTACTGCTCCGGATGCAGGGGCGAGAGGCCCCGTAGCGTGACGCCGTTCTGCTCGAGCCACCGACTGAAGTCCGACGCGAGCCGAACTTGACGCTGCAACGAGCAAGAGGAATAACCTTGCTCACTCATCCACTGCGCAAACGAGGCGATATAGGGTGCGAGTGGGCCTTCCAGTGGCCGCGATAAGGTCATTTGACCGTTGACGATGGTCTTCATGGCTGACTCCTGATCCCCTGACTGGGACAGTGATCGGAGTCAAGACTATGCCGAGTTGACGTCGGTTATGTGCTGGTCAATGCTGGGAAGATCCAATTACCGGGTACCGGGGTCTCCACTTAACTGGAGTAGACTTGAGGGGTGGACTACCCTCATGCCGGCATTCACTATCCCCGATCTGTGGGCGAGTTTCAGGCATGGTTCCGCACCGATGCGGACTGCCTAGACTACCTGGAGTGGCTCCGATGGCCTGACGGGTTCGTCTGCCCGGCATGCGGCCACAACGGCGGCTGGCGGCTCGGCGATGGCCGGTTCATGTGCTCCGGATGCGGAGGCCGTACATCGGTGACCGCAGGCACGATCTTTGAGCGGACTCGCACGCCGTTAACGGTCTGGTTCAATGCCTGCTGGCTCTTCGCCATCGGCAAAGACGGGATATCGGCGCTGAGCCTGAAACGCACGCTCGATATCGGCTCCTACCAGACGGCGTGGGCCATGCTGCATCGCCTGCGGTCGGTGTTGGTGCGACCGGGTCGGGAGCGCTTGAGCGGAATGGTGGAAGTGGACGAAACCTACATCGGCGGGCAGGAGGCAGGGCTGTCTGGCGGGCGCGCGCCTGGCAAGAAAGTGCTGACCGGCATCGCCGTGGAAGTGTTTGAACCGAAGGGGTTCGGTCGGTGCAGGATGCGGCCGCTGGCCGATGCATCGGCAGCATCGCTGCACCAATTCGTGACAGACTTTGTCGAGCCGGGAGCGCGGGTCATCACGGACGGTTGGCGAGGCTACTGCGGACTGGACAAACTCGGCTACATCCACCGTCCGCGCAGCCAGCGGGCGGCAAAGGCGCGGGGAGAGGACCCTGGAGAACTCCTGCCTGGAGTGCATCGGGTCGCGTCGCTGGCCAAGCGGTGGCTGTTGGGTACGCACCAGGGCGCAGTGGACAGTGCGCACTTGACCAGCTACTTGAACGAATTTGTCTTCCGCTTCAACCGCCGACGTTCGCGAAGCCGCGGGATGGTGTTCTACCGGGTGCTCGGACTCGCTATCGCTCACGAGCCGGTGCGCTATAAGGATCTCGTCGCGGCTCAGCGACCGCGTGCAGTATCGCCAACACCGCCGCGGGCAAGCGGGCCCCCGCCGAGCCTCGATCGGCCTCCGGCCAACCGCCCGTGGAGGAACTCCGGTTAAGTGGAGACCCCAGACCGGGTAATAGGCCGGGACTCGGAATAGTGTCGCCTATGCCGAACTCGGCATAGTCGTCACACCGCCGCCGTCGGGTTGCTCGAAGCCGGGGTCGAGGTCAACGTCATCCGAGCTTGGCTGGGCCATGCGAGCCTGGAGACGACGAACCGCTATGCGGAGATCAACATCGCCATGAAGGCCGCAGCGATGCAGGCGTGCGAGCCACCGACGTCGGCCGCCGAGCCCGGCTTTCCGTGCAAGCGCCGTTGGCACGACGATGCGGCGTTGCTGGACTGGCTGCAATCGCTCTGAGCGTTATGTGCCCCCTGTCCCGGTCGCCTTCCGACGATTCGGGATTGGCACGGTTCCTGGCCACATAACCGAACTCGGAACATTATACCTAGTGCCCGACCGAAAACCCCGTTTTTTCCCGTCCCCGCGCCCCGTCCTGAATGGCGACCGGGGTCAAGTGTATTCAATCGAGCCTCATTCGATGCCCATTCGCGCAATCAAGCCGCTTAAATGAGAACGACTCGCATCACCGCCATGCGGCAGGCGCACCACTCCCCTCGGAGGAGGCGTCCGGCCCGATCTAAAGGGTCAAGCCGCGCGTCGTCGGCGCTGTCGTTCCCGCTCGCGCCGCGCCTCCTCGGCCTCCTGCGCCAGCAGCAGCGCGCCGATGCGCTGGATGTTGCGCGCCACCACCGCCAAGGCGACATCGCGCTTGAAGCCGTCGATCCCGTGGTCGCGACAGCGGTCGAGCCCGTGGACCTCCAGCGCGTTGATGGCGGACTCCACAGCGGAGTGTTTTCGGCGCAGCCGGATGAAGCGCGGATCGCCTTCGCGTTCGCGCTCCGCGGCCGAGCACTTGCCCTTCTTCGGCAGCACCGGAAAGTCGATCACCTCGGCCAGGGCGCGTTGGTTGGCGGGGCTGTGAAAGCCCTTGTCCATGCTCGCGCTGGCGACCGCCGGGAAGCGCGCCACGATCTCTTCCACCAAGGGAACGGCGACCTGATCGTCGGTGATGCGCTCCATGACCCGATGGTGCAGGATGAAGCCGTGCTGATCTTCGCCGATCGCCACGCGCAGACCCAGCTCCACCGGCACGCCGGCCTTGCCTTTGCTGATCCACTCGGTATGGGGTTGGAAGATCGAGAAGACCTTCTCGGCATGCGGGATGGTCTGACCGCACAGCACGCGGCGGCGGATCTGGTCGATCTGCCGCTCGCCGTGGGCGATGAAGGCATCGAGCGGTTCGAGCAGGACGTTCGGAAGCTCCGCGATCAGGTGCAGGCGGATGCGCGTCTCGCGCGCCCGCATCAGAAAGCCCCCGGCCAGGTCCAGATAGGCGGCATGGGCCGCTTCGATCTCGACACGCCGTGCGGCCCGTTTCTCCGGATCCTGCGCGGTGGAGTGCTTGAGGGTTTGCGCCCGACGATAGGCTTTCTTCAGGCAGCGCACGTTGTAGGCGCTTTGCCGCCAATCGCTCAGGCCGGCGTCCTCGCACAATCCGGCGCTGGTCTCGATGGCCTTGCGCACCGCATCGAAGAGCAGGTTGATGTCGGTCGGATAATGCACGTGGGTCTCGACCACGAAGGAGTCACAGCGCACCGCGAGGGAATCGTCCGGACTTTTTTTGACCAAGGCATGGCCGGCACCCACCACTGCTTGGTTGATGCGGTCGAGCAGCTCGGGCGTGAACAGGCTCACGTTGTCCTTGAGCGTCTGCAGATTGTAGGTCGTGTCGTCGGCCCAGTCGGCATGACCGAGCATCTTGCGCAGGGTGGTGTGTTGGTTGGCCAGCTCGAGAATCCGATCGTAGTCGGCATTGAGCCCCAAGCGCAGCACGCCGAGCACCAGGATCGCCCACTGCGACAGACCGGGTCGGCCGGTCTCGGGGCACGCCTTGCCGTCCTCGCCGCCGCCCGGCGGGCGCACCTCGGCGAGGATCGCGAACACGGGTTCGCGCAGCTGCGGGAGGGTGTAGATGTGCTGCAGTCCGCGCAGCAACTGCGGGATGTCGTCGCGCGAGCGCAGATCCAGCGCGATGGCGGCGATATCCTCTTCGCCGAGCTTCAATTGCGGATCGATGACGGTGCGCATAGCGGTTCGAATAGGGAAGTTGATGAAGGTTCATGGCGTGCCTAGGCGAAAATCGGCCGAAATCGCCGTCGAGCCATCCGGAAATCAATGGATTAGCGTTCTGCCTGTCCCTCTCGATCGAAAATCGGCGAGATCTTCGATCATGGGGGCATATTATAACCCGCTGTTCAGAAATAGAAAACGTGGTTTCTGTTCAGGCACTACCTAAGCATTTATCCAT
>RRYU01018310.1_pt1 | contig 18929 bp, 15 predicted proteins | sample 2162651 | NCBI WGS metagenome assembly RRYU01 (sample SAMN10267283, study PRJNA491782) | microbial mat metagenome | isolation source: biomat in the production well | place: Japan: Minami-Kanto gas field, natural gas well KTG3 | collected 2017-06 | reverse complement strand
AAAAAACCATTGATTGATAACGGAATGTTTACAGCAATGGATCTTGGTAATATTGGATCAGCCCTTTTATATGCTTACGCGCTTGGGAAGTTGACTAATGGTTTTTTAGCAGACCATGCTAATGTTAAGCGCTTTTTTGCTTTTGGTGTGCTAATCTCTGCATTATTAAATATTGCAATGGGGTGGTCCACAGTTCTTTTAGTATGGGTTATCTTGTGGGGATTAAATGGCTGGTTTCAGGGATTCGGTGCTCCGACCGGAGCGGTATCAATCTCTAACTGGTTCAGTAATAAAGAACGAGGTCTCATCTATGGCATATGGTCTACGGCGCATGCTCTTGGAGAAGGACTTACATTCCTTATTTCATCTACAATTGTCGCCTTTTGGGGCTGGCAGGCTGGCTTCTTCGGACCTGGTCTTTTCGGTATATTGGTAGCAATTGGTATTTACCTATCATTAAAGGATCGTCCTCAGACCTTTGGTTTACCTTCCGTTGCGGTCTGGAAAAATGACATTTTAATTTCCGATGATAAAACAATGCAAACCAAAAGTGCTCAGTTAAAAATATTGAAAATGCCAGCTATTTGGGTGCTTGGTTTAGCCTCTGCGGCAATGTATATGACACGGTATGCCGTTAACAGTTGGGGGATTTTATATCTGCAAGAAGCAAAAGGGTATTCCCTTATTGAAAGTGGAGCAATCCTTAGTCTGAATACTTTTGCAGGAATAATTGGTTGTGTTGCATTCGGTTTTATTTCAGATAAGTTCTTTTCAGCTCGAAGGCCGCCAGTTACTTTAATATTTGGGATATTCGAAATATTAGCACTATTTGTTATCTTTTACAGTCCACCCGGGCATGTTGCATTATTGACAGCCGCTTTTTTTATCTATGGATTTACACTTAGTGGTCTTTTAGCTGTATTGGGCGGTTTATTTGCCATTGATATTTCGCCGGGTAAAGCGGCCGGTGCAGCCATGGGATTTATTGGAATATTCAGCTATATAGGTGCTGGCTTGCAAGATCAAATAAGTGGTTTTCTGATCGATAAAAACTCATCGCTAATCGAAGGTGTTTTGGTTTATAATTTCGATCCTGTAATTATATACTGGATCGGTTCATCAATAATATCTATGCTGCTAGCAGCAACATTATGGAAAGTTAAAGTCAGAGATTAATGCATTGTTTAAATTGGAAAAATAAAATGATAAAAAAATATGATATTATAATTTTTGGAAATTACACAAAGGATACGATTATATCGGCTACCGGCACTCGTTTTGTTGATGGTGGGGGTTTTAATTATGGAGCTCATGCCGCTGCCTGTTCTGGTTTAAAAGTAGCTGCCATTACTCGACTAGCTAAAGATGATGACCAAGTGCTTAAAGATCTTAAAAGTGCCGGTGTTGATGTCTTTCCAACCTTTACCGAATCATCTACGCATATGCAATTGGAATACCCTACCAATAATGTTGACGAACGGATATTGACCTGTTCTGTTTCGGCGGGTACTTATACAATTGATCAGTTTGAAGGGCTGGAAGCCAAGGCCTATTTGATAAATGCTTCTATCCGCCATGAAGTTCCCTATGCTATAGTGGAACATCTGGCTGGCAGAAATGGATTAGTCGTCGCCGATGCACAGGGTTTTATCCGGATTGTTGGAGAAAATAATGTTTTGACTAATGCCGAATGGCCTGATAAGAAAAAAATATTGCCACTGATTGATATTCTTAAAGCTGATATAGTTGAAGCTGAATCTCTAACCGGAGAGAATGAATTACGGCGGGCTGCTAAAATATTAGCTGGTTGGGGTCCAAAAGAAATTGTGCTAACGCATAGAGATGGGATTGTTGTTTACGCAGGTGGTGAATTTTATGAAGCAACATTCTATCCAGAACCACTGATTGGACGTAGTGGCAGAGGTGATACCTGCATTGCTTCCTATGCAGCAAGGCGTTTATCTGCTCCACCGAGAGAAGCTATTATTTGGTCAGCGGCTTTGACAAGTTTGAAGATGGAAGCTGAAGGACCAATAAAGAGAACTGCGACTGATGTTAAAGAATTGATCAAGAGAAAATATCAGGTGGATTGATACTTAAAAATTCGATGTGATGAATATAAATATAAGAATCATTTTAGTTTTGGTTAGCTTGACCTCTATCGTGGTGTTTATTTGTAATTGTTGTAATCAGACACTAGTTTTGAAACCGTCAGATAGTCAAATTGTTTTTAGTGTAATGGGTGATGTACCGCGCAGTGAGGAAGAAAAATTAATTCTACAAGAACAGATTAGTAAGCATAATCTGTATAGTACTGCTCAATTTATTTTTCATGTTGGTGATATAAAATCAGGTGAAGCGATCTGTAACGAGGACAATTATGATCTCGTGGCGGGATATTTGAAGAAACTTAATGTACCTGTTTTTATAATACCGGGTGATAACGAATGGAATGATTGTGAAAATCCCAATCAGGCTTGGGAATACTGGAATAAGTATTTCATAGATTTCGACCAAAATTGGGTTGTGCCATTTGAAGTTCAGCGTCAGGAAAATTATAAAGTGAATCTATCCTTTGTCCAAAATGACGTCCTTTTTATCGCATTAAATTTAGTGGGAGGAAGAATTCATGATCAAAGTGAATGGGATCAAATGCAAACAAATGCAATCGAATGGACCGAACAGTGCCTAAAAAATAAGGAAATAACAGCCGCTGTAATTCTGGCTCAAGCTAATCCGGAAGATAGACATAAGTTATTTATGGATCCTTTTTTAGAAATTGTTAAAAATTTTAAGGAACCAGTGCTATTTATTCACGGTGATGGACATGTTTGGTTTTATGATGATCCTTGGATATTACCAAACCTTATTAGGGTCCAAGTTGATAAAGGAGGAATCGCTGATCCACTGGAAATAACTATCACCGGCGATTCAACAAAAATATTTAAATTCGAACGCTATCCTTTTCACAAAGAAAAAATAGCAGATAGATAAATAATGTAGGAGTTTGTTAATGAAATTACTGTCGAAGATATTGGTTGCTATTACTGTTATAATGATTTTTATTTCTTGTGCTGCACCTAGCGCCACAATAAGCAAATCCAAACCGGAAGAGCTAACATTTATTGTCGCTGCCGATTGGCGTTATTTTGCCACAGAGCGCTATCATTCATCTGAATACTTTCTAGGAGCATTGGAAGCTATTAAAGAATTTGGGAAGGGATCTTTTATGGTTAGCCCGGGTGACATTGAGCCTGTTGACGCCTCCGCAGAACTAATCGCTAAGGTTCTAGGTCAAGATTATCCTTGGTATCCTGTAATAGGCAATCATGATATCGAAGATCCTGCTTATATGAAAACACTACGTGAAATCAATGCCGGCGGAAATTCCTTACCAAATATTGTGAATAGCGGTCCGCCCGGTAGTCTAGAGACAATGTATTCGTTTGATTATGGCAATAGTCATTTTATAGTATTGAATCAATATTTTGACGGACAATCAGATATGGGTACTGATGGAGATTTGGTTCCTGAAACACTAGAATGGCTAGAAGAAGATCTTAAAAATAATAAAAAACCATATATTTTTGTAATTGGTCATGAACCATTGATTGCAATGCCGGATCTATCAAATGGAAGAATACGTCATGTAGGGGATTCCCTTGATCAATATCCTCGTAAAGCTTATAAGTTTTATAAACTATTGATGGAATATAATGTGGTTGCCTATCTATGTGGACATACACATAATACATCCTATTCCAATATTAACGGTTTATGGCAGTTTGATTGTGGTCATGCTCGTGGAACAGAAGATGTATTCCCGGAAGGCGTATATACTAGTATAACTAAGCTTAATCAACAATATCAAAAATTAGGTGTACCAATTGACTCGGTATATGTGAAGTTCTATAGGGATAATACATATACAACGAAAAAAGTTATGTATTATATGGATCTCACTGATGGTGTATCTTACAAAGTGCTTGATGACGTAACAGGATTTAAGATAATGAAGGAGTTTTATGAAACAGCTAATAGGTTAGGTTCTAAAAAGAATGAATATTTCCAAGCCTATTGGAATAATTGGGATCTTTCAAAAAGTTCATTTATGAAATTTCGGTTAATGGGTAATGGAGTACAGATAGATATTTATCGTAACGATGGGTTCGGTGGAGAGTATATAATTGAAAATGAATTATTGCTTAACATGGACACCAAAGCATTAATCTCTACTAAATCTGACAAGGAGTAAATGAAAAATAATACAAAACCGTCAGTATTAGGTTTAAGGCGCTCTTTCGGCTTTGGTGATCGTCTAGGATTAGCAACTCCGGGTCACATGGATGCTATTGCAGGCAAACCGTACTTAGGAATTTTTGCACAACAGTCGATAAGAGAATTAAATCGTACCAACCGACAACCTATTGACGTTATGAACGCTGCTATTAAGGCTGTAGAAAATGAAAATTGGAACCTGCCCTGGGGAGCAGATGCGGATCACCTACAAAACCGTGATGATATATTAAGAATGGCTCAAACCGGTTACACATTTTTCACGATAGACCCTTCAGTCTATGTTAATAATGCCGCTGACACCATGTTAAAAGATGAATTACTAGCTAAATATCAAATATTAAATACCAAAAATAAACTAGTAGAACCTGATCTATTGGAACGTTATTTAGGGAATGAATACGAGGTATCTGATACATACACAATTTCATTTATTAATCAAGCTGATTTGCTAAAAGCAATTATAAAATATGGTAGTGCCTTAAAGTATGCAAAAGAAATGTTTGGATGGATTAACGAGGCCTGTAAAAATAGATCATTTGAAGTTGAATTATCAGTTGATGAAACAGAGACACCAACAACACCCTTGGAACACCTTTTTATAGGATTGGAACTGAAAAGAATGGGTGTAAATGTCATTAGCCTTGCCCCTCGATTCAGCGGTGCTTTTGAAAAAGGCATTGATTATAAGGGTAATATTTTCAAATTTGAAGAACAATACAGCCAACATGCTGCTATAGCAAGATTTTGCGGTCCATATAAGATTAGCATTCATAGTGGTTCGGACAAATTTAGCATTTATCCGATCATCGGGAGAATTAGTGGTGAACATTTACATGTCAAGACTGCCGGCACGAGCTACCTAGAGGCATTAAGGGTAATTTGCCGCACCGACAAACCTCTGTTCCGTGAAATTGTAGAATTCTGTCGTGCAAGATACAATACCGATAAAAAATCCTATCATGTATCAGCAACACTAAAACAAGTTCCCAAAAAAATTACCGATTCCGATTATGAAGACTGGTATCTTTCCCACGAAGTTGGTCGTCAGATATTGCATGTAACCTTTGGATCGGTTTTGGCTGGAGGCAAAACCGAAGATGGAAAACCTTTTAAAGACCTAATTATTGAAAATCTAATTAAAAATGATCAGCTGTATCGAGAGTTTCTCTGTAAACATCTAGGTAAACATATTGATCTTTTATTAGAATAGATAATATAGTGAAAAATTAATATACAACATGGAAATAATAAACCCAGGCAGCTCAGGTGATTTTCATATTCATTCATCGACATTTTCAGATGGGTTCAACTCTATCGATGAAATTGTAATTGCCACAGGCAAGCTAGGCTATCAAAAAATAGCCATTACAGATCACTGCCAGGCTCTATTGGATGCTTATGGTATGACCAGGAAAACACATTATGATATTATTGATTCGGGGCGCTGGTCCAATATTCATAATGATATGGAGGTTATTTTTGGAATTGAAGCCGATTTATTAAATGAAAAGGGTGATATATGCGACCATATTCAGGGTTTCAAATCAAAATTTATCATTCTTTCGGCGCACAAAAAAGTTTTTAGTGCTGACCCAAAACAAATTAAAATTTCATATTTGAATGCCATCGATAGATTTGAAGAAGAGATAAATTTGTTAGGTCACCTTTGTTCTAAGCAATTTGCAGAATACCTTAACAAGGATGATTTGATTGAGATAATTGATCTAGCTAATCAGAAAGGAATTTGCTTTGAATTGAATTGTGCAAACTTAGTGTACGATAAAACAGAGATTATTAATTTAAATATATTGCTAAAATATGCACGTCAGATTTATGTAAATAGCGATGCTCATACGCTTAATGAATTACTTAATCTCAGAAAAAAAGGCTTTCAATATCTGGAAAATTGGGATAAGAAATAAATTTACATGAGTAATAAAAAAATATCGAGTAAAGTATGAATTTAAAAGAATTGACCGAATTATATAATTTTAACGGCAAAACAGCAATTGTGACAGGTGGTACCGGTGTGCTTGGTAGTGAAATAGCGGCCGTTTTATTAGGCTGTGGTGCTAAGGTGGCAATAATTGACTTAAATACTAAGTTAACGGCCGAATTGAAAATAAAATTTAGCGGATTAACTGAAGGATTGGTTGTTTTAGAAGGTGATGTACTAGATCAAAATAGTATGCAGGAAGTTTTAAAAAAAATCAGCAGATCGATCGGGAAGATTGATATACTAGTTAATGCGGCCGGTGGTAACCATCCTCAAGCTACCACAAGTCCTGATTTATCATTTTTTGATATTCCAATTGAGGCAATCAGAAAAGTATTGGGATTGAATTTAGAAGGTACAATAATCCCAAGTCAGGTCATAGGAAAACATTTTGCTGATCAAAATAAGGGAGTTATTCTGAATGTATCATCAATGAATGCGTTTAAACCACTAACGAGGATTCCAGCATATTCAGCTGCTAAAGCGGCTGTCAGTAATTTTACACAATGGTTGGCAGTTCACATGGCACAGGAATATTCTACTAATATCAGAGTGAATGCAATTGCCCCTGGTTTTTTTCTGACTGAACAGAATCGTTTTTTGTTGACTGCAAAAGAAACTGGCGATTTGACAAAAAGAGGAAAACAAATAATTGATCATACACCCTTGGGTAAGTTTGGTAACCCCGGGGATCTGGTGGGTGCCGTATTATGGTTACTTTCGCCGGCCTCAGCATTTGTCACAGGCATTGTTTTACCAATTGATGGTGGTTTTTCAGCTTATAGCGGTGTGTAGGGTAAATAATTTTTAAAAGTATTATATAGGAAGAAGATGAATAAATCGCAGATAGGATTGATCGGATTGGCTGTGATGGGTGAGAACTTAGTCTTAAATCTTGAAGATAAGGGTTTCTCTGTTTCAGTCTATAATCGAACTACAAAAAAAGTTGATAATTTTGTTACTGGTAGGGCAAAGGGTAAAAATATTAAAGGCTATCATAGTGTAAAAGCCCTTGTTGAGAGCCTTGAAAGACCTAGGAAAGTGATTTTGCTAGTTAAGGCAGGTAAGCCGGTAGATGAATTTATTGAGTTGTTAATTCCCTACTTGGCCAAGGATGATATTATTATTGATGGGGGCAATAGTCATTTCCCCGATACAATTAGAAGAACCGAATATGTTGAAAGTAAAGGATTACTATATATCGGGACGGGTGTATCAGGTGGCGAAGAAGGTGCTTTGAAGGGGCCATCCATTATGCCCGGCGGTTCAAAAAAAGCATGGCCTATTCTTAAACCGATATTTCAAAAAATAGCAGCTCATACTACTGAAGGTGAACCCTGTTGTGATTGGGTAGGCGAAAATGGAGCAGGACATTTTGTTAAAATGGTACATAACGGTATAGAGTATGGTGATATGCAGATGATCTGTGAGACATACCAAATGATGAAATACGGATTGAATATGACCAATCCTGAGATGGAATTAGTTTTCTCACGTTGGAATAAGGGGAAATTGGATAGCTATTTGATAGAAATTACTAGGGATATCCTTGGTTATAAAGATGAACAAGGTGAATATACTATTGACCAAATCCTTGATACGGCAGGACAAAAAGGTACAGGAAAATGGACAGCAATAGCTGCTTTAGATGAAGGAATGCCCCTGACTTTGATCGGAGAAGCAGTATTTGCGCGCTGTCTGTCCGCCCTTAAAGATGAACGGTTAAAAGCAGCAGAACTTCTAAGTGGCCCGGGTAATACTTTCAATGGTTCTAAGGATGATTTTATTGAAGATTTGAAGGAAGCATTATATGCTTCAAAAATTGTATCGTATGCTCAAGGTTATCAACTGATGCAAGCTGCAGCAAAAAGTTATGGATGGAATTTGAATAACGGAGGCATAGCACTGATGTGGCGTGGGGGTTGTATAATTCGTTCTGTGTTTCTAGGTAAGATTAAAGAAGCCTTTGATAATAATCCCGCACTTGAAAATTTGCTGCTTGATCCATTTTTTAAAAATGCGGTAATGAGTGCTCAAAAAGCCTGGCGTCGAGTAGTGATGAAAGCAGTTGAAATCGGCCTACCCATGCCCGCTATCAGTTCAGCTTTAGCCTATTATGACGGCTATCGAGCAGGCCGTCTGCCAGCTAACTTATTACAGGCCCAACGGGATTATTTTGGTGCGCATAACTATGAAAGAGTAGATAAGCCGCGTGGTGAATATTTTCATACAAATTGGACTGGTCGTGGAGGTGACACCTCATCCACAACCTATACCGTATAATTTGGAGTTGTAATGCTTATTGGATCAGGATCTAAAGACAGAATTCTTACTGAAGACCAAATATTCGAAATTTGCAAAGCAGGCTTCGAACAACAAAAATTTGACAAACAGAGAATATTATTCATCATTCCTGATAATACACGTACTGCTCCTATAGACATTATGTTTCGGACGGTCTATAAACTTTTAGAAGACAAAGTCGAGTTACTTGACTTTATTATAGCACTTGGTACTCATCCACCGCTGACTAGTGAGGCAATTTATGCTCGTGTGGGTATCACGGAAATAGAACACCAAAAACTATATTCTAAGGCACGTTTCTTTAATCATCATTGGAAAAAGCCTAACCAACTAAAGCATATTGGAATAATTACCGATGATGAAGTATCTGAAATATCGAATGGCTTAATGAAAGAAAATGTTGATATAACGATCAATAAAATGGTCTTTGACTATAACCAACTTGTAATTATCGGACCAACCTTTCCTCATGAAGTGGTGGGATTTTCCGGTGGAAATAAATATTTGTTTCCTGGAATATCAGGAGAGGAAATTATCAATATGTTTCATTGGCTGGGTGCATTAATTACTAACCCATTAATAATTGGCACTAAATATACTCCTGTTAGGAAAGTTATTGATCGGGCAGCCCAATTCTTACCGATAAAAAAAATGTGTTTGAGTCTAGTTGTCAAGGAACAAGACCTAGTTGGATTATATATAGGTACACCAGAAGAAGCCTGGGAAGCTGCTGCCGATCTATCTGATAAAATTCATATTGTTTACAAGGATATACAATATCATACTGTATTATCATGCGCCCCTACAATGTATGACGATCTATGGACAGGGGGGAAATGTATGTACAAATTAGAACAAATTGTAGCTGATGATGGTAAATTAATTATTTATGCCCCGCATATCAAGGAAGTTTCGGTTACGCATGGCCAACTAATTGAAAAAATTGGCTATCATGTCAGGGATTATTTTAAAAAACAACCAGCTCGTTTTAAAGGAATTCCCGGTGGTGTAATGGCGCATTCAACACATGTCCGAGGTGTCGGCACTTATGAAAATGGCATTGAGAAAGCGCGAATAAATGTTATCTTAGCAACAAGTATCCCAAAAAAAACATGTGATAGAATTAATCTAGGGTATCAAGATTATGAATTAATTAATGTCGAAGAATATAAAAATAGAGAGGATGAAAGTATCTTGTATGTTCCAAAAGCAGGTGAGATGCTTTATCGTCTTAAAAAAAAAGGATTAGAAAATGTCTAAACTAAAAATTAAAAAAGATAACTATACATTAGATTTTTTATCTCTTGGTTCTTTGGTTCATAGATTAGATCCCGGTAGAATACCATTTAGGAAGGCTAGATCGGTTAATATTCATGTTTCAGGAGGAGAATACAATGTAGCAGCGAATTTATCTGATTGTTTTGGCCTAAAGACCGGTATAGCTACAGCAATGGTTGATTATGGTATTGGAGAATTAGTGCAATCTCGAGTACAAGAAATGGGCGTTAAACCGTTTTATAAATGGTTTAAGCATGATGGTTCTCGAGGACCAAATATTGCCACAGTTTATAGTGATCTTGGGTATGGTGTACGTCCACCAGTTGTATTTTATAATCGTGCCAATGAAGCAGGAGCTATGTTAAAACCTGGTGATTTCGATTGGGGAAGTATTTTTCGCGATGGAGTTCGTTGGTTTCACTCTGGTGGTATTTATGCAGCACTTTCAAAAACTACCTCAAAATTGATAATTGAAGCCATGCAAACTGCCAAACTATATAAAACAACTACATCGTTTGATTTGAATTATCGTGGTAAACTATGGGAATCCATTGGTGGTTTAAAGCAAGCCCAACGCAGCTTAAGGAAGATAGTAGAAAATGTTGATGTCCTGATTGGGAATGAAGAAGACCTGCAAATGGGGCTCGGTATAAAAGGACCAGTGGTTGAGAAGAAATCAAAATTAGATACTGATATATTTTTCCAAATGATAAATAATGTTATTAAAGAATTTCCAAATATAAAAATGGTTGGTACAACTCTAAGGGAGGTACAAAATGCTAATCGACACCAGTGGGGATCAGTGCTGTGGTATGATAATAATGAATATGTAAGCCCGACCTGTGAATTGCAAGTATTAGATCGAATAGGAGGGGGGGATGGATTTGCCTCGGGATTGATTTATGGAATGTTGTCCGACAAAAATCCCGAAGAAGCATTGAGGTTAGGTTGGGCCCATGGCGCTCTTTCAACTACCTTTCCTGGCGATGTCACCATGGCAAAGCTACCTGAAGTTGAAGCTTTTGCCCAGGGCGGATCTGCGCGAGTTCAGAGATAATTCTCAAATATAATTGACAGTACTTATTAAATGAATGAGTATATTGATTTAATAGCTATGGATTTTGACGGTGTAATTGCCGATAGTATTATTGAATGCGCGGTAGTAGGTTATAATGCATTTGCAACATATCGCGGGAATAATAAAACAATAATTTCTCCTGACAAAATTAATCCTCGTCAACTGAGTTTATTTAAAGATACAAGACCCTTTATTCGTTCTGGGGAAGATTATGTATATCTGTATCATGCAATTTCAGAAGGAATTATTTTAGCTAATCAAGGAGATTTTGACCATTTCAAAGAACGACACATTGATAGAAAAGAATCCTACTATCAATCGTTTTATTCGGCACGACAACAAATTATGACTAATTATTTTAAGGAATGGACCGCTTTAAATCCTTTATATGATGGTATGAAATTATTTTTGAACACTATGCTGAATAAAATTCACATTATATCAACTAAAGGTGCAAAATATATTAAAACAATTCTTTTGCATAATGATATTAATTTGAAGTTCGATAATATTCATTCCACTGAGATTGGTTTCAGCAAAGCAGAAATATTGCTAAAAATTATGGAAGAATATAATTTCAGCGCTCAGAATACAGTTTTTATTGATGATCACTTGGATACTCTAATTAAGATGAAATTAACACACACACAGTGCTTACTCGCCACCTGGGGTTACAATACAAAAAAACAGCGGGAAGAATATCAAGATTCAGAGCTTAAAATGATCAATTTAAAACAATTTTATAAAATCTATGGATAATCATGAAAGTACACAATGCTAATTTAATAATTAGTAAAAATATAACCTACTACCTGACAGAATATATGACCATGGTATTGATTGCACTAGGCCTGGTTGGTATTACGGCAGGTTCGCATAGTATTGGATTGCCACTATATAAGATCAATCCTATGCATTGGGCTGTATATCTAGTAGTCCTATCAAAAAGACCCTCATTCAGTTCGATTGCTTTATTGGCTTTTACACTTCCACTAACGAGCAGCATATTTACCGGTCATCCAATGTTATTTAAAAGTCTGATCATGGGTGTGGAATTAACTATTTATGGGATAATATTTATCTCAGCGATCAAATATTTCAATATTGTGCCCGTTACTGCGTTCGTAATATCACAGATTACCGGACGTTTCGTTTATTATGGACTAAAATATATACTTATTAAGTTTGAATTGATTGATAGCTCCTTCGTCTCTACCTCAATATTTCTGCAGATTGTAGTATTTGGTGCGTTAGGGATAGCCCTTTTTCTTATAGATAAAAACTATATAGTTAGTGAACGAAAGTATTAGTAAAATGCATTTTGTTATAAGTATTTATAAATATAATCTAACGAGTCTAAATAGATAATTATCCTCTAATTAGATATCTGAGTTCCGACTAAGACTAATGTAAAATTAGTGGTATTACCTCGGGTTAAGGTAAATCACAGATTACTATATATTCAGCTATATAATGAGATACGTTGTTAACCCATAATACTTAAAATCCCTCGGATGATGAGTCCGTGCCGGTTCGAGTCCGGCCCCGGGTACTAACAAGTTGTTGATATTTAAACAGGTAGAGAGTAGAAGGGAAGTGTAAAAACTTCCCTTTTTCATTTTATAAAATTGACCAAATCAGCCGCTGAAGTACTATACGGAACTTAATTGAATTTCACTTTACTTAATAACAGCTTCCGCATAGGCAGAATTAAGTTGTTGTTTAGCAAGTGCTTTTTTCACCGGAGTCAGTTTTAAAATTGCTCCGAACACAGCAGATAGTGCCCGATGGCTCCATAAAACTCGATTATCAAAGATCAAGTTTTGAAGCTTTCCACGTTCTATTGCCATGATAACTGCTTTTTGTACTCCGGTTGTGGGAGTGATTACGCGTATAGGTCGCGGCTTAAGTTTTATATTATCCTTATCACAGACTTTGGCACATAATCCGCATCCTAAGCAAATATCTTCGTTTAATCGGGCATGTTTCATTTTAGGTTTAGATGGATTATTTGCCGATACTAAGGTCATTGCTTCAACAGGACAAACATTGACACATTTTCCACAGCCGTTACAATCTTGAGATTCAACTTGTGGGATAAAATTAGTAGTATGAACCGGATGCATTATGCCAAACTTTCTTGCAGCAGTCATTGCCTCGCAACAGCAGCCGCAGCAATTACAAATAAAACTTACACGTTTTTGCACATTTTCACCAAATTGTACAAGATTATTATCGTAAGCTAATTGAAGCAGATCCAATCCTTCCGATTTATCAACTTTGCGGGCATGGCCATGTCGGATGAGTGAATCTGCCGTATTGTTAAAAGTCATGCAGATATCCATGGGAGCATCACAATTTTTATTTAAATGTTCTTTTTTATGTCGGCAGTAGCACATGCTAACTCCCATGTGACTTGCTGTTTCGATTACATGTGTAGATCTTTCATAGTCTAGAACATGAAGTGCATTATCTTCAGTCAAAATGGGTTCATGAACGAAAGTTCGGCCTAATTGCGTATTACCCTCCGTAAATAATGCTTTACTGAAATCATTCTCAATTGTGATATATTGATAGAATAACTCACTTAAAGTTTTTTGGTCAATATCATCTCTTACCCGCATTAAAGAGAATTCAAAGAATCCTGCCATCGGAGGAGGGAGCGTATAAGTGGTAGTGCCATTCCTTTCAATATCAACTAATAAAGCTCTAGAAGCCAATTTATTCAAGATATTCTTAGTCTGATTTAGATCGGTTTTCCAAATTTTAGATGCTTTTTCAGCAGTAAATGGTTTAATTGGCATCACCGAAACAAGCTCAGCTTCTTTTTCTGAAAATAAGATTTTTAAAATCTTAGTCAATAGTTCTGATGGGGGAGCCCCTTGCGGAAATCGATTTAATCTCTCAACTAAATTATTGTATACAGAATGATTTATATTGTGTGCCATGTTTAAATAGTTCCTTAGTCTTATTGGAAAAATAAGTTATTTATAATTTAATAAGCAACGATAAAGAAGATCCGATGAAACAAATTTATGTTCTTTAGTGTTTTTTTAAAAGAAAACATAATATCAAAACAGAGTTGAATAAGACAATATTGAGATTGTTGTAAATGCCAATTTATAAGTAAATTACAGTATCGGAAATAGTATATAAAATTCCTCGAATGATGAGCTAAAACTAGTTTGAATTATCATATATAAAAGGAAAGGGAAGTGAAAGACTTCCCTTTATTATTTTCTAATTTTTAAAATTTATCAATTATATTTATCATATAGAGGTCTAAACTTTAATGGATGTTAGAAATATTGCAATTATAGCGCATGTTGATCATGGAAAAACCACGATGGTCGATAGAATACTGCATCAAGTAAATTTATTTAGAGATAATCAAGATGTGCAGGATTTAATATTGGATTCTAATGATCTTGAACGAGAGCGTGGTATCACGATCTTGGCTAAAAATGTGTCAGTCAGGTACAAGGATACAAAAATAAATATCATTGATACTCCCGGTCACTCGGACTTTGGTGGAGAGGTTGAACGGGTATTGAACATGGCTGATGGTGTCCTGCTGCTAGTTGATGCATTCGAAGGACCCATGCCTCAAACACGATTTGTGCTCCAGAAAGCATTGCAGTTAAATCTAAAACCTATTGTTGTGATCAATAAGGTTGACAAACCCAATTGTAATCCCGATGAAATAAATGAGCTTGTATTCGAGCTTATGTATTCATTGGATGCGTCTGAAGAACAACTGCATTATCCGACAGTTTACGGTTCATCCAAACAAGGGTGGATGGGTGATGATTGGAAAAAACCCGCGAAAGACGTATCTTATTTATTGGATACTATTCTGGAGTATTTTGAACCGCCAAAAGAAAATCCTGGTACACTACAATTACAGATTAGTTCTTTAGATTATTCATCCTACACCGGAAGGATTGCGGTTGGCAGAATTCATAGAGGCAGTATAAAAATGGGTGATAAGGTATCCATCGTTCAACGAAACGGTTTGATACATAAATCTGTTGTTAAGGAACTTTATCTGTTTGAAGGTCTAGGCAAAGAAAAGACTAAAAAAGAAGTCAAATCAGGTGAAATAGTGGCAGTAATGGGACTTGAAAACTTTGATATTGGTGATACAATTACAGATTTTGAAGAGCCGGAAGCTTTAATACCAATCGCAATTGATGAACCAACGATGAGCATGATTTTTACCATCAATAACTCACCATTTTTTGGTAAAGAGGGGAAATATGTCACATCTCGGCATTTAAGGGAACGGCTATTTAAGGAAACAGAAAAAAATCTTGCGCTAAATGTAAAAGAAACAGATTCGCCTGATAAGTTGCTTGTATTCGGTAGAGGAATACTGCATTTATCGATTCTCGTAGAAACGATGAGACGTGAGGGATACGAGATGCAAATTGGTCAACCTAAAGTTGTCATTAAAGAAATAGATGGTTTTAAAAATGAACCGATTGAATTGCTGTTTATAAATGTTCCTGAAGAATTCTCCGGCAAGGTGATTGAGATAGTTTCGAAACGCAAAGGTGATCTGATGAATATCGAGAAGAAAAATGATAGAATAAATCTTGAATTCAAAATATCAGCGAGAGGTTTAATTGGTCTAAATAATCCAATATTAACAGCGACCGAAGGTGAGGCGGTCATTTCTCACCGCTTAAAAGGTTTTGAACCATGGAAGGGCGATATTCAGAGTAAACGAAATGGTGCATTAATTGCCATGGAAACCGGAACCGCTATTGCTTATTCGATTGATAAACTTCAAGATAGAGGTATGTTCTTCGTGGATCCAAATGAGAAAATCTACGCAGGGCAGGTGATAGGAGAGAGCACTCGATTTGATGATATTGTGGTTAATATTTGCAAAACTAAAAAATTGTCAAATATGCGGGCATCCGGTGCCGATGAAAAAGTAGCCATAGCACCCGCTGTCAAATTTTCATTGGAAGAAGCTATTGAGTATATCAGTGAGGATGAATACGTAGAAGTGACTCCCAAATCCATTCGCATCCGGAAAATATTATTAAGCGAACATGATCGAAAGAGGGAAAAGAATCAGAAATCAGTTGTTGTAAACTAACAAGTTCAAGTTCTATTAATTATTAAAAACAATAACAGATTATTCTAATTCAATACCAAATAAAGTTTTATAGATAATCCTGTAAATATCTGTATTATCAACATTCTGCGGTAATAATTCAGAATTTAATCCATAGGTTTTAGCTACAATTGCTCCCATTACATCAGAATCTGAGGCCCATGCGATCGCAAAATGCAGATTATTTCCAAACTTATCAGGTTTAGATACAAATGGGAGTGATTCGGTTCCATTAATACCATCAAGCGGAGCTCCATTTTTAGAGGTGGCTGGTAATGGTTTGTCGAATTTCTCCTTTTTGCGGATTCCGACAACTTGCATCGCACCTGCGTCGCTATCGGCGGCTGTGATTAATAAAGTATTTGGATTGGTATCGACAAATTTCATTGCTGTTCCAATTGCTTCATCGGCTCTTCGCAGGGCTTCCAAAGCACCGCTTGCATTATTGTGATTAGAGAAATTATCTGAACCTTCTTCTTCAATAACAATGAAGAAATCCTTATCTTTTGATTTAAGTATTTTTAATGCAACATCTGTCATTTCCGCGAGAGTAGGAGCAATATGATTGTATAAAGGTAATCCTAACTCATTCAAAGTTTCTTCATCGGGATCATTAAATGTGTGTCGAGCGGAGAAAATACCAAGCACCTTTTCAGTACTCGTTGGTAATGATAGCAATTCCTCACGTGTAAGAATTACTTTGTATCCTAATTCTACAGCCTCTTTTAATAGATTTCTATTATCTTTGCGAATACCCATTTCTCTGTGAAATCCAATTTCACCTTCCGGTAAAAGCATAACTTCGCCACCGGCAAAAATAATATCTGCTCCGCTATGTATAATTTGTGATGCAATGGTATCTTCTAAAGCACGGCTGATTGAATTGGCAAGATATACACCTGTACCTGGCTCACAAATATGACCACTATTAATTATTGCAACAGATTTACCCCTCATTTTTGCTTCAGTCATTATACTGTAATCATTACCGGAAAGGGATTTAAATGGTTTATCAGGATTATTTCCATAAGCATCGTAATCTACTTTGACACCAAAAGCGTGCACGGTACCTCCGCCATTTGAGCTGCTGTTGGCTGAATTTGATAAATGTCCACGATAGATTCCCATATGCTCCATTTTATCCCAATTGAGCATTCCGTCAGGTCCGACTTGAAATAGTCGTAATGCTCCCCACATTCCTAATCCGCTGCCGTCAGGATGTATAAAAATCACACTTCCGGTCATTTGTTGGGTAGTAATTGTCTGTTTACTGCAGCTCACATTGACAAGAAGTATTGCTAAAATAATATATCTGATATTTAATTTCATTAACTAAAGCTCCGTTATTCTTAAAATAATTATTGTTAAGTTTAATTATAATTGATTCTTCCGACTTATATAATATTTATAAAATCTTTGAGGAAGTTTGTGGCAAAATAAACAAATCTCCTGTAAATTGATAACACTCATGAAAATAGAAATTGAAAAAAAGTTTTTAGTCAAAAATTTAAATTTTAAACGCGAATCGTTTAAAAAAATAAGAATAACACAGAAATATCTATCATCTCTTCCCGAAAGATCTGTTAGAATACGTGTCACAGATAACGAAGCATTTATTACTATCAAAGGAAAAAGTAATAAAACAGGGATTTCTCGTCCGGAGTGGGAAAAAGAAATTTCAATTGACGAGGCTAAAGAACTTTTCAATATCTGCGAACCCGGCACAATCGATAAAACACGCCATTTGGTCCAGTCTGACAAACACATATTTGAAATAGATGAATATTATGGAGAAAATAAGGGGCTCATCGTGGCTGAAATCGAACTATTATCTGAGGTGGAATCATTTACTAAACCGGATTGGTTAGGCGAAGAAATAACAGGCGATATCAGGTATTATAATTCTCACTTAATGAAACATCCCTACACCAAGTGGTAAGAATAAAATCATTCAGAATAAAATGTTACAAAAAAAATTCAAAAATTCTGTAGTACCAATCCTGTTAATTTCTATTTTAATGATAAAACCGTTATTTGCAGCTGATCAAATAGAGAACCAAATCACTTTGAGTTTGATGATAATGACACTTTTCGGTGGATTAGCGTTATTCTTGTACGGAATGGCCAAAATGAGCGAAGGAATGAAAAAGGCAGCTGGTGATCGCATGCGGAAAATAATTGCTGCCATAACCAAAAATCGAGTTTTTGGATTAGTTATTGGCGCCTTTGTTACTATGATATTTCAAAGTAGTAGTGCAACCACGGTTATGTTGGTTAGTTTTGTTCAAGCCAAACTCATGACTTATGCTCAATCTATAAGTATTATTTTGGGAGCAAATATTGGGTCTACTGTTACCGCTCAATTGATTGCGTTTAAATTAACAGATTATGCATTAGGTATGATTGCCATAGGATTTGCATTATCAGCATTTTCAAAAAAAGAATCAAATCAATATATAGGTAATGCAATTCTTGGATTCGGAATTCTATTTTTTGGAATAAAATTAATGTCCGATGCAATGATGCCGCTTCGTGATTTTGAACCATTCATAAACTCATTGAGAGGATTAGAAAATCCACTCTTTGGTTTACTAATTGGTGCGTTATTTACAGCCTTAATTCAAAGTAGTGCTGCATTTACAGGAATTATTATTGTACTCGCTCAACAAGGATTAATAACGCTTGATGCAGGTATACCATTATTATTTGGTGCAAATATTGGGACTTGTGTTACTGCCGGATTTGCGAGTATTGGTACTTCTCGTGAAGCAAAGCGAGTAGCCATTGCTCACGTACTATTTAACATAATTGGTGTATTAATTTTTATCTGGTTCATTCCTTTTTTT
>RRYU01018091.1_pt1 | contig 18929 bp, 18 predicted proteins | sample 2162651 | NCBI WGS metagenome assembly RRYU01 (sample SAMN10267283, study PRJNA491782) | microbial mat metagenome | isolation source: biomat in the production well | place: Japan: Minami-Kanto gas field, natural gas well KTG3 | collected 2017-06 | reverse complement strand
AGGTCTTCCGCCAGAGGCTGATCGGTTCGCTCGAGGACCGCAACCCCCTTCTTGCCCTTGAGCACGCGCCCGATGAGATCACCCGGGAAGGGACGGTACATGGTGAGATTGACGACGCCGACCTTGAGCTTGCGCGTCTTGCGAAGATAATCGACGACCGCTTCGGCTTGGGTGATCATGCTGCCCTGGCCCAGGAGCAGATACTCCGCGTCCTCGAGACAATAGCCGCTGACGCGCTGGTAGCGGCGCCCGGTCAGGGCATGGAACTCATCCATGGCCTGATCGGCGATCGACTCGATGTGATCGAAGAAATAGGGACGCTGGGCCGCGACCGCCTGCATGTAGGCGTCCTGATTCTGGACCGATCCGGACGCGACCGGATTGTCGACGTCCCAGATGAGAGGGACGCGCCGCCGGGTCTCTCCGTAGACGAGCTTCTGGGCAGGGGTCGGACAGGCGATGATGTCGTCGGGGCGACCACAGAACTCGGCGACCAGGTCTCGCTCGGGGACCATGAGCGGCTCGATCAGATGCGTGGTCAGAAAGCCATCCTGACCGACCGCAGCGGGCGTCAGGGACAGCTCGGCGAGCTTCCGGGCGATCAGGTTGAGGTCTGCGGCTTCTTGGGCGCTCTTGGCGAAGACCTGGGTGAAGCCGGTATCGTCGATGCAGTGATAGTCGTCGTGCGCGCAGTGGACGTTCAGGCTCGACTTGGTGATGGCACGCGCACCGATGTTCAGAACATAGGGCAGACGCTTGCCGACGGCCGCGTAGAGCGACTCGTGCATGAAAGCGACGCCCTGCGCGGAGGAGAAGTTGGTCGCACGCAGTCCGGTCATCGACATGCCGGCGGTAACCGCGGCAGCGGCATGCTCGGATTCAGGCTCGACGAAGATCAGGGGGTTGCCCGAGATATTGATGTGACCTCTGCCCGCCTCCTCCGCCCAGTATTCACCCATTTGGGTCGATGGGGTGATCGGATAGGCGCCGGCCGCGTCGGATGCCTCACGCTCGCACATGATCACGGCCGTATTGCCGTCCATCGCCATCCGCGTGCCGGGATACTTGACCTGCTTCTCGTCTTTCTTTCCGAACATGGGGCTTCTCTGTGGTTGACCCCCGCGCCCGACCACCGGCAGAAACTCCCGGGTGTCGTGCGCAACGGGGAATGCTTCGGATTCGTCTAGGTTTCGATCCTGCCGGGGCCCATCAAGCCAGCGGCAACGCTTCTTTGCGGACCACCTTTCTAGCGTCCCTACCCTTGATGACCCTGCCATCCGGCTCGAGCCAAACGATCGCCCCTGTCGGACAGCGCTCGATCGCGACCTTGGATGCAATAGAGTTTTTCGTGTAATCGATGACGGCGAGGTTGTCTTGGATTTTGATCAATCCCTCGGGAGAATCCTGAGCGCAGCGCGCGCAGGCCGTGCAGACCAGGTCGCATTCATGCTCCGCCTCGTCGCCGATATCCAGGTTTTTACAGGCGACCCAGAGGCGATGGCTCACCGGATGCAGGCTGAATAAACCCTTGGGACAAGAGATGACGCAATCATTACAGGCGGTGCACTTGGACTCATCGACGACCGGCAGACCATGGCGATCGAGTCGAATTGCGCCAAAACCGCAGACCTCGACGCAATCCCCCATCCCAAGGCAGCCCCAGGAGCAACCCTTTCCGCCGCCCGAGACCAATGCGGCGGCACGACAGGATTCGGTTCCCCCGTAGGAGGCTCGGATACGCGCGACGTGGCGCCCGCCAGCACAGGCCAGACGAGCAACCCGCCTCTCACCTGCCCCGAGCGCGACACCCAGGAAATCGGCGATGACCTGATTCATGGATTTGGAGTTCACCGTGCACCTGCCGGGCTCGATCTCTCCCTTGACCAGCACCTCGGCAAACGGCCGACAGCCGGCCATTCCACAGGCACCGCAGTTGGCCCGCGGAAGCAGATCCTCGATCTGGTCGATGCGCGGATCTTCATAGACGTACAGCCGTCTGTTCGCCAGGATCAGAATCAAGGCAAGCAGCAAGCCGAGCGTGGTCATGAAACCGACAGAGGTCAAAATGGTTGCCATACACTGCTCGTTCGGCAATTGGCGGACAGGCAGCGGCACTGCGCTAGACGAGACAAGAGGATTCGTCCGAGACCGGCCGCCCCAACGCGATGTCTGTGCCTAGCGAAGATCCGGGTGTCGCTGTTGCCCGATGACTTGCCCAAATCTTACGGAATTATGATTTGTTAATTTTCTAATTCTGTAAATCGTTAGTATTGCAGTGCACAAAAACGATAGGGCCAGATAATTTTCGATACCGCATCGGGAAACGCTGATCACAATGGGCGTTTCCCGATGGGCTTTGATATGCCGCCATTTTTCAGTCGCCTAAGCGACTGAGCAAGGGGTGATTCGGTAATCCTTGTTTGGGAATCGCGTTGCTGACGGTCGCCAGCATTGGCGAACCATCCGGCCTTGATCAGAGTCCCGTCCAGCGGCTGACGAAGGGTGCGTAGTCAGGCCATCCTGGCCTGACAGAATCAGGGCTGGAAGCCCTGACTACGCAGTCGCCCGCCCATCTGGAACGGGAGTTATGAGCAAGGCCAACCATCCGCTTCTATTCAGTCAGGAAACCCGCGAGCGAATCGAACCCTGTCGATCTTCGCGGCTCACTGGATCCGCTCGATGACGTCGGTGACCAATCCGGTTTGCAGGGCATCCGACAAGGAGATCAGGAGGATCTTGTCGTTGGGCACCGAGGCTGCAGCGATCGCCACATCCGGGTCGATGCCCATTTCTCGTAGATAAAGGAACGAATCCGCAACATAAAGCTGCCCGCTTTCATGGGTGCTGAAACGCCTTGGAACACGGCTTTGATGGATGCCGAGCTTGGCCTTCGGCGTCACGTAACGCTCCACGCCACCAGCGAGGACATCGATACAAGCAGAGGTGCAGCTCTGGTCGACTGCGGTCCTGAGGCCCATTGCACGCAGATGCCGGCCCAGCTTACGCGCCTCGAAGACTGAGCCGCCGGGACTATTGATCACGAGACCAACGGCTCGGCGCCGGCGTAGCTCAGCGATGGTCCGATCGGCAAATCCCTCGGTCATCTCCACGCCGTCCACGCGAAGCCAAGTCGTGCTCAGAGTCCCGTCCCGCTCGAACCGGACCAGACTCGAGGTCATCCCGGTCTCGGCCGAGACCTGACGACAGGAATCTGTTGCGAAGGCGACAAGTGCGGCTCCGCGCGAGCCGTACAGCTGAATGAGCTGATTGGAACGATTGATGATGTCCTCGACCCTGTAGCCATACTTGTCCGCGGCCGCGATGACTGCCGAATCGGTGACGGCGACATCCAGATTCTGACCGACTCGCAAGAGATGGCAGGCCGCGATCCTTGACAGCCAGTCGTCCGCACTCATGCCTGCCGGGGGCTCGGCCCCGCCGGCGACCCTCCCTGTACCGGGAGCCGTGCCGGGAGTCGCGCAGCCCAGGGCCAAGATGACGAAGGCGCCCAGCAGGGCAATGGCGAGTGCCCGCATCAGGACCTTGACTTGGAGCCGGGATCGGCGATGGTCCATCAGGTTCGGATCTCGATCCCCTGCCCGAGGAGATATGACTTAACCGCCTGAATCGGCACCTCGCGTCGGTGAAAGATCCCGGCGGCGAGAGCGGCTTCCACACCGGTCGCCGCGAATACCTCGGCGAAATGCTCCACACATCCGGCGCCGCTGGAGGCGATCACCGGAATACCGACGGCCGATCGGACTGCCTGGACCAGCTCGAGATCGAAACCGGAACCCGTGCCGTCGCGATCGATTGAGTTCAACAGAATTTCCCCCGCGCCAAGCGACTCGCAGGTCCTCGCGAGCTCCACGGCATCCACGTCCCGCCCCTCTCGGCCACCTTTGACGGTGCACTGAAACCAACAGTAGCGTTCGCCATCGGGTCCCGGCGTCCGGGTCTCGACCGTGTGATGGCTCGTTTCCGCCGGTGAGCGGACATAGACACGGCGCGGATCGATGGAGATCACGACGGCCTGGTTGCCGTACACGCGCGCGATCTGCTCGATCGCCGTGCTGCCGTCCTTCTTGCCGCGACGTCGATAATCCTCCACCGCATCGACCGCATCCGAGCCGATCGAGATCTTGTCGGCTCCCGATCGAAAGTAGGCGTTCGCGACATCCAGCGCGGAGTACTCGACACCCTGTGCATCACGAAAGGCACGGATGCCGCCGCCGATCGTCAGCGGCACGAAAACCTGTTGCGACGTCCGCTCGAGCACCTCCAGCATGGGCTGATCCGCGAGTGGAAAATCCCGAAAGGCCGTGATGTTCAGGAAGGTGATCTCGTCGGCCCCTTCCTCGTAGTAGCGTTGGGCAAGCTCGACCGGCTTTCCGAGGTTGCGGACCTCGCCGGCCTCGCGCACGTCGTACTGATCACCCTTGGTGACAACCAGGTCCCCCGCGTCGTTGGCCCTGACATCCAGACAAGCGATGATCCGCTTGGCCAGATGAGTCGTGAGCGATCCGGACGAGGCGACGATGGAATCCCGAGGCTGCTCGCTCGAGAGAAACCGCCTCAAGAGTCTCAGACCAGCCGCTCCGCTCTTTTCGGGGTGAAATTGGACGGCTGCCACCTTGCCTTGCTGAACAGCGCTGAGAAATGGCCGTCCGTAGTCGGTCTCGGCAAGGTGCCAGGCCTGATTCTCCTTGGCGGGCTCCGCATAATAAGAATGGACGAAGTAGAGCTTTTCTCCGCCATAGTCCCCGAACAAGGGTGAAGGACGCTCCACGCGCAGGTCATTCCAGCCCATGTGCGGGACCGCGAGCGGGCCTGAGTCGAATCGATGAATCTGACCCGGGATGATCCCCAGTCCGGGGATTTCGGGTGATTCATCGCTGCCTTCGAAGAGGGTCTGAAGGCCGATGCAGATCCCGAGGTACGGCCGCCCTGCCGCCAGGTACTCGCGCAGCGGCTCGACGTAGCCGAGCTGGTGAAGCCGCTCCATGGCGGCTCCGAAGGCGCCGACCCCTGGAAAGATCAGCCGCTCGGCCTTGAGAATGTCATCCGGGCGGGTGATCTCGGTGAGCGAAAATCCGAGGGACTGGATGGCATTACGCAGACTGCGGACATTGCCTGCGCCATAGTCGAGCAGCGAGATCATGGGTCGATTCCGAAAGGCGTTCAAACCGAAGCCGTATCTTAGCGCTATCGAACACCCGGTTTCAGATTTCTCCGTCACCGGCACCCGTGGCGATACCCTCGGCGACGACCACGCGCTCCAACGCCGCCTCCATCATGGCGCGGGCGCGGGCGGAGGCGACATGGAGGTAGGCATGCAGCGCCGCGTCGTCAGAGTTGCGGGACTCGCACTCGACACTGTAGGTCTCGAAGGCGGCGAGGGACTGGACGAGATCGACGAGATGTTGCGGACATTCGCAGCGAACCGTCTGGGACGCCGCAGCGATCCTGACCAAGTCGGCGTCTCTGAAGCGACGTGGCGGGATGGGTAGCGACAGGTCGACATCGGACTCCGCGGGGGTGGCGCCGGACCTCGTCGTCTGCTGGCTCAGACACCACTGGCGGAGCTCCGTTGGATTCACCGGTGCGCGCCTCGGGGTCACCCGTCGCGCATCGAGCCGATCGATGGTGCCGCGGCTCGCGAAGGTGTAGACCAAGATCGCCCGCGCAGCGCCGCAGTGCGCAACCAGATCGCTGATCTCGCGTACCTGGTCTCCGTGGACGGTCGGGTACTCCAGGACCAACACGTCCGGAACCGCAGATGGGCGGCCCGATGCGAGGTAGTCCTCGATGGAGGTGTAAGCGTCGACGAGCTCGATCCCGTCCAGCGCCGTCATCTCGCGCCGAAAGCGGTCGGAGAGCGAAGGCCCGATCACCAAAACCAGGCAGGGGCGATGCGGAGCGCTTGGCTCCTCGGTCAGATCCGTTCCTCGAATCCGCTCGCGGAGCTGCTCCAGGGTCAGGTTTGCGACGCTGCTGATCGCATCACCTCGGTCGACGAGGCGCTTGATCAAAGTCAGGCGACTCACGTCGTCTGGCCCGTAGAGTCGTGTGCCCGAATCCGTTCGAACCGGCGCGACGACGCCATAACGACGCTCCCAGACGCGCAGCGTGTCTGCCGGCACCCCGGTCAAGCGCGAAACGGCACCGATGCGATAGGTGTGTCCGGGTGGTGCGGCGTCCTGGTCAGTCAACTGAGTGATCCGCGTGGATTGATCGGAAAATCGTTCATATATTTGACGATCTCGTTACTTTGGCGGCACGCCGAGTCCAGATGATGCCTGGCCGAGAGCCCGATGAAAACCTACTCCACTCCCTCGTTATCCAGTAGCATTGTGCCCATGCTGGCATTGATCGCCGGACCATTTCGAAATCATCCATCCCGGGGGTCGCTCGTGCAACGGATCGTGGCCGTCTTCGTGCTCATTCTGTCATTCGGCATCATGAATCACGCGACCGAAGCAGTCGCGGGTCAAACCCTTCACATCTACAACTGGAGCGATTACTTCGCCGAGGATACCCTGTCCGGTTTCCGGACGAAGACAGACATCCGTCCCCTGCTGGACGTCTATGACTCCAACGAGGTGCTCGAAGCCAAGCTCTTCGCGGGAAGCAGTGGTTACGACCTCGTGTTCCCGACCGCTCGACCCTTCGCGGCACGCCATATCAAGGCAGGTCTCTATCTGCCGCTTCACAAGGAGAAGTTGGCCGGCCTGGACCAGCTGGATCCCGCGATTATGAGCAGCCTGGCGACGATCGACCCGGACAATCGTTATCTCGTCCCCTACATGTGGGGTACCTCGGGCCTCGGCGTGAACCTCGAGAAGGTTCGCGCCGCGCTCGGCGACGAGGCGGATCTCGATACCTGGGCCTTGGTCTTCGAGCCGGAGAATGCGTCCAAGCTCGCCGGCTGCGGTATCAGTCTGCTGGACGACCCCATCGAGGTCTACTCAGCGGCTCTCGCCTATCTCGGCAAGGATCCCAACAGTCTGGAGGCGAGCGACCTGGAGGCTGCCTCGGCCCTCATCAGATCCGTTTATCCGCACATCCGCTATTTTCATTCGTCGCAGTACATGAGCGATCTGGCCAATGGCGATCTGTGTGTCGCGATGGGCTACTCCGGCGATATCTTCCAGTCTCAAGAACGCGCTGCAGAGGCCGACCGCGGTGTCCGGATCGATTACCGATTGCCGCGCGAGGGTGCGGCCGTCTGGACCGATGTGATGGCGATTCCGAAGGACGCGCCTCACCCCGACGCCGCCCATGCCTTTATCGCCTACATCCTGGAGCCGCCGGTCATCGCCGCGATCTCCAATGCGGTCTTTTACGCCAATCCCAATCTTGCAGCGTCTCCGCTGTTGGACGAATCCGTTCGAGATGACCCGACCATCTACCCCCCGGCCGACGTCAAGGCACGCCTTTTCGTTCCGTCCGAACGCAGTGATCGGGAGATCCGCGAGCTTAATCGACGCTGGACCCGGCTTAAGGCCAACCGCTGACGCTGCGCAGGATGACCACACTCGCGGAGCGTCGGACACTCGAGCCCTGGCAGGATCCCAAGGCCGCGCCCTATCTCCGCATCGAGCGTGTCACCAAGACGTTCGGGGATGTCTATGCGGTGGACGATGTGACGCTGGACATCTTCAAGGGTGAGTTCTTCTCGCTCTTGGGCGGCTCGGGCTGCGGCAAATCTACACTCCTCAGAATCCTTGCAGGATTGGAGTATCCAAGCTCAGGACGGATCTACATCGAGGGCGTCGACGTCACCCAAGTCCCGCCCTACTCGCGACCCGTGAACATGATGTTCCAGTCCTACGCGCTCTTCCCGCACATGAGTGTAGAGCAGAACGTGGAGTTCGGGCTCAAGCAGGAACCTCTGCCTCGGCGCGAGCGCGTCGAGCGCGTCGATGAGATGCTGGATCTGCTCAAGATCACAGAGCTGCGGAAACGGCGGCCGGATCAGCTCTCGGGTGGACAGCGTCAGAGGGTCGCCCTCGCCCGAAGCCTGGCCAAACACCCCAAGCTACTGCTTCTGGACGAGCCGCTCGGCGCACTCGACAAGCGACTGCGCGAAAACACCCAATTCGAGCTTGTAAACCTTCAGGAACGCCTCGGCATCACCTTCGTCACCGTGACTCATGATCAGGAAGAGGCGATGACCATGTCGACGCGCATCGCCGTCATGGACGCCGGCCGCATTATGCAGGTCGACACCCCGACGGCCATCTATGAGTTCCCGAGCAGCCGTTTGGTCGCCGAGTTCATTGGCTCGGTCAATCTGTTCGACGGCAAGGTGGTCGCGATCGAGGGCGATCAGGTGGTGGTTCAGACCAGGCTCGAGCGGACCATTCGGATGCGCAGCTTCCAACCATTGGTGCTCGGGACGCGCGTGACCATCGCCGTGCGCCCGGAAAAGATGAGGCTTTGTCAGGAGCCTCGCGACGATCTCCAGAATCAAACGATGAATCGATTGACCGGCATCGTCGAGGACATCGCCTATCTGGGCGATGTCTCCATCTATCGGGTCCGCGTCGCGGATGACCTGCTGGTGGAGATGACCCTGACCAACGCCCAGCCTCGCACCGAGCAGGCCCTGACCTGGGGCCAAGCGGTGGCGATCGAGTGGTCTCCGACCAGTGGCGTGGTCTTGACCGAATAGCCCGAGCCGGATGCATGACCGCACCACCCATCAACCGACCTGTCAGATCCCGACGCCTGAGCCGCCTGGTCAATATCGGCATACCCTACCTCTGGCTTGGGCTCTTCTTTCTATTGCCATTCGTCATCGTGCTGCAGATCAGCCTGGCGGAGCCAGCGCTTGCGCAACCCCCCTACACCGCGCTCTGGCGATGGGTCGACGATGGACTGCTGCAGATCCAGGTGAATCTCCGGAATTTCATGCTGGTGGGGCAAGACGATCTCTATCTCAGCGCCTTCCTCAACTCGCTCCAGGTCGCGCTGCTCTCGACCCTCCTGTGTCTGCTCCTGGGCTACCCCATGGCCTATGCCATCGCCACGTCACCGGAGCGTTTCAGAGTGATGCTGCTGATGCTGATCATTCTGCCCTTCTGGACCTCGTTCCTGGTCCGGGTCTATGCCTGGATCGGCATCCTCAAGACGCAAGGTCCCTTGAACGACCTCCTGATCTGGCTCGGCCTGATCGAGACGCCCCTGGCCATCCTGCACACCCAGACGGCCGTCTACATCGGCGTGGTCTATTCCTATCTGCCCTTCATGATCTTGCCGCTTTACGCCAATCTGACGCGGCTTGACCATAGCCTGCTCGAGGCCGCCGCAGATCTCGGCTGCCGCCCTGCTTGCGCCTTTCTGCGGGTCACATTACCGCTCTCGATGGCCGGAATCGTCGCCGGAAGCATGTTGGTGTTCATCCCGGTCGTGGGCGAGTTTGTCATCCCCGATCTTCTTGGTGGACCCCAAACTCTGATGGTCGGCAAGCTCCTCTGGACCGAGTTCTTCTCCAACAAGGACTGGCCGCTCGCATCGGCCCTGGCGATCCTTCTGCTGGCCTTTCTGGTGGTGCCCTTCGTGATGATGCAGCGTCTGCAGCAGCGCATGGATGGCAGCCGCCCATGAAGCTGCGTCGCTGGCCCCTGCTCACGATACTGGCATTTGGGTACGCCTTTCTCTATGTCCCGATCTTCCTGCTGATCATCTACTCCTTCAACGAATCAAGGCTGGTGACCGTCTGGACCGGTTTCTCCACCAAGTGGTACGGGGAGCTCTTCCGGAATCAGCAGTTGCTCGACGCGGCCTGGCTCAGTATCCGGATTGCCGCGACGAACGCGACCTTCGCCGTGGTGCTCGGGGCACTCGCCGCCAACGCCCTGGTGCGCCATAAAGGGTTCCGAGGGCGTACCGGGTTCGAGCTCCTGCTGACGGCGCCCCTGGTCATGCCGGACGTGATCATTGGTCTCTCGCTGCTCCTGCTCTTCGTCGCCATGCAGGAGACGATCGGCTGGCCCGCGGATCGAGGGTTCACGACCATCACCATCGCCCACATCACCTTCAGCATGGCCTTTGTGGCCGTCGTGGTGCGCGCGCGCCTTTCTCAGATGGACGGCTCGCTGGAGGAGGCCGCGATGGATCTGGGTGCCCGACCGCTCCGCGTTTATCTCACGATCACGCTACCCCTAATTGCCCCTGCGCTTCTGTCCGGATGGCTCCTGGCTTTCACGCTCTCGCTCGACGATCTGGTGATCGCGAGCTTCGTTGCCGGGCCGGGCTCCACGACGCTCCCGATGGTCATCTACTCGAGCGTGCGCATGGGCGTGTCGCCTCAGATCAATGCACTGGCGACCATCATCGTCGCCGTCGTCACCTTGGCCGTGATCATCGCGGGACTCTCGATGCGACGGCGCCCTGGATGAACCTGAGAATTGAGCTGGGTTAAGGAAAGCCCGACACGTCAAGGTTATGGTTCCGACCGGCGACGGACGATGATTCGGAGGAGGACGACCATGAACAGATACCGCTCTCATCAGCCCGGGGCCTCGAGGCCAAGCCCGGCCGAGTCGGATCCGACTCCGAGACGACCCGAAACCACTTCGACACCATCCATACAGCCACCGGGTCGCCCGGCCGCCAACCTATTGGTCTGGCGTGACGAGTGGTCCATGGGCATCCCGTCCCTGGACGCGGATCACCAGGAGATGGTTCGACTGGTCAACCAGCTGCTCAGCACCCGACATCGACCGAGCTCCGGGAGGGTGTCGGATCTCGCGCAATCAGATCCCAGTGTCGCTGGACCGCCGGGCGCTCAGCCGCTGGTCCGTTTCGAGGCACTATTGGATCATCTCAGGGCGCATTTCCGTCGCGAAGAGGCACTCATGCTCTCGATCGATTACGCTGAATTCCAGGTTCACCAGTGCGAGCATAGCCTGCAACTTGCGGAGTTGGCTGAGTTGGGGCGGCAGTTGCCGAGTGACGGAAGCCATGGGTTCACCCGGGAATCCTTGAACTGGATCAAGCGCTGGTGCTTCGACCATCTGATCTCGGAGGATCGTCGACTCGCAGAAGCGTACCAGCGTGCCACCCGACCTGACAGACGCGAGCCGACGCGGAGCCTGTGAGCGCAAAAGCGTCGGAGACGCAAAGATCGCGTGTCGCCTCCGGATGATCGGACTCTCAATCGAGTCCGCCACAAGACGCTTGAGATTTAGGACAATCGCTGCCCTATGGGTTGCGCCTGTCCACCGCTCAGGCGCTCGATCACACGCTTCAGCAAGAGGCTGTCCGGAAGCAGCACGAGATAGACGACGGCCAGGATCAAGAGCTGATACCAGAAACTCGTCAACCAAAGCGGTGTCACACCGGTCGCCAGCCAGCTCTCAGCCAGGCGCTGCAGGTTAAAGAAGCTGAAATAGGCCAGAAAGGCGAGAAAGAGCCGCCCGGAGCTGCGTTGGCGTGGGGAGAGTGCGACCAGGGGGATTGCCACAACCGTGAGGATCAGGATCGCCAGAGGTGACGAGAGTCGGTGCTCGAGCTCTGCACGGTCGGCAAGCTCGGGGGAGTCCAGCAGCTCAAGTGTCGGTGTCGTGGAGCGCTTCGAGATGACGGCTTGCTCGCCACGCGACGATCGGATACGGACCTGATAGGTATCGAACTCGCCGATCAGAAAGGCGGCCGAGCCCGGATTGCCGTCAAAACGGTGACCGCTCGACAGCGTCACGATGTGGTCGCCCGTCTCCGCCTCGATCCGATGCTGGCCGCCCTTGCTCATGACCAATCGCGCGATCTCATCCCTGCGATCAAGGATAAAGACGTCACCCAAGGACTGCTGACGATCCATATTGCCGATGTAAAGGACGAGATCGCCGCGCTCTTCGAGATAGAACCGCCCTGGCTGCAGTCCTGCGATCTGGGCCGCCTGATCCTTCTGCTGCAGTCGAATCTCATGGATTCCCATCGCCGCCCACGGCTGCAAGACGAGTGAGATCCAAGCCGTCAGCAGTGCGACCGGCAGGGCCAGCAGCAAGAGCGCTCGCAGCAGTCGCTGCGGGCCGATGCCGCATGCGCCCATCGCGATCAGCTCGCTGTCACGCGAGAGCCGACTCAGCGTCACCAGGAGGGCGAGAAAGAAGGCCGGCGGCAGGAGATTCGGGATGTCCCGCACGACCTGGTACGCAAGAAAATTGAGCACCAGATGGACACTCAAGGCCCCGACATTGACCTCCTCCAAGGTGCGCAGAAAGAGCATGCTCGCGACAATCAGGATCAGCACGGCGACGATGGCGGTGAAGACCTTCGTCGCTTCCGACAGCAGATACCGATCGACGATGCCGAGCATGAATCCTCCTGGAGACTCGATCAAGACAGCATTGGAGCCTTGACACCCGAATCACTGAGCTTAGGCGGAAGGGCGGGCCTGGCGTCCCAGGTCATCCAACGCCTTCGACGCCACCTCAAAGGCGTCACTCGAGAGATCGTTGGCCTCAAGTACACGCGCGATCTCGCCCCGCATCAGTGTCTGTCGACCTTCGTCATAGCGCCTCCAACGGATCAACCCCTTCAAGAGTCGCGCTGCGATCTGCGGATTGAGCGGATCGAGCTCGAGCACCCGATCCGCCAGGAACCGGTAACCGCTCCCGTCTGCGGCGTGGAAACGGGCGGGATTGCCGCTACAGAAGGCGCCGATCAGGCTCCTGACCCGATTCGGATTCCGTAGCGAGAAGTCTGGATGATGCATGAGCCCGAGGACAGCGCCGAGGGTGCCTTCGCGACTGCTGGTGGCCTGGACACTGAACCATTTGTCGACGACCAGTGGCTCGTTGGACCAGCGCCGATAAAAGGCATCCAACGCATGATGAGCCTCATCTCCGCCATGATCGACGAGCAGGCGTAAGGCGGCCATCGTATCGGTCATGTTCTCGGCATCGGCGAACTGGTCACGACAGAGCGCCAATCCCTCAGCCTGCTGTGCCGACATGAGGTAGCTCAGCGCCAGGTTTTTCAACGCCCGCCGACCGATCGCCTCGGGCGTAAGCCGATAGACACCGGCGTCACGATTCTCGCAATAGACCTGCACGAGCTCATCGCCGAGCTGCAACCCGATGTGGCGCTTCAATCCGGTGCGTGCCCGGTGGATCCCTTCAACGTCGACCACATCCATCTGATCCCCGAGATATGACTCGGAGGGAAGCGTGAGCACCTCTGCCAACAACGCCTTGTCTGTCGCTGTGTCCGAGAGTGCCCCACGGAATGCCTCGATGAAGCGCGTCGGGACCTCCTTGTCCGGATCCCCAACCATGCCCAGAAGCACGCGCTGCATCAGGGTCTGTGCGGCGTCCCAGCGACTGAAGCCGTCGCTGTCGTGACGCATGAGGAACATCAGATCCTCGTCGCTGAAACCGAAGTGAAGACTCACCGGCGCGGAGAAACCCCGAAGCAGCGAGGGGACAGGCCGCTCAGGGACATCGACGAAGCAGAACCGCGTTTCCCAGTCGGTCAACTCCAGGATGCGTGTTCCCGGGACCCGTTCGTCGGGCTCGCCCTCGAGCCGCAACGGCAGATCCGCGCCTTGGGCGTCGAGCAGTCCGAGCGCAAACGGCAGGTGCAGGGGCAACTTCTCCCGTTGTCCTGGGGTCGGATCAATCTGTTGCCGGATCCTCAAGCTATAGGTGCCTCGCGTGGCATCATGCTCGCCCTCGACCTCCAGACGAGGCGTCCCAGCCTGGGAGTACCACCGGCGAAACCGGGTCAGATCGCGACCGCTCGTCTCCTCCATACAGAGGACGAAGTCGTCGGTCGTCACCGCTTGACCGTCGTGGCGCATGAAATAGAGATCGGTCGCCTTGCGGAACAATTCGGGGCCAAGCAGGGTGGCCTGCATCCGCACCAGCTCCGCGCCCTTGTTGTAGACGGTCGCGGTGTAGAAGTTGTTGATCTCGATATAGGAGTCCGGCCGGACCGGGTGGGCCATCGGCCCACCGTCTTCCGGGAACTGATGGGCGCGGAGCAGCCGCACGTCGCTGACGCGCTTAACGCCTCGGGAGCCGACATCGGCGGAGAACTCCTGATCGCGATAGACCGTGAAACCCTCTTTCAAGCTGAGCTGAAACCAGTCCCGACAGGTGATGCGGTTGCCGGTCCAGTTGTGGAAATACTCATGCGCGATCACGCCCTCGATCCCCAGGAAGTCGTCATCGGTCGCCGTGTCGGGACGCGCCAGCACGAACTTGTCGTTGAAGACATTGAGTCCCTTGTTCTCCATGGCACCCATATTGAAGTGGCTCACCGCCACGATCATGTAGATATCGAGGTCGTACTCGCGACCATAATGCTCCTCGTCCCAAAGCATGGCCTTTTTCAAGGCCAGCATGGCGTGGTCGCATTTGTCCAGGTTGTGTGGCTCGACATAGATCTGGAGGGCGATATCGCGGCCGGAGGCGGTGATGAAGCGATCCTCGAGCAGGCTGAGATCGCCGGCGATCAACGCGAAGAGATAGCTTGGCTTGGGAAAGGGGTCCTCCCAAACAACCCGATATCGGCCATCATCCAGCTGATGCTCCTCGACGCGATTGCCATTGGACAGAAGCACCGGAAAGCGACCCCGATCCGCGATCAGGGTCGTCCGATAACGGGCCATGACATCGGGTCGATCGAGGAAGTAGGTGATGCGACGGAAACCCTCGGCCTCGCACTGGGTGCAGAGCATCTGACCGGACTGATAGAGTCCCTCCAGCGCAGTGTTGAGATTCGGATGGATCCGCACACGGGTGTCGAGCCTGAATCGATCGGGCACGCGGTAAATGGTCAACGAATCGGGGTCGACCCGATACTCGGACGGCAACAGCGAGTGCCCGTCGATCGACACCGCCTCGAGCTCCAGTTGCTCGCCATCGAGCCTGAGCGTGCCATCGCCCCGCGTTGCGGCCGGATTCCGACGCAACTGCAATGAGGCGTCCACCCGGGTGCGATCCGGATCCAGCTCGAACCTGAGATCGACACGATCGATCAGGAACTCGGGCGGGCGATAATCCTCGAGGTGGATCGGGTGCGGTGTGTCGCGATACATGTGGATCCTGAGAGAGCGTCGATGGATTCGGCAATTTGAACCGCAAAGGCACGGCGAGCGCAAAGGGTTTGGCGCCTGTCGAGGGTTAAGGCCGGGTTGACGGCCGGTACTCCGGACGGCGAAGCTTCGCCATTCTCCAAACACGGCCATCGCAGACAGGATCGAGACTCCGATGCCTCATATCACCATCTATACGACGATGATCTGTCCATACTGCTCCCGCGCGCGGCATCTCCTCCAGCGCAAGGGTGTCCTCTTCGAGGAGATCTCGGTCGACCACGACCGGGAACAGATGGCCATCATGCGCCAGCGAAGCCGCCGCCATACGGTCCCGCAGATCTTCATCGATGATCGCCATATCGGGGGGTACGACGACCTGGCGATGCTGGATGCGCGCGGCGAGCTGGACCCGCTGCTCGAGTTGGCATGTGAGTAACGGAACCCGGTCGCCTGAGGTCGTGCGCCTGGACAAGTGGCTTTGGGCCGCGCGCTTCTACAAGACACGCCAACTCGCAGTCGAGGCGATCAATGGCGGCAAGATCAAGGTCAATGGCCAACGTGCCAAGCCCGGGCGAAGCATCGACACCGGGATGCGTATGGAGATCCAAAAAGGCGGACTCTCCTGGGACATCGAGGTGATTGCACTCAGCCGGCAACGCCGTTCGGCCAGTGAAGCCGGCCTACTCTATCTCGAGGGCGAGGAGAGTCGGCTGAGGCGCCAGGAGCTGGTGCGCGAGCGGCGCGAAACCGGTGTGGGCGCGGGCGATGCGTCCGGCCGACCCACCAAGCGGGATCGCCGCCTGATCCAGCGGTTCAAGATTCCAATCGATTCGGGGAGTTGACACCCAGTTGGACAGCGACGCCTTTCGCCGGACCTATCAGGCCATCAACGAGCGCTACTGTGCGTACGAAAAGGGCATCCTGACGAACCAGTGCGGCTGCTCCGAGTCGAGAAAGTTCTGCATTGCCGAGCGTGAAGGTGTGCGCTGCGACTCCGACGAGGCACAAGAGGCCTGCATCGCCCTGCTCGATCTCCTCCGCCAGCAGGCGAGGTTCGCCCTGAAGACCAGCAATCAAGAACGCGCACTGTCCCACGCGAAGGCGATGCGACTGCAGATCGGCGGGCTCCGCGGAATCGCGGTCGCGCTCGACTCGGAGGGGGCTGCGCCGACCTACATCGCCGATGTGCGCGCTTTGATCTTGGCCGCGATCGTCCGCTTCGGCGACATCAGACACCTACCCTTTCCCGACATCATGCAACAGATCGCGGCATATCAGGGGCGCAGACGGAGGCGCGGGTGAGGTGGGCGCCAGGCGGATTGCTCGAACCCTGTGAGCAGCTCAGTGGGATACGGGGATCGAGCAGCAGATAGGCCAGATCCGTGAGCGTATTGACGACCAGATGGATGAGCATGAAGACGACGGTGCAGACCCCCAGCATCACCAAAGGTGCAGAGCCGAGGCGGGCGATGACCCTGTCAATCATTACCGGGGCCGATCAGCATCACGGGTGTCCCGACGGGCGTCCGGTCGAAGAGCTGGATCAATTCGTCATTGTGCATGCGGATGCAGCCATGTGATCGGGGCGCACCCATGGGCTCGGTGTCCGGGCAACCGTGGATGTAGATGAAGCGTCGAAGCGTATCCACCTCGCCTCCGCGATTGCGCCCGGGCTCGCAGCCGGTCAGCCATAAGATCCGCGTCAGGATCCAGTCACGATCGGGATGTGCTGCGGCAAGTGCGGCATCGAGGATCTCGCCGGTCGGCCGACGCCCCTGGAAGACGGTTCCGATGGGACAGCCCTCGCCGACACGGATCCGAACGCGATGCAGGCCGCGTGGCGTGCAGCCGCTGCCATGCTGCTCTCCCACACCATTGATGCCTGTCGACACTCGATACTCTGCCAGCAGTCGCTTGCCCTCATGGAGGCCGAGGATCTGACGGCCGATGTCGATCCGAAGATGCCTGAACCGCATCCAGAGTAACATGCTTTACCAGCGACTGAAGGGGTTCCGGGCGAGGCTCAGGTTGTAGTAGCGCGCATCGCTCGAGACCTCTTCTCCGGCCCAGTCCGGCAACTCGAAAGGCTCGTCCTCCGACGTCAGCTCGAGCTCCGCCAGCACGAGCCCGGCGTTCTCACCGGCGAAGACATCGAGCTCCCAGAGATGGCGACCGGAGCGCACCCGGTAACGGACCTTTTCGATGACCGCCAAGCTGCTCAAGGTGTCCAGCATGGCTCGCGCATCTTCAAGCGGGATCCCGTACTCGAACTCCGCGCGGCTGACGCCCGCCGCGGCACCTTTGATCGTCAGGAATCCGCGATCGCCCTTCACTCTGACACGGACGCTCGCACGCTCGGTTTCTGCCAAGTACCCTTGGAGAATGGCGTCCTGGCCTTCAACCGCGTCACGCCAGGATGTGTTCTTGACCAGGAATTTGCGTTCGATCTCGACACCCATGAATCAACTCCTCTCAACCAAGTCATCGTCCTCTAGGCGCGCTCGAAGAGCGCCATCGACTCCACGTGGGCGGTCTGCGGGAACATGTCCATCACACCTGCCGCGATCAGCCGGTATCCGAGTCTATTGACCAGACGATCCGCGTCTCGTGCGAGCGTCGTCGGATAGCAGGACACATAGAGTATGCGCTCGACACCGAGCCGCGGTAGCCAATCGAGCACCGCGAGCGCACCGCTTCGCGGGGGATCCAGCAAGACCTTCGCAAAGCCCTCCCGCAGCCAAGGCTCCAGGTCGAGCTCACGATAGAGATCGGCGGTATAGAAGCGTGCATTCACAATCTTATTTAAAGATGCGTTCGCCTCTGCGCGCGCGACCAACCCCGCATCACCCTCCACGCCGACGACCGTCTCGGCGCGGCGCGCGAGCGGCAGCGTGAAATTACCGACCCCGCAGAAGAGATCGAGCACCCGCTCGTCAGGCTGGACATCCAGAAGCCCGAGGGCCTGATCCACCATCGATCGGTTCAGCTCGAGATTGACCTGGGTGAAATCTGTCGGCTCGAACTCGATACCAAGGTCGTGGTTAGGCAGCTCGTAATGCAGCCTCATGCCTTGACCGGGCAGAGGGCGGATACTCTCGGGCCCCGCCTCCTGCAAATAGATGTGGAAACCCTCACGCTCGCCGAGTGCGTCCAGAATCCCGAGGTCGGCTGCACTCGGTGGACTCAGCACCCGAAACACCAAGACCGGCGGGGTGTCGCCCATCGCGACCTCGATCTGCGGGACCTGGTCTCGAACGCTGAGCGCATCGACGGACGCCGCGATCGCGGGGATGCGTTCGCCGACATCCGGATGAAGCACCTCGCAACGGCTGATGTCGGTGATGAATGAGTTGCCGCGCTCGCGAAAACCGACCAGGGTCCGACCTTTCTTGGCCACATAGCGCACCCCAAGCCGCGCCTTGCGGCGGTAACCCCATGCGCCTGCGCTCAGCGGTGCCAGCCAGAGCTGCGGAGCGACCTTCCCGATCCGCTGCAGCATATCCTCGAGACTGGACTGTTTCGCCCGGATCTGGGCGGCCGCATCCATATGCTGCAGACTGCAACCCCCACAGACACCAAAATGACCGCACTTGGGCGTGACGCGCTCCGGTGCGGCCCGCAAGACCTCGACGACGACACCTTCGTCGAAGCGACGTTGCATCCGCGTGTAGCGGAAACGCACCCGCTCGCCGGCGATCGCCCCATCGATGAAGACCGCCTTGCCATTGAAATGCGCCAGACCCCGGCCCTCATGTGTGAGGCCCTCGATCTCGACCTCTATCGGCTCTTGGGGAAGTGGTTTGCGTTTTCGCGACACAGCGTTGGCCCTTCACACTCGAACATGACTAAACAAGAATCAGAACTTCAAACCGCGTCC